>PVBE011450296.1_pt1 | contig 10333 bp, 8 predicted proteins | sample 1631181 | NCBI WGS metagenome assembly PVBE01 (sample SAMN08397723, study PRJNA350692) | Marine metagenome, whole genome shotgun sequencing project. | isolation source: water | place: Pacific Ocean | collected 2012-04 | reverse complement strand
TTACATGTTCGCGCTCGTCTTCGTTATCTTTGATGTGGCGACGGTTTTCCTCTATCCCTGGGCCGTTGCATTCCACCGACTAGGTATTTTGGCTTTCATAGAAGCACTGGTCTTCATTGCCATCCTCGTGGTGGCTTTGGCCTATGCCTGGCGCAAGGGCGCCCTGGAGTGGAGCTGATCCCATGACCTCATCGATCGAACGAGCTGCAACAACAGACGAAGCCCCCTCGATTCAGGCCGTCCGAGATCTGAGGGAATCCAGCTGTGGTCCAGTGGCAGGCGCTGCCGATGGCGTGCCAACGGTCACCCAGGACCTCAGTGAAAACATCATCCTCACCAGTCTTGATGATCTGCACAATTGGGCTCGCTTGAGCAGTCTCTGGCCACTTCTCTATGGAACGGCCTGTTGCTTCATTGAATTCGCTGCCTTGCTGGGTTCCCGTTTTGATTTCGATCGTTTCGGTCTTGTGCCACGCAGCTCACCTCGCCAGGCCGATCTTCTGCTCGTTGCCGGCACGGTCACGATGAAGATGGCCCCCGCATTGGTGCGTCTGTATGAGCAGATGCCCGAACCCAAATATGTGATTGCGATGGGCGCCTGCACCATCACCGGCGGCATGTTCAGTTCGGACTCAACCACGGCTGTTCGCGGGGTCGACAAGCTGATTCCCGTTGACCTGTATCTCCCGGGCTGCCCGCCGAGGCCTGAAGCGATTTTTGATGCGGTGATCAAGCTCCGCAAGAAAGTGGCCAATGAGTCTGTGGCCGATCGTCGTTTGCTGATGCAAACCCATCGTTACTGCACGGTCGAGCATGCGATGACCCCCGTTGAACCCATCGTCACCGGCGCCTATCTGCGCGCTGAAACGCAGGTTGCCGCTCTCCAGCCAGGCGCCGGACTGCCGATGCCGGCACTGGAGACAGCTGAGCCCGTCACGATCCCTGAGGAATCATGAGCGCCACCCCTGAGAAGCAAACCAAAGCTGACGTTCCAGTAACTACAGGCCCCGAGCCCGGGCCGGTCAGTCAATGGCTGAGTGAGCAGGGCTTTGAGCATGCAGTGCTGGATCCCGACCATGTTGGAGTTGAACAGATCGGCGTTGAGGCACTGTTTCTGCCTGTGATTGCGGCAGCTCTGAAAAGCCATGGCTTTGATCATTTGCAGTGCCAGGGCGGCTACGACGAGGGCCCCGGGCAGCAGCTGGTCAGCTTCTATCACTTCATTGCATTGGGGGAAGTTGCCGACGGGCTTGTGGATCAGCTGCGCGAAGTGCGTCTGAAAGTGTTTCTGTCCAGAGAGGGAGAACCAACTATTCCCAGTCTCTATGGCCTGTTTCGAGGAGCTGACTGGCAGGAGCGAGAAACATTCGACATGTTCGGGATCAGTTTCGAAGGCCATCCCCATCCCAAACGTTTGCTGATGCCCGAAGACTGGACCGGCTGGCCGTTGCGCAAGGACTATGTGCAGCCAGATTTCTACGAAATGCAGGACGCTTACTGAGTCAGCTCGCCATTAAGGGTTTGTCGGTCTTGTGCTTCCTGTAAAAGCGCATCACTCCCAGAGCCAGGCTTCGGGGATCGTGCCTCATAGTTGCTGTGGGCCGCGTCCCCTGAAGGGGAGCTTCCATCACGTCGTATCCCTCGCTCTCCAGCTCGCGACGATTGCAGATCACCGGCTCGGCACCGCGTGAGCGGTAGTGGTTGATCAGTGGTGATTCGTGGATTGGCTCCTGTGCCAGCACGGCATCAAACAACCGATTGTTGATTCCCAGAGAGGCCAGCTGCGCTTCGATGGCCCTCAGATGTCCGCTCACATCCAATCCGTCGGTTTCACCAGGCTGCGTCATCAGATTGCAGATGTAGAGCCTTGGTGCGCGGCTGCGCTGGATCGCACTCACCAGTTCAGGCACCAGCAGGTTCGGAAGCAGCGAGGTGTAGAGGCTGCCAGGTCCAAGCAGGATCAGATCGGCTTGGGCAATGGCTTCAAGAGCCCTCGGCAGCGCGGGGGGGCGTTCCGGCAGACAGCCCAGGCGAACAATCGGGCTCGGGGCCTTTCCGATCGCCGATTCCCCTTCAATGCGCCGGCCGTCTTCCAGTTCCGCCCACAGCCGCACATCCACATTGGTTGCCGGCACCACCTGTCCCTGCACCGCCAGCACGCGGCTGGAGGCCGTGATCGCGGTTTCCAGGCTGCCGGTGATGGCGGTGAGCGCCGACAGGAACAGATTGCCGAAGCTGTGACCTTCCAGTCCGCCTCCGGCTGAGAACCGGTATTGGAAAAGACGTGTCAGCAGGGGTTCCTCGGTGGAGAGTGCGGCCAGACAGTTGCGGATGTCGCCCGGAGGCTGCACCCCCAGTTCCCTGCGCAGCACTCCGCTGCTGCCGCCGTCATCAGCCACGGTGACGATGGCCGTGATGTGGCTGCTGTAGCGCTTGAGGCCGCTCAACAGCGTGGACAGTCCGGTTCCACCTCCGATGGCCACGATGTTTGGCCCACGATTCAGCCGGCTTTTGGCGCGAAGCGCATCCACCAGCACGGTGTCTTTTTCAGGTGCCAGCGCCTGCTGGATGGATCCGAAGCTGCGGCTCTGTCCCCAGAGCAGCAGGCCCACGCCCACAAGCAGCACCAATGGTCCGGTGATTCCCCTCGGCAACACCCGGGTGATCCAGCTCAGGGATTCCTGGATGGCCCAGAGCATCCAGTAGATCGGCTGCAGGTCGGCCCAGACGGCAGCGCCGAGCAGGGCCAGCATCAGTCCGATCCCGGAGGTGAGCAACCAGCGCTTCACCACCAGACCTGGCTGAAGCCAACTCACCGCTCGGCGTGAGCGCAACATCAGATCACGCTGCCGTGCAGCTTGTATGGCTCGGATGCGTTGACGGCGTCCGCGGTGAGTGGGGCTGCTCAAGTGGTATCCGGGGCCAGGGTTGTCGTTTCCCTTGCGATGAGGGAACTGTACGGAAGTTGTTCCTGATGGCCATCCCTTCGGTGCAAACGAGGCAAGATGGGCGCGCAACGCACAACAGCTCTGTGCAGACCCGGCTGGACCCGACATCTCCAGCAACCCAGGTTCCCGTGGTGGAGATGCGTGACCTCACGATGCAGTTGGGGGCCAAGCCTGTGCTCGACAACGTGTCACTCTCCATGCAACCGGGAGAGCGCATTGCCGTGGTTGGGCCTTCAGGCGCGGGCAAATCCACGGTCCTGCGCCTGCTGGCAGGGCTGCAGCTGCCCACAGACGGTGAGCTGCGCCTGTTTGGGGAACTGCAGGACTACCTTCGCCTCGATCAGCGTCGTCCGCCCGACGTGCGTCTGGTGTTTCAGAATCCTGCCTTGCTGGCCTCCCTCACGGTTGAGGAAAATGTTGGCTTTCTGTTGATGCGTCTTGGGCGCTTGAAGCCTGCCCAGATCAAAGAGCGCGTTCAGCAGTGTCTTGAGGCAGTCGGGCTCAATGATGTGGCCGATAAATACCCAGGCCAGCTCAGCGGCGGCATGCAGAAACGTGTGAGTTTCGCCAGGGCACTGATTGATGATCCCGATCGTGAAGAAGGGGCGATGCCCCTGTTGCTCTACGACGAGCCGACGGCGGGGCTGGATCCGGTGGCCTCAACCCGGATTGAGGATCTGATCGTGAAGACCACCACCGTGGCCCGTGGCTGTTCCGTTGTGGTGAGCCATGTGCACAGCACCATCGAGCGTTCGGCGGAACGGATCGTGATGCTCTACGGGGGGCGTTTCCAATGGGACGGAACGGTGGATGAGTATCGAGCGACCGATAACCCCTACGTCGTTCAGTTCAGGACAGGTAACCTTCGCGGACCAATGCAGCCCTCTGACCAATGAGCCATGCGCCGTAGTGTCCGTGAAGCCCTTGTTGGGTTTTCGATCGTCGGAGCGATCGCAGGATTTGCAGGCACCATGCTTTGGCTCCGAGGGGTGCGTCTCGGTTCGGAGACCTGGACGGTGACTGCGGATTTCGCCAATGCCGGAGGACTGGCGGCCCGTTCACCGGTCACGTTCCGGGGAATCATGGTTGGCACGGTGCAATCCATTGAAGTCACACCAATGGCGGTGAAGGCAACTTTGGAGATCAGTGCCGATGATCTGAAACTTCCCTTGCCTGTGACGGCCTCTGTTTCGTCCTCCTCCCTGCTGGGGGGTGATTCACAGGTCGAACTGGTCACAACCGGTGCGCCGCTGCCCAAGGATGCACCAAAACCGAATTCAGGCCGTTGCCCAAAGAGCGGCATCCTTTGCAACGGAGCCACGTTGCCAGGCGAGTCGGCTGCCAGTCTCACCACCGTGACGGCTTCCCTCGAGCAGCTGCTTGATGAAGCCAAGAAGTCGAATCTGATCCCCACGTTGGTGGAGTCCACCAAGCAGTTCGGGATCACCAGTCAGGACGCCTCCAAGTTTCTCGACACAGCCGATGTGGCTGCGGAGAACGTCGACACGCTGGTCAGCCAGCTGCGTGCCGAGGTGGCCAGAGCCAAACCCACGATCCAAAATCTGAACAGGGCCACTGCTGAAGCGGCTCAGGCTGCGGCACACATCAACAACCTGGCTGGGGCCATCGACAACCCTGAAACGGTCAGTGATCTCAAGCAGACGGTGACCAATGCCCGTGAACTCACAGCTCGCATCGATCAGGTGGGGGGCGACATCGAACAGCTCACCGATGATCCCCGTTTCATGCAAGGGTTGCGCAGCGTGATGATCGGGCTCGGCACCTTGTTCGAGGAGGTTTATCCCGCTCAGACCAACTCTTCACAGTGAAGTTGAGGTGTCAGGTCACTGCATTGATCGCCTCCATGGCGATCGATGCGATCGCCTGATCACTGGCCTTGGGCAGCTGCACGTATTTGCCCCCGGCAGCTTCGGCCAGATCTTTGCCCATGCCACTGCCGATGAATTTGCGTTCGGTGTCGATCACCAGCAGCTTGATGCCCAGCATCCGGTAGCGCGCCGCGACATCCAGCACTTCCTGTTTGAGGTCGGGCTTTTCTTCGCCTTCCAGCTCAGGCTGGCCGAGGGATGTACTCAGTGGCACGTTGCCACGACCATCGGTGATCGCCACCACCACCACCTGGCCCAGGTCGCCTGTGGCCAGTGCATTGGCGCCAACGCGGGCTGCCTGGGTCAATCCGTGGGCCAGCGGTGATCCGCCGCCGCAGGGCATCGATTCCAGGCGCCGGCGCGCTGCGGTGATCGAGCGTGTTGGAGGCAGCAGCACCTCGGCCTGATCGCCGCGGAAGGGGATCAGCGCCACCTCGTCGCGGTTTTCGTAGGCCTCGGTGAGCAGCCTGATCACGGCACCTTTGGCGCTTTGCATGCGGTTCAAGGCCATGGAGCCGCTGGCATCCACCAGGAAGATCACCAGGGCTCCGGCCTGGCGCTGCAACAGCTTGGCGCGCAGATCGGCTTCTTCAACGATCACGCTGCGTCCAGGCTGGCGTTCTCGCCTTGCTTTCTGATAGGGCGCCGCCGCACGCAGCGTGGCGTCCACGGCGATGCGCCGCACGGGCCCCCTGGGCAGCATCGGTTTGACATAACGGCCACGGCTGTCGCTGAGCACCACCGAACGACTGCCGCTGCTGCCGCTCTTGCTCTTTGCAGCGTTGAACAGCAGCAGGTCGGGATCAATGGACACCGCCTCGGGATCCAGCATGAACTCTTCGGGGACCGAGGGCGGTGCCTCGTCCTTGTCAAGCTCTTCATCCCCATTGTCGTTGTTCTCGTCTTCACCGCTGTCGCTGGAGTCCTCCTCGGGAGGCTCGTTCTGATCCTGATCAGACCCTTCAGGCGGCGGTGGCTGATTCTCCGGGTTCTGCTCGCCCGCGTCCGGTGGCGGCGGGTTCTGGTCCTGAGGGGGTTCCGGCGGTGGCGGTGGCTCCATCTGCTGATCCGGCGGCGGCAGTTGCGACGCGCGCGGTGCGATCACCAGGGCCACAGCCACCTGCAGGTCGTCCGCTTCGACCTGTTCACGGCCGCTGAGGGCTGCATGGGCCCTGGCAACACGCACGGCATAGAGCTCGGATCGGTGCCCCTCCACGCCTCCGCGGATCGCTTCGGTCACCAGGTATTCGATCTGCTCATGGCTGATGCGCACGTCCGGCAACCACTGCCGGGCCAGCAGCAGCTGGGTCGCCAGAGCATCGGTTTCCTCCTTCCAGCGCTCGGAAAAGCTGCGGCTGCACTGGCCGTGGCTCAGCACCGCATTGGTGATTTCCACGCGTTCTTCCGTGCTCACCCCCTGATTGGCTGAGAGGGCGATCGCAAAGCGGTCGAGCAGGTGGTCGCGCACATTGCCCTCTTCGGGGTTGTAGGTGGCGATCAGCAGCGGTCTGCAGGGGTGGCTGAGGCTGAGGCCTTCCCGTTCCACCTGGTTTTGGCCAGAGCCCACCGCTGCCAGCAGCAGATTGATGATGCCGTCATCGAGCAGGTTGAGCTCATCGACGTAGAGCACCCCGCGATGTGCTTCGGCGAGCAACCCCGGCTGGAACACGGGGCTGCCGCTGGCCAGTGATGCGGCCACGTCCACGGCACCCACCAGTCGGTCCTCAGTGATGCCGAGGGGCACCTGCACGAAAGGAGCGGGAATCACCTTGGAGGGTGGTTCGCCGCTCAGCTGCTCGCGCCAGCTCCCATCCCATTCCTCTGGTCTGGTCGGATCGAGGTTGAGTCCGGGACCTGCAGGCACATCGGTGCTCTCCTGATCCAGCACCTCGATTGGTGGCAGCAGGGCGTGCAGGCCCCGGGCCAGAACCGATTTGCCGGTGCCTCTGCCTCCGGCGATGATCACCCCGCCGAGGCTGGGGTCCACCGCTGCCAGCATCAGCGAAAGTTTCAGCGTTCCATGGCCTGTGATGGCTGCCAGTGGGAAGGCGCGGCTCGCCTGTTCCTGAGCAGCTGTGCTGGCCAGTCCGCTGGCGACCCCTCCACCTGAAACCATGAACGTTTGCCGGCCCTGCGCGTGAGCGCCAGTCTCGCTGATCAGGCTCAGTCTCTTGCCATCGCCCTTGGGGCGAACCTTCCCAGTTCCGCAGGTGAGCCTCATCAGACCCTGATCACGGTGCGTCCTCAGCTGGAGCAACTTGTAACGACCTGGGCCGAGACTGGGGTGGGAGAGATCCGCTGCTCCTGGTCGCCACTCCTGGAGACGATTCCGGTTGGCGGGCCTCCAGGGCAGCCGGTTTACTGCAATGCCGTGGTGCTGTTCAACGCTGTGCAGCGACCTGCCTCTGAAGCTGCTGCACTGGAGTTGCTCACGGGTCTGCATCAGCTGGAGCGCCGTTTCGGGCGTGATCGAGACCAGGAGCTGCCATGGGGTCCACGCACTCTCGATCTGGATCTTCTTTTTTGGGGGGAATGGCGTCTGGATCATCCTCGCCTTGTGTTGCCTCACCCCCGCCTGCATTTGCGCCAGTTTGTTCTGGAGCCTTTGCTGGAAGCGATGCAGCGATCAGTTGACTGGCATGCCTGAATCAGACCTTCAACTCTGGTGAGGTCAGTTCGATCACCACCTCAGCCTGCTTAAGCAGAGCCGGATCGTGGCTGCTGACGACCACCAGTCGCTCCCTGGACCGCTCAAGGATCACCTCCCGCACCAGCTGGCTGGCACTGGCATCCAGAAAGGCCGTGGGCTCATCCAGCACGTCCACCGGTCGGTTCCGCAGCCAGGCTCGCAACAGGCCGAGGCGATGGATCTCACCGCCAGAAAAGGGTGTCTGAGCAAGGACCAGTGGGGCATCCAGGCCGTCCTGTCTGCCCAAGAGGTGGCTCAGTCCCAGGCGATGTAGCCATTCTTCGATGGTTTGGTCGGCAATCTCAGCGCCAAGCAGCAGGTTGTCGCGCAGGCTGGCTTCAAAGAGAGCGGCATGTTGTGGTGCACAGGCCATCAGGCCGCGCAGCTGCCGAGCAGCCGACAGTCCGGACAGCTCTACGATTGTGTCTTGGCAGTGGATCGACCAACGGCTGTTCTCTTCGTCGCGCAGTCCGCTGATGCGATCCAGAAGGTTGGTTTTGCCGCAGCCAGAAGCCCCAGTGATCGCAGTCAGTCTGTTGGATTCAAGGCTGATGGATCGCGGTGCAGCTGTGCCGGGATCTTTGCTTTGCCAGTGAAGCTGGCTCCAGCGTTCCAAAGAGAGCCTTTGCAGGGTGTGTTGGCTCAGATCTGTGCCGCTGGTCTGCAGCGGGTTGGTTCGCAGTTGATGGCGGCGCTCCCGCAGAGCTTCGTATCCAGGCAGGCTGCCAAGGCAAAGGCGCCGGGCCTGCACCACAGCGCTCAGGGATGTTCCGGCTCGGTAGGCCAGCACCAGTGTTGTGGCCAGCACCTCAGCCGTGAGTGCTTCCCCCTGCATCAGCATCCAGAGGCCAGCAATGGCGACCACCAGCGTGTCGCGCCAGGCGTTGTAGCCCGCGCGTCTGCGCACGCGTTCCTTCAGCAGCCAGCGGCCTTTGGCGGTTTCTCGCGCAAAGCGGCTCAGCAGCCAGTCTTCAGCGGCAGCGGCACGCAAGGCTTTGAGGCCGTGCAGGCCATCCCCAACGGTGCGTTGCAGGGCTGCATTCAGGCGGCTCTGGACCCTGCCCAGTCCCCAGCTTCCGGAACGTTTCAGCAGGGCCGCGCCGGCGGTTGCAGCCAGTGCCAGCAGTAGCGGCCAGGCTGCTGTGCGCCCCACCAACAGCACGCTGATGAGATAAATCAGCATTGCCAGCAGCGCCTGAACCATGCGCAAGGCTTGATCCAGGCTCATGGCGGAGCGGGTGATATCGGCCATCAGCAGTGCCAGCAGATCACCTCGGCCCAGCTGATCCAGCTGCCGGGAGGAGGCGGAGAACACTTCATGCAGCAATTGCTGCCGAAGCCGGTCTGTGAAGCCTGAGCGCAGCCATTCCCGGCTGACGGCCACGCGGGCCTGGATCAGACCTCGAGCCAGGATCAGGCCCACCAGCAGAGCCAGGCTGGACAACAGGGGTAGCTCTCTCAGCCAAGTCGGTGATCCAGCGGATTGAGGCCCAGAGCTCAGCAAGAGGCTGACGCCCAGCCCAAGGCCCGCGATATCCAGCAGGCTGCCGACCACGCTCAGCAGGCTCTGCAGGGTGAGATGGCGCCAGCCCGCCTCTCGGGCCAAAGCGTTCAGAAGCTGCAGTTGTTGCAGCCGTGGTTGATCAGTTGGCGCGATGCGAAAGCAAGGGAAGGTCGTCCGTCGATCCTGACGCTCACCCGCCATGCTGGTGCACGATGTCTTGAGAAGCCATGGCCCCGCTGCCGGCTCCAGAGCCTTACGAGCTGCTGGAGACCATCGATGCCCTGGATGCGCGCAAGGTCCGCTTCGAGCGCAATCGCATCCGGTTGCCCATGGGGGTGGAGGGCAGCTTTGGGATCATCAAGCATCCAGGCGCATCACTGGCTGTGCCAATCACAGATGATGGTCAGGTGGTGGTGCTGCGTCAGTACCGTTTTGCAGTGCAGGCCAGGCTGCTGGAGTTCCCGGCCGGAACGCTGGAGGACGGGGAAGATCCTGTGGAGTCGATGAAGCGCGAGCTGGGGGAAGAGGCCGGCTTCAGTGCCGCACGCTGGGACGCTCTTGGTCCAATGTTGCCCTGCCCTGGCTATTCCGACGAGGTGATTCATTGCTTCCTGGCCAGGGAGCTCACAGCGCTGGAGAATCCACCGGCAGGTGACGACGATGAAGACCTGGAGGTTCTGCAGATGAGTCCTGCCGAACTGGATGCTCGCCTGAGTTCCGGCGAGGAGTGGCTCGATGGCAAAAGTGTGCCCGCTTGGTATCGGGCCAAGCAGTTGCTCGGTTTCTGAAGTCGCGACCACTGATGAGTACCCCTCGCACGCTGTTCTGGCATCGCCGCGATCTGCGTTTGGCGGACAATTCAGGTCTTCAGGCGGCTGTTGCCCTGGGCCCCGCTGTTACAGGCGTTTATGTGCTCGATCCGGCTCTGATCACACCGCCACCCCAGCTGCCGCCGATGGCGCCTGCTCGGTTGTGGTTTTTGGTGGAGAGCCTGGTCGAACTGCAACAGCGCTGGCGTGAGGCCGGCAGTCGTCTGCTGGTATTGGCCGGTGACCCGGTGGTGCTGTTGCCGCAGCTGGCGGCGCTTCTGAACGCGCCCACTGTGGTTTGGAGTCGCGATGTCGAGCCCTATGCCCGCGAGCGTGACCGCCAGGTGGCCAAGGCCCTGCAGGCCGATGGACGCAAGCTGCTTGTGGATTGGGACCAGCTGCTTGTGGCGCCGGAATTACTCAAAACCGGTGGTGGTGACCCTTACCGGGTGTATGGACCGTTTCTGCGCAACTGGCGTGGTCAGGTCGAGCGC
>PVBE011335323.1_pt1 | contig 10333 bp, 7 predicted proteins | sample 1631181 | NCBI WGS metagenome assembly PVBE01 (sample SAMN08397723, study PRJNA350692) | Marine metagenome, whole genome shotgun sequencing project. | isolation source: water | place: Pacific Ocean | collected 2012-04 | reverse complement strand
GAATCGAGTCGAGCTCCTTGATGACCTTTTTGATGTTGCCAGACGTGCCCCTGATCATCCTCGGGCACGACTTCAGGGTCCCTGCCTTCGTCCCGAACCACACGATCGAGAAGCGCCGGTCCTTCGACAGCCGCTGCAGCGAGATCTTGAGATGCTCGCGGGCGAGGTCGAAGCGCGTCACGATCTTGAACCAGGGCAGGTCGCTCTCATCGGGGAGGACGTTCTTCTTGCGCTTCTTGCGTAGGCCGGTGAATGCGGCCTTGGGCTTGATGCTCTCGTCGATCTTCTTGCACATCGAGTCCGACATGTCGATCACGTAGATGATGCGATTGCCGTCGGCCTCCATGCCGAAGAAGCGCAGCGCCGCCGTTGTCGTGTCCGACGAGGTGCGTTTCTTTGTCTTGCCGCGGTCGAGCACGTCGAGCCAGTAGGCCGGGTTGGCGTTGTGCGAGTTGTCGTCGAAGATCTTGCGCAGGTGACGCAGCATCAGCCGCTTTTCGCTGACCGACAACTTGTGCTCCGGCCCGAGCAGCTCGATGAAAGCGTGTATCGCAGACTTGGTTGTTTCTTCGTCGAGTCGGTCCTCGTTGGCCAGCAAGTAACTCGACATGGCCACGATCAGTGCGCGCCGCGCGCCCGGCTTCTTGGGCAGTGAGTCGCAGACCTCATCGATCATGACGAGACCGCCTGGCTCGCCAGCGAGTCGGAACGCCTCGATCGCCGCCGCGCGCAGGAACGGCTCCTTGTCGGTTCGCGCCACGCGCAGCGCCTGCGCGGGACCGTCGCGCCGGATCTGACCTGGCAGGGTCCTCGCGACCAACCAGGCGTGCTCACGCTTGTGGAAGCGCTTGCGTAGATCGATCAGTGGATCGACGGACATTGCGTCGTCGAAGAACTGCCCCAGCAGGCTTCCCACCGTGTAGTGCGTGTGCTCGGGGTAGGCAGGCGGCTTGCGGTAATCGGAGATCAGTTGCAACATCGCGCGCGCATCGTGGGAGCGCGCGAGCACGGTGCGCCCCTCGGTGTGGAAGCGAAATGGCAGGCGCCGGATCGTGGTGTCGTAGCGCTCGCGGGCTCGGTCGTAGGAACCCGATATCTGGCCTCCGCGCTGAGCGGGGCAAGGGGCGACGCCTAGGAGGGCGGCCAGGAGGGTGAGCAGGAGGGCCAAGAAGCGGCGCGGCATGTCTCCAGTGTACTCGCTAACTTGGCGGGCAACGATGGCGGCGATCACACGGACGAGCGGAGGTCTCGTTTTCGGCCTCGTCCTGGGAGCGGTGACGACGGGCACGGCTCAGGCGCCGACTCATGGCTTGACGACGGTGCGGCCAGCCGGCTAGTGCGTGTTGCTTGGTCGTGGTCGAGGCAAAGCCCTCATCTGCCTCCTAGCGGCGCGTCTTCTTCAGAATGTCGGCTCCGGCCTCGTTGTGGCCGAGCAGGTGCTCCGCGAAGTGCTCCCACATGCGGTGCTGGAAGTACTTCTGGGCGCGGCCGAAGCCATGCCGGGCGCCGGGGATGATCAGCAGGTCGAAGCGCTTGTTGGCTTTGATCAGAGCGTCGACGAGGCGCATCGTGTTGGCGGGATGGACGTTGTTGTCTATTTCGCCGTGCACGAGTAGCAGGTGGCCCTTGAGGTTGGCCGCCAGTTCCGCGTTGGTCGGGACCTTGATCTCGAACTTCTTCTTCTTGTCTTGGGCTTTGGCCTTCTTGTCCTGCGTCTTCTTCTTGTCCTGCGTCTTCTTCTTGTCCTGCGTCTTCTTCTTGTCCTGCGTCTTCTTCTTGTCCTGGGCCTCGTTGGTCGTGCGGACGGTGCGCCCTTGGCCGCGCGCGCGTCCGGCGCGACGGACTCCCTCGGTGGCTTTCTTTTCCTCGACCTCCACTTCCTTGAGGCCGTGGTAACGCTCGGACCAGTTCGAGTTGTAGATGTTGTTGTCGTGGTTGCCAGCGGAAGCGACGCCGACCTTGAAGAAGTCGTTGTAGGGCGGCTTCATCATCGCGGCGGCGGTCATGAAGCCCCCGCCCGAATGGCCGTAGATGCCGACGCGATCGATGTCGATGAAGGCGTGCCTATCGGCGAGCTGCTCGATCGCCGCCTTCTTGTCGGCGAGGCCGTAGTCGCGCAGGTTGAAGTAGCCGTATGCAGCGTATTCCTTTGACCGCGTGGGGGCGCCGCCGCGGTGACCTACCTGGATCACGATGAAGCCGATCTGCGCCAGCTGTTGTCGGCCGTTGCTGGCAGAGAAGGTGTGTGACACGCCTTCCTGCTGCGGTCCCGGGTAGACGTGGGCGATGATCGGATACCGCCTGTTCGGATCGAAGTCGAACGGCTTCCACATGTTGCCGTACAGGTCAGTGACGCCGTCGGCTGCCTTGACGACGAAACGTTCCGGCTTGCGCCAGCCCATCTCCTCGAGCTTCGTAACGTCCGTCTCTTCGAGCGTCATCAGCGCGGCGCCGCTGGCATCACGCAGGATCGACTTGGGCGGCATGTCGACCCGAGAGCAGTTGTCGACGAGGAAGCGCCGCGTCGGCGACAGGGTCGTGCGGTGGGTGGCGTCGCCGCGGTCGAGGCACACCAGGCCGCTGCCGTCGAGATCGACGCGGTAGATGTGGTCGTGGTAGAGGCTCTCGTTCTTCTCACGCCCGTTTGCGCGGAACCACATCTGCCCGGCTTCCTCGTCGACGTGCACGATCCGGCTGGCGCGGAAGGGTCCGGTCGTGATCGCGTTCTTGAGCTCGCCGGTCGTAGTGTCGTGCAGGTAGAAGTGGCCCCACCCGCTGCGCTCTGACCACCAGATGAACTGCTTGCGCTTGGGAAGGTAGCGGATGGTCTGCGGCGAGAGGTTGGCGGCCTTGAAGCCTTCCTTGAACAGGAGCTTGCCGCTCTCGTTGACGGGATCCACGGAGCAGAGCTCGATGTTCCGCTGCAGGCGATCGCGGCGCAGGAAGCGGATCTCATGCGTGTCGCCGACCCAGTCGACGTTGATGTAGCTCTCGTCCTTCCACTTGGGCGTGATGCGATGCAGCTTCTTGTTCTTGCGGTTGAAGACATGGAGTTCGGAGCGTCGCACCTTCTCTTCGCCCGGCATCGGATAGCTGTACTTGCGTAGGGTCGGGCGGGGCTCGGCTACGGAGTCGACGAGGTAGAGCTCCTGCACGCCGCGCGAGTCCCTGCGCGTGATCCAGAACGACTTGGAGTCCTTGGACCAGCTGACGTTGGGACGAACCTTGCGCTTTGGGTCGGCTGGCGTCGAAGTCGTGCTCGTGGATTGTGTGCGACCACGACCACGTCCGCGACTGCCGCGCTGAGAGCCGCTGGCAAAGCTGTGGCTCTCGGCGCCGTCCTTCGTCAGCTGCAGTGCCGCCTTTTCGTTGTAGGCCCATTCCATCTTGGGCTTGTCATCGGTCTTCTTGGCCGCGCCGTCGGTGCGCGCCGTGCTCTCGGCGACCCCGTTGTCGTTCGTCTCGCCGCTCGTCAGTTTGGCCTTGGTCTTGTTGGCCTTGGTCTTGTTGGCCTTGGTCTTGTTGGCCTTAGTCTTGTCCTTGGCCGGTACTTGCTTGCCCTCGACGTAGAACAAGTTGTGGCCCTGTCCGTAGACATACGCGCTCTTGTCCGGCGCCAGGTTGCGGTGGTCACGCCGGGCGCCGCGGCCGCCCGGTGCAGTGCCGCCGGCGCTGCCGCGTCCGCCGCGTTGACGCAGGCGTTCGGTCATCTGGCGAATCTGTTCCTGGATCCGCCCGCCACGCTGGCGACCGCGACCGCCACGAGAGTTGCGCGCGCCGCTGCGCGGCGCCTTGCCCTTGTCGGTCAGGGTGCCGGTCTTCGGTAGGTACTCGTAGAGCCGGCCTTCGCTCCCGAAGCTCAGCTTGCTCAAGTCGTCCTCTACCTTGAGGCTGCTCAGTCGCAGCGTGGTACCGGTTACGGGCTTCTGCGTCGCGGCCGACAGCGCTGCGGCGAGCTTGTCGTGGTCGAACAGTTCCCGTTTCTTCCGCGCCTTTGGATCGACGAGCCAGTAGCGCGTGCCCGTACTCGTCTTGAAGCTGTAGAAGAAACGATCGGTCTTGCCGATCCACTTCGGTCGCACAGAAGTGCTGTAGAGGAACTTGCCCAACCGGTCGGACGAGAACTTCTCGGCGAGCTTGTAGTTGGGAGGTGTGCCCTGTGGGTGTTGCGCAGCGATCGAACCAGCGCCGAGCGCGACGGAGAGGACGCAAACGATGCACGAAGAACAGGCCGGCCTTCTTGCCATGATTCGGTTCCGGGTTGGCGGTTGGTTGGGCGGGCGGCAGGCATCGCCCACGCTAAGAACATAGCGCCGAGAGCCGGCGATGGGGCCCTGTACCCGGCCGATGCCTGGCTCTGTCTCCCTTCAGCTGACCGCGGCCGGCTAGCGGATGGGAGAAGGCATGCGGCAAGAGATAGAGAGAGCGCTTTTCGCCGCCAGGCCGCTTACTTGGCGCGCATCTCTTCCAGTTGCTTCTCGAGCATCTCGATGCGACTTCCGTTGCGCTCTTCGGAACCGAAGCACTCCTTGAACTTCGTCAGCGCCGCGGCAAACAGCTTGACGTTCTCCTCGGTACGAGCGTGGTTCATGACGGTCCTCAGGATGCTGCTGCCCTGGTAACCGGACGGAAGGCTCCCGGACCTGAAGAAGTCCAGCCGCAACGCATTCCAGCGTTTCAAGTACCCTTCCCGGTCTGTCGCGAGTGTGGCGCGCACGCTGCGCGACAACTCGGCGTACTGCAGATCGACCAGGTGCTGCTGCGCCGACTCTCTCAGGCGCTTTGGCATGTCGGTGCGCATCGCAGCATACCGAAGCATGCCGTGCGCGTAGCTGTAGCTACGAAGCTCGAGGTCCTTGACGAACAGGTCCAGTTGTGCGGTCTTGTCGCCGGCGGCCGCCTGCTTGGCCAACGCTTCGTAGACCCGACCCTTGGCCAGCGTCTCTGCGAACGGCTCGAGATCGCGGCGACCAGCATGCTTGGCCGTGACCTTGCCCGACACATCCATCGCGCACATCGTTGGGAAGCCGGTGAAGCGCTTCTCTTTCAGTAAGCCATCGTGCTTGCGCCCTTCCAACCTCGTCGTGACGTGCAAGAACATCACGTACTTCTGGCTCCAAGCTGTGAACTCGTCGGTGGAGAACAGACCGTTCTCCACGGCTTTGCAGGGGCCTCAAGGAGCGTAGCTTCTGGTGAAGTAGCCGAAGATCTGCCTGCCGGAGGCTCCCGCCGTGGCCTTCGCCTTGTCGTAGTCCGTGATCCAGGCAGCGTTCGTCACCCATTTCTCAGCGAGCTTGGCATCGAACTTCTCTTTGAGCTCTTTCTGATTGGGCGCTTTACCCGCACTGCCTCTGACGAGCCTCATCGCGGGCTTCGAGCGCATGCGAATCGACATGGTTCGCGCCTTGGGCTTGGCTTTCGTCCCGGGCTTGAGGCCGGTAGGCGTGGCTCGCACTCCCTCGGCGCCCTTCTGCTTTTCTTGCGTGTTTTCTTGCGTGGCTGCCTCTGCTTTGGCCGCCTGCGCACACAGGGGTGCTAGCGGCAGGGCAGCAAAGACAGATGCGGCGAGGATTCGGGTCGGCTTCATGGGTTTGCTTTTCTTGCGGACTGAAACTCGAGTGGGCCACCCAGTATGCCTGCTTGGGCCGCGCGGTCCAGCGAGCCCCCCCCCGTCACCTCGTCGCGCCGCTGCGGATTCGCGTGCACCGCAGCGACAAGCAAAGGGTGTCGGCTACCATGCGCCCGAAACCGGGGGCCACGACGCAGAAGAAACACGAGCGCCGGCGGGTGCTGATTGCGGTCGGTACGCGCCCGGAAGCCATCAAGCTGGCTCCAGTGGTCGCGGCGCTACGGGCGGAGCCGTGGGCTGACGTCCGGGTGCTGGCAACCGGCCAACATCGCGAGTTGCTCGACGAGGTGCTCGCCTTCTTTGGCATTCGCGCTGACATCGACCTCGACGTCATGTCCCCGGACCAGACGCTCGCCGACCTGTCGAGGCGGCTCTTGCCGGCGATCGATGCGGTACTCACCGACCAAGAGCCGGGCATGGTCGTGGCGCAAGGCGACACGACGAGCGCTCTGATGACGGCGCTGGCGAGCTTTCACCGCGGGATTCCGTTCGCCCATGTCGAGGCCGGGCTGCGCACCGGAGATCGCCGCGAGCCGTTTCCGGAAGAGTGCAACAGGGTGCTGATCGCGCAGGTGGCGGACCTGCACTTCGCGCCGACCGAGGCGGCGCGCACCAACTTGCTCGCAGAACAGGTCGACGCGGATGCGATCGAAGTGGTCGGCAACACGGGAATCGATGCGCTGCTCTGGACGGCGCAGCGGGATCTTCCGGACGACTTCGCGAACCTGCGACGTCCGTTAGTGCTCGTCACCGCGCACCGGAGCGAGTCCTTCGGCGCGCCGCTGGCCGAGATCTGCGAAGCCGTTGGTGAAATCGCCAGCGCGCGGGACGTCGACTTCTTGTGGCCGGTGCATCCGAACCCGCGCGTACGCGAGCCCGTCGAGGCGGCGCTCGGTTCCCTCGACAACGTGCGGCTCGTGGCGCCGCTGGACTATCCGCACTTCGTCGCAGCGATGCGGGCGGCGGCGTTGATCCTGACCGATTCCGGCGGCGTACAGGAGGAGGCGCCTTCGCTCGGCAAGCCCGTGCTCGTGCTACGCGACAAAACCGAGCGCGGCGAGGGCATCGCGAGTGGCAACGCGCTCCTCGTCGGCCTGGATCGGGCGCGGATCGTCAAGCAAACGCTGCGTCTCCTCGATGATCGCGCCGCCTACGAGGCGATGGCGCACCAGGCCAACCCGTATGGCGATGGGCAGTCGGCGCCACGCATTGCAGCGTGCGTGGCGGCCGTGTTACAAGTGCGGTGCTGATGTTGCCGCGATCCCTTAGCGTAGTCGTAGTGACGACCGCGGCGCCCGTTGCGATCGTGGTGTCGCTCGTGCTGGGCTTCGATGTCGTCGAGCACGAGGCTTCGCGGGCGCTCGTGCACCGCGATGCCGACTTCGTCGGTGCCACGACTTGCCAGCGCTGCCACCCAGATCAGCACGCGACTTGGGACCGTACCTTCCACTCGTCGATGACCCAATACGCTGACCCGGACAGCGTGGTAGGTGTCTTCGATGGCCGCTCGGTGACCTTTTATGGCAAGAGCGCGTGTGTGTTTCGGGACGGTGAGCGCTTCCTGATGGACCTGCCCGCCAAGGGCGGCGGACGTCGCACGGCTGAAGTCGCGTTGACGGTCGGCTCGCGTCGCTACCAGCAGTACTTCGAACGCATCGAACGCCGCGAGGGTGTTGTCATGCGACGCTTGCCGTTGCTTTGGCACATCGAAGCGAAGCGTTGGTTGCACCTGAACGGCGTCTTCCTTGGCTCGGATGATGCCAACTGGGAAAAGCACACGCAGAACTGGAACCAGAACTGCATCTTCTGCCACAACACAGGCCCACGTCCTGGTTACCTGACAGGGGGGTCCGAGCGAGAGCTTCTCGCTAGCGCCGAGCGCACGTTCGACTCCAAGGTCGCAGTGCTTGGGATCGCTTGCGAATCCTGCCACGGGCCCGGTCGCGCGCACGTCGAACGCTACCAGGGCATCGCTACCCGCTACGGCGACTACCTGGTCGCGGACAACGACACGCGCATCGTGCACCCGAACAAGATCGACAAGGAGCGCAGCGTTGGCGTGTGTGGGCAGTGTCACGGTCAGCGTGTGCCGAAGCCGCTCCAGAGATATTGGGAGTGGCGCCGGACTGGCCCGACCTTCCGCAGCGGTGACCACTTGTCCGATCACGTCACGCCGGTGCGGCCGGACACGCCAGTAGGCGATGACTCCGGCGTGTTTGCGGCGCGCTTTTGGGGCGATGGCACGCCGCGACTCACGGCCTACGAGTACCAGGGCGTGACGATGTCCGCATGCTACCTGAAGGGCAGCATGACCTGCGGTACATGCCACTCGATGCACGGCGATGATGTGCATGGGCAGGTCAAGCCCGGCATGCGGACGGATCGTGCCTGCCTGCAGTGTCACGCCAAGATCGGCAACGACATCCAGGCACACACGAAGCACGCGCCGGCGAGCAGCGGGTCACGCTGCCTCGAGTGCCACATGCCGCGCATCGTCTATGGAATCGTCGAGGCTCACCGCAGCCATCGCATCGACGTGCCGGACGCAGCGCGCGACGTCGAGCACGGCCGGCCGAACGCCTGCACACTGTGCCACCTCGACAAGAGCCCCATTTGGGCGGGCGACAAGATGCGGGAACTCTGGGGAGAGTCGTACAGGCGGCCGGCGAAGCGTCCCAGCGGCGCGCCGCTGACGCTGCCGGACGCCTCCGCTTCCTTGCTCGCCGGCGACCCGGTGCAGCGTTTCGTTTTCGCCCGGAGCGCGGGCCGGCTGGACGCGCCGGTCGCGCCGGCCGACAAGGCCGAGTTGCGCGTCGTTCTGCAGACGACGCTGCTGGATGCCTACCCGAGTATTCGTTGGCGTGCGCAGAAGAGCCTCGTGGCCCTCGAACGCGAACTACCGCTCGGCATCGGGCAGGACCTGGCGCGCTGGGACCACGAAGGTGAGATCGTGGCGCGGAAGGAAGTTGCGCACCGTCTGCTCGGGAGTTTTGCGCGGCTGGGTTTGGGCAAGCTGCGACAACCGGCCCGAACGACCCTGCTCGGACCCGAGCTGCGGCCGAACCTCAAGCTGATGCGCAGCCTGCTGAACCTTCAATCAAAGAGCGCGATCTCGATCGGTGAGTGATTCCCCCAAGCACCTGCGTGGTACCGTCTTCTTGGGCTGGCTTCTGCTCGCTCTGGCGATCCCGGCTGGCCTGACGTTGGAAGCGCTGCACGCGCTCAAGGTCGAGGTCTATCTCGGCAGCGCGCTGCGTCGCGAGCTTTGGACCCTGGCACATGCGCACGGCAACCTGCTCGGCATCCTCTGCTTGGTCTACGCGGTGCTCGCCGAGCGCTGGGTGCCGGACCCCAAGGCACAGCGTTCGGTGTCGCGGTGGCTGCGCACTGGCGCCGTGCTTATGCCTCTAGGTTTCTTTGCCGGCGGCGTCCTCAACTTCGAGGGCGACCCGTCGTTCGGCGTCCTGCTCGTGCCGGTCGGTGGCGTTTGCTTGGTCGTGGCACTCACGCGTGCCGCCTTCGCGGCGCGCAGCGCACCCTAGTCGATGGTGCAACTGCACCTCGTCGATGGGACCTACGAGCTGTTCCGGGCCTACTTCGCGGTGCCGTCCGAGAGCGATGACAACGGCGTCGAGGTCGGTGCGACGCGTGGCCTGGTACGGTCGCTGAAGGGGCTGTGCCGGCAAGCCGACGTCACGCATGTCGCGGTTGCCTTCGACACGGTGGTGGAGTCGTTCCGCAACCAGATGTTTGACGGCTACAAGACCGGCGAGGACGTGCCCGCGGACCTCATGGCACAGTTTCCGTCGGCGGAGCAGGCTGTGCGCGACATCGGTCTCGTCGCATGGTCGATGGTGGAGTTCGAGGCCGACGATGCGCTGTGTACCGGAGCGGCGCGTTGGCGCGACGATGTCGATCGGGTCGTGCTGTGCACGCCGGACAAGGACCTGGCCCAATGCGTGATCGGAAAGCGCGTGGTGATGTTCGATCGACGCCGCGAGACGATCCGTGACGAGGCGGGTGTGATCGAGAAGTTCGGCGTTCGGCCGGCCTCGATTCCCGACTATCTGGCGCTGGTTGGCGACGCTGCCGATGGCATTCCCGGGGTTCGGCGGTGGGGGGCGAAGTCGAGCGGACTGGTGCTGTCGACTTTCGGGCGCGTCGAGGACATTCCGGACGACCCGGCGCAGTGGGGCGTCAAGGTGCGGGGCGCGGCGGCGCTGGCGGCAGAACTCGCCGCGCACCGCGAGGAGGTCGCGCTCTACAAGCGGCTGGCGACGCTGCGCGAAGACGTTCCGCTCGCGGAGGCGCTAGAAGACCTGCGCGTCCCTTGCGAGCTTCTGGAACCGACCTAAACTCTTCGCCTCCTGTTTCGCAGTGTAGAGGCCGCCATGAGCTTCGAGAACGACCTGAAAGACCTGCTCGGCCTGAGCAACGTTTCCTACAAGTACGGCCTCTCCAAGGACGAGTTGTTCCACGAAGCGATTGCGAACGATCGGGGGCGGGTAGAGAAGGACGGCCCCGACGATGCGCAGAAGGCCTACCCGACGAGGCTCGGGACGGACGGGCCGCTCATCTTCTACACTGATCCGAGCTGCACGGGGCGGCCGGTCCAGGACACGTTCGCGGTCGCCTGGCCGGAGATCGACGACACGCTGTGGTGGAAGAAGGACTTCCAGAAGTACGACCCGGCGGCATACGAGG
>PVBE010941634.1_pt1 | contig 10333 bp, 9 predicted proteins | sample 1631181 | NCBI WGS metagenome assembly PVBE01 (sample SAMN08397723, study PRJNA350692) | Marine metagenome, whole genome shotgun sequencing project. | isolation source: water | place: Pacific Ocean | collected 2012-04 | reverse complement strand
CATCGGTACAAGTCCGGCCGTAATATGGACGTCCGAGGCATTCATTTGCCGCGCTTCGCGAAGAATTTCGTGGACCACCTCTTTGGCTTTTGGATCGACTGCTACCGCCTTGTCCTCGGAAGCCACACCGCCAACCGTTGTCCGTGGTGCCTCTCCTGCCGGGCTGGTATCGGGTGGATCGGTGTCCCGCTCAAGAAGCGGCAATTTTTCCTTATATGCGTCGCCCCCGAGATCAACCTTGATAGGCGGCAGCCCACCGTAATCGGGCCTCGCCTCAGCTGTGGAATCGCTGTCGGCAACCTCATCAATCCCGGCTGCTTCGTCTATCTGCTGCTGCGAGTCGCTACCGGCCGCAGATTCTTTATGCTCTGCACTCGCTGGCTTGCCCACTGCTTCGCTCTTGCCCTGTTTTTCGAGCTGTTTGTGGTAAAGGGCCAACAACTGATCCGCTTTTTTGTCCGGCAGCTTGCCGCTTTTAACGAGATATTTTGCGATGATCTCCGGATCCGTAAACTGCTCAAACATCTCCTCAAGTTCTGCTTGCTCAAGCAGTTTGTTGTGCAGGACTATTTTTGAAAATATTTTCTGCTGTGTTGTCGCCATGACGATCTACAAATATTTTTTCGCAAATAGAATCCGACAATCACCACGCCGGCGAACCGATCGCACTGTGTTGTCCGAAAGTTGCTCAAGTATAACAAGAAAAGAATGCTTGTGCGCTACCCACAGGCTGATCATCGTGCAACCAGCCTTCGACCGACAATCACCTTATCGGTTGCCATCCGCGAGCTTCCCGCCCACGATTGCCTCGAGGCGATCGATTCGTTGCTCGATGGAGCTGAGCTTGTCCAGAATCAAGGCATGGACATAGACAGCATCAATGCCCACTGGACTCTCGACCGCAGCAATCTCCTTGATGATCGATTGCAGTTCGTCTTTCGATTTCATCGGGGTCTCCCAACCAACAAGGCACTGGTGACAGTTCGTTTACAAACCGTCCACCAACCAAATGGACAACATTCCATCCTCAAGAACCCTCAGGCGACTAGCGAGACGGTCCGTTTCTCCCCTGCACTAAGCACTGCAGTATCGACAATCTGCTGGCCAATGCGAGAGATCTCTACTGAAAGCGGCCCCTCGATCGGTACCTCCCGCTGGAGACAATCGATCATGTACTGGACCGGGTTCTGCTCCGGGCAGCAGAGCGCGTCGACCGGGAGCACGGCACCTTCAGGATCTGCGCGACTCTGCATACAAATGGTTGACTCGTAATCGTAGCTACTGATGGTCCCCTCGCTGCCGACCACAACAAATCCGCATTTGGGTTGCGGCTGGTGCGTCCAGGGATCGGTAAAGGTACCCCAACGCGTTTCAAATTTTGAGAGTCCCGTATCGTATCGTGCGACAATGACACTATGTTCATCCACCTCAAGGCCAGCGGGCTCGTCGACCGTGGCGGTCACTTCCAAGGGACTACGCCCCCCCAAAAACCACGTGCCCAAGGTCGTACCGTAACCGAGGTAATCGAGCAGGGAGCCGCCCCCTTCCGCTTGCTTGTAAAACCAGCTACGCGGTTTTTCTTGCTGCACATCTTCAGCCGTTTTTTCGACTTTGTCCGCTGCATGCCACAACGGTCCACGATTCCCATCGTAAAAGTGGACCTCGATCACATCCCCGATTTTACCCTCATCGATCAACCGCTTCGTCGTCCGATGAGGTGGATACCAGGCCAAAGGCCAATTGATGGCAAGCATCTTCCCAGTGGGCTTCATTGCCGCAATCATCCGGTCCGCCTCGGCAAGCGTTGCGGCAAACGGCTTCTCCATGAGAATATGGACGCCGCTCGGAGCCACCTTTTCTGTCCACTCTGCGTGCTGTGCCGTTGCCGGACAGAGAAGAACAATGTCCGGCTCCGTTACCTCGAGACAACGCTCATAGTCGGTAAAGAGATAATCTTTGGAAATACCAAAATTTTGCGCCGCTTCGGCCATTCGATCCGGCTGCTGATCGCAAAGCCCCACAATCTCAACGTCCGGATGTTCATGGGCCATGCGAAGATTGTCGCCCATATGAAAATGGTCGAAATTGATGCCGGCAATCTTCCACTTCCCCATGTCAAAGTCTCCCAATGGGTTGAATTCCAACTTCTTTTACCACGACTCGTCCGTTACTGCGGCGCTCCAGAAATAACAGTTTTTCGCATTGGCGCAAAGGCACGCTCAATCCGGCTCGCTTGCCAGAGTGCCCTCGCGATGTCTAGGATAGACGGTAAGGATGATCGAACATGATCCGCACCAGATGCCCCCACTGCAACGAACGACTCAAAGCACCCGACCATCTCGCTGGTAAAAAGGGGCGCTGCCCCGCTTGCGCCGCTGCTGTGCCACTTCCCGATGCGGATGAGAACCGAGCGGTGCAGGGAATCAGAACTTCCAGCCCGTTAGCCGGATTGCCGCAGCAGGAAAGCAATAATGACCCAAAGGCGCCAACCATCACCCAGGATCCAAATGCCCAGGCTGTTGCCGTGGAGTTCAAGCGACCCGAGATCCTCCGTCGCAATTGCCATTACCTGATCTGCAATAGCCGGGATGTCGTCGCCCGCTTGGACGATGACGGTAAAGGCTGGATGGTCCAGATTAAAGATGGATTTGTCAAAGCGATTCAAAACCCCAAACAAATACCGACCATGGGAAATTATGTCTTCATCGAAATCGAGGTGACCAAAGAAGGAGCACACCAACGATTGACGGGGGTTCAGGGATTCACGCTTCCCGGCACTTTTGTACTCAATAAGCTGACAAAAAAGAACGAGAGTACGATTTTGGAGGGGGTCGAGGCAAAGATCGAACTGAACGATCGGCAGCGCGCTTTGGTCAAGCAGCGCATCAACGCCAACTATCTGCCCAATATCTGGGACGACGCCATCGACTTTTGATGTTTCGAATCGCGCCGAATGTCCTATGGCTGAGTCCTATGGCTGGGTCCTATGCCCGCAACACCGCATCATGTTGATCCCGGCACGCAGCCTCAATGCGTTTGCGTACATCGTCCGCCTCTTCGCCGGTGAGTGTTCCATCCGCTTTGCGAAGAACGACCTTCAGGACCAAGCTTTTTTTACCCGGCCCGAGTCGTTCCTTATCACGGTAGGTTTCCAGATACTCGATCGCCTCAACATAGTCGCCCGCTACGCGGTCTACCGTCTCGGCGAGCTCTGCCCATCGCACCTCTTCCTGCACTTCAAAATTCAAATCCCGCTCAACGGCCGGGTAGGACGAAAGGGGGCTCGCCTGTGGGACGAGATTCGCCAACTGCAAAAGCAAACCGAGGCGGATTTCGGCAACGACGACTTCACCCCGCAAATCGAACATTTTGCGCGCCGAATCAGAAACCTCTCCCAGGTATCCCAGTCGTTCGCCCGCAAGACTCAGCTCGCCACCTTTTCCGCTACGAAAAAATGCGCTCTCGAAATCTGCTGCCTCGAGTTGTTCCTGAATTCCCAATCTTTCAAGGATCGCTTCCAATACTCCTTTGACCTCAAAAAAACCGTTTCCGCTCGCAAGAGCCACCATCGTTTCCTCGACCGGCAGCGCACCAGAGATGGGCAGATACACACGAGCCACTTCAAATAATTCAATTCTTTCATTGGAAAGGCTTTCGTTGGTCCGTCGCACCGAAAGCAGACTGGGGATCAGGCTGCGGCGCAACAGGGCCGCGCCCCGCAGCATCGGTGTGTCGCAACAAATCGGATCTGCATCCGACCACGGGCTGAACACCGCGCTCGTCTTTTCGTCAACCGCACTGGCGGTCACCACTTCGTCGAAACCGGTTGCCGTGAGCGTCCGCCCAACGCGTGCAACGACGCGATCCTGCCGGCTTCGTGAGGAAGCGCGCATCGGCACCCGACCATCTTCGGGAATCTTGTCATACCCGTGAATCCTTGCCACCTCTTCGACAAGATCAATTTCACGGTACAAATCGGCTCGCCAACTTGGAGGCCGCACCTCGATGCGTTTTGCTTCGACCTGTTGTGGATCATTCCCCAGGGCAGTGAGAATGCGAACCACTTCGTCACGATCGATCGCAATCCCCAAAATGCGATCCAACTGATGCATCCGCAGCACAATGGGTTCTCTTGGCGGACTCTCAGAGCCCACGTCAATCACACCTTCTGCCAACTCACCTCCTGCCAGCTCAAGAATCAATTCGCAGCAGCGACGACTTGCCCAATCGACGCCCTCCGGATCAGGACCCCGTTCGAAACGATAGGAGGAATCGCTGTGCAAAGCGAGTCGGCGCGCGGCAGTGCGAATCGCAATCGGGTCAAACAGTGCGCTCTCAATCAGGACATCTGTCGTTTTCTCTGAAACTTCCGTGTCGGCGCCCCCCATCACACCCCCAAGTGCGACCGGGCGCTCAGCATCGGCAATCACACACATCCCGGCATCGAGAGTGTACGTTTTGTGGTTGATTGCGAGAAAAGGTTCCTTAGCCTCGGCCTGCCGAACGATAATCCGGCGAGAGTGTAATTTTTCAAGATCGAATGCGTGCAGCGGCTGTCCCGATTCGAGGAGAACATAATTGCTGATGTCGACAATATTGTTTACCGGCGTCCAGGCAGTTCCCTTTTTCATCTTGGATGCGTACACCGTCTTGAGTCTCTCGATGAGCCAATCGGGACTCGGGGCGACTTTGACTCCCTGAATGACACGGGCAGTGTACCGTGAACAAAGCTCTGGTGATTCTAGCGTTACTCCCGTGAGCGTGCTGATGTTCGGTCCCGAGGCGACCGGGGCAGCTTCGGGAATTGCCAACGGCAAATCGTAAAGGACCGCAATTTCGCGCGCAACGCCAAGATGTCCAAGACAATCGGGCCGATTGCTGGTCACTTCCAAATCGATTGCAAGATCCTCAGCAACCGCATCCGTTCCCTCGTGATTGAGACCCGCCATCATGAGGCGTTCCTCGAGCTCCGCAACTGGCATCTCGAGCGGCACGTATTGCTTGAGCCAATTCCAACTAACAATCATGGGTCCACAGACGATCGGTTTTGGGTTAACTGGGCTACAATCCGATGAAACAAAAACGCGCTGTCAATGTTGCGCAGCTCATGTTTTCCAACATGGCATGACCTTAAAACTGGTGTAGAAAGCGAACATCGTTCTTAAAAAACTCGCGGATATCTGTAATTCCATAACGGCGGGCACAGAGTCGCTCCACTCCAAGACCGAAAGCAAAACCGGTTACCTTTTCCGGATCATAGCCAACCGCTTCAAAAACATTAGGATCGACCATTCCTGCACCACCCATTTCAATCCAGCCATCCTGCCACCGCATGTCGACTTCCACACTCGGTTCTGTAAAAGGGAAAAACGAGGGGCGAAAGCGGACATGGACATCTTCGCCCAGATAACTACTGCAGAACATTCGCAGCACACTTTTTAGGTCCGCCATCGTAACGTCGGTATCGACCAGGAGTCCCTCAATTTGATGAAACATCGGGTAATGTGTGGCGTCTGCGGTATCGGGCCGATAGACGCGGCCGAGCGAAACGATTCGTACCGGCGGCGGCGTTTCGTCCATCACCCGAATCTGCACCGTACTCGTCTGGCTCCGAAGCAACCACTCCGACCTCTCGGGACCGGCCGACTTGGTCGCAGTCTGTAGATAAAAGTTATCCAGCGGGTCCCGGGCAGGGTGTGAGCGAGCAATATTGAGTGCCTCAAAATTGTGGCGTTCGTCCTCGATCTCAGGACCATCGGCCACGCTAAAACCCAATCGCGCAAAAATATCCTTGAGTTCTTCGATGGTCTGCGTGATCGGATGCAAATGGCCGAGAATTGGCTTACAGCCCGGTTCGGTGGGATCAAAGCCGGCAGCGCTCTGCTGGGCGACTGCAAAGGTTAGACGTTCTTTGGCAGCCGCATAGGCTGCCTCTATCTTTTGCTTGGCTTCATTAAACCGCTTGCCCGCAACAGGCTTTTCGGCCGAATCGATAGCGGCAAGCCCCTTCTGCAGAGCCTTGAGTCGACCGCTCTTGGCACCAAGCAGATCGATCCGTACCGATTCGAGGGAAGCAACGTCGAGGGCAGCATTCAATGATTCGGTAGCCGAATCAGTCAACCCGTCCAGTTCGACAAGAAATTCATCTAGTGCCACGGCAAGCTATGCAGCGGTTCCCAGAGCATCCTTCACTCGTTCGACGACTTGGTCGAACGCCGATGGATCATTTACCGCCATTTCGGCGAGGCTCTTGCGATCCAACGCAATCTCCGCTTTGTTCAATCCGTAAATGAACTCACTGTAACGCAGCCCACGTTCTCGAGCGGCGGCATTGATGCGAATAATCCACAACTTGCGGAATTCACGTTTTCTCGCGCGACGATCGCGATAGGCACAGGCATCGGCACGAACAAGGGTCTCTTTGGCCGTGCGCAACAGAGTACCACGGCCACCACGATAACCCTTCACTCGTTTGAATAACCGGTTTTTAGCCCTGTTGCGGGCTGCCCCTTTCTTTGTTCTCATCGCCCTTCACCAATTACCTTGCTGCGTTCACATTTTCGCTTTGCTAGAGGCCCTCTCTCTTTACCAGTCTTCACTGGAGAAAAGCCTGCCGGGCAGGGAGCGTTTATTAATTACTATATTTCCCCAGGGCATCCCGAATCTTTTTAGTCTCGGTCCCCGAGACTACGGTAGTCCCGCGGAGATTGCGTTTCCGTTTATGCTCCATGCGGGCAGCGAGGTGGCTTGTCCCACTGGACCGGTGCTTAGCCTTTCCACTGGCAGTTAAGCGAAATCGCTTTTTCGTACCTTTATGTGTCTTCTGCTTTGGCATGGGAAAATAGGCAGATCTGCCGCACCCTGAAAAATCAACTTTGTGGTTTCATCCAAGCCCTAAAGTCTAGTGAAAGAGAGGGTTGGAGAAAAGGGGACCCACAATCCAGCTTCCCTTGTCTGACCGGCAACGGTGAGGAATCGCCAAATACTTCAAACCGGTCGCCAGACACCCGAAGGGGTGGCTATTTTGGTACCAACGTGCAGACAATCCTGCGACCGTGCTGCGAGGGAGGCGTCTCCACTTTGGCAATATCATCGAGTCGTGCAACGAAGTCGTTCAGGACGCGTCGCCCCTCTTCCATGTGGGCCAACTCCCGACCCCGAAAAATGACCGAAATCGTGACCTTATCCTTATGCTCCAAAAACTCACGCGCATGATTGATCTTGAAATCTATGTCGTGCTGGCCGGTCTTGGGCCGGATGCGGATTTCTTTGGTCCGGGCATGGTGCGCGGCTGCCCGGTTCTTATTTTTCCGCTTTTTTTGCTCGTACTTGAACTTGCCGTGATCCATGATCCGGCAGACAGGAGGCCGCTCCGTTGGGGCCACCTCAACCAAATCCAAGCCGGAGTTGCGTGCAATTTCAATCGCCTCTTCCGTAGATAAAATTCCCAGTTGTTCCCCGTCGCCCCCAACTACTCTGACAGGAGAGACTCGAATCTGGTCATTGATCCGCTGTAGCTTGTCGATATTCACCACCTCCGAAAAAACAATGGAAACAATACCCCGCGGGCATCTCGCAGAGAGACCCGCCTGCACGCCTAACAGTATCGGGGAGGGTGCAGCATTTCGTCAACTGGTTGCACACCAATTTTTAACGAAGAAGCTGGCAAACCGGGCTTGGTCGAAATGCCGAGGAAGTGCGAGAAAATGAGCCCCAGCCCAAATATTTTCAAAACAATGAGTACGGTCCGACCCGTTTACACCGATTTAGTTTTTGCTCTGTTTGGCGTTATCGGCTGCCAATTCTACAGACTCGGTCGAACTTGTCTCTCGTACCACACGAGATCGGGCCTCGGTAAGCAGTTTTTCGATAGCTTCCTCAACAGGCATTGTCTCCTGAGAGCCATCGACACGATCTCTCAGGGAGAGGGTTGCTGCAGTCTCATCCCGAGGACCCACAACTACCGTATAGGGTATTTTTTCTAGCTGGGCATTGCGGATTTTTGCGCCAAGCTTCTCCGGGCGGTAGTCGCCAGCGGTCCTTAATCCCGCCTCTTGGAATTGTTGCTCTACATCACGGCCATACGCTTCGGACTTTTCGCTCACCGTACAGATGCGTACCTGCTCGGGCGCCAACCAGAGAGGAAACGCACCGCCAAAATGCTCGATCAGGACACCGATAAACCGCTCCATTGAACCGAATGGCGCCCGATGGATCATCACCGGTCGGTGCAGCGCGTTGTCCGCTCCGACATACGTTAAATCAAACCGCTCGGGGAGTTGATAATCGACCTGGACCGTCCCCAACTGCCACTCCCGCCCAAGGACATCGCGAACTACAAAATCGATTTTCGGACCATAAAAAGCGGCTTCACCCGGTTCTTCGCTAAAAGGAACCCCAAGCTTCTCAACGGCCGCCAGACAGGCCGCTTCCGCCTTAGCCCACTGCTCGCGATCGCCAACATATTTGTCACCATCCTCGTCGCGCAGGCCAACGCGCACTCGATAATTGTCCATTCCAAGTGTGCCAAAAACGATCTTCACCAGTTCGATACAACCGGCAATTTCTTCTCCGAGTTGATCTTCACTTACAAACAGATGGGCATCATCCTGGGTAAAACCTCGCACGCGGGTGAGGCCACCTATCTCGCCCGATTGTTCCCATCGGTAAACCGTACCGAATTCGGCAAGCCGAATCGGCAGATCCCGATAACTGTGTTTTTCACTCGCATAGATTCGGATATGGTGCGGGCAATTCATCGGCTTGAGCATGTAACCATCAATAGTCCCCTCCTGCATACGACTGGCCAGGTCAGCGCAGGAACAATTCTCATCTGCGAGCTTCCTGATCTGGTCCGGATCAATCAGAGGCGGAAACTGCGATTCGGAATAATAGGGATAGTGGCCGGAAGTCTTGTAGAGTTCGAGCCTGCCGATATGGGGTGTAAAGACCTGCCGGTAACCCTGTCTTTGCAGATGTTCGAGGATGAAATCTTGAAGCTGCTGCCGTATGAGAGCCCCCTTGGGCTTCCAGAGGATTAGCCCCTGCCCTACCTTCTCATCAATCTCAAAGAGGCCGAGTTTTCTGCCCAACACACGGTGGTCCCGCTGTCGCGCCTCTTGGAGTCTCTGGAGATACGCTGCGAGCGACTCCTTATCCCAGAAAGCGGTGGCATACACCCGCTGCAATTGTTCTCGAGTATGGTCCGCTTTCCAGTAGGCACCCGCCACAGAAAGCAGTTTGTATGCCTTGCCAATCACCTTGGCGGAACGGACATGGGGACCGCGACAAAGGTCCAGAAACTCCCCCTGCCGATAAAACGAAAGCGTTTGCTCCTGAGCCAAGCCTGTTTCAATATGCTCAATTTTGAGCGGCTGTTGCATCTCACGACAAAGTTGCACTGCCCCGCTGATCGGTTCTTCCAAACGATCAAACGGTTCATCCAGCTTGATGATCTCTCCCATTTCCTTTTCGATCGCCGCAAAATCATCCTCGCAAAGGACATGGTCCATTTCAAAGTCGTAGTAAAATCCGTCTTCGATCGTAGGGCCAAATGCGAGTTGCACTCCGTCAAAGAGTCGCATCACCGCCCTGGCCATCACGTGGGCCGCGCTATGCCGCATCACGTCGAGGGATTCGGGATCCTTTTTGGTGAGGAGCCGCAGACCGATCTCCCCTTCACCGGGCAGGACCATGTCGAGACCGACAATTTTTCCGTCGAGTTCTGCAGCGATGGCCGCTTTTTCCAATCCGGGGCCAATATCTGCCGCCACGTCACGGCAGGTCATGAGCTGCCGGTACGTTCGGGTACTACCATCGGGCAGGGCAATTTTTAGCATCATTCTCTCAGGATGTATGGTCTTTTATGAGTTGCATCAAGCACCTGCCGGTGCTAGCAGGCACAAAACCGCCAAGCAGGACAGCGGGGACAAGGCCTGCAAGGGGTTTCTCGAGCGGGCATGCCCAGAACAGCGGTTTGGCCAAGTATAGGGGGCCGAGGCGAGTGAATACAAGGCAAACAGATGACTCTGGTAAGTGGGGTTCACTTTTCCGAAAATGCGGAAAAATCCACTCCAAGGTGTGATTATTGCCCACTTTCTCATGCCTGCATACAAGCGTTACAATCAGTGGCGGGGTGCGGAGGACGATAACAGACAATGGCTGAAATAGCAGGTTCGGCGGCTTTGGCTGGGTACGCTGTGACTTACTGGATTTAGCCAGGGGACTCCTGCCGCGGCAAGTCCCCTTTTTTTATTGGGCGATTAGCTCAGTTGGTTTAGAGCACTAGCTCGACAAGCTAGGGGTCACTGGTTCGAGCCCAGTATCGCCCACT
>PVBE010929741.1_pt1 | contig 10333 bp, 7 predicted proteins | sample 1631181 | NCBI WGS metagenome assembly PVBE01 (sample SAMN08397723, study PRJNA350692) | Marine metagenome, whole genome shotgun sequencing project. | isolation source: water | place: Pacific Ocean | collected 2012-04 | reverse complement strand
TTTTCAATTCCCATGCAATGAACAGCACATTTCCATTTGGCAAATACTCCACATCATGGTGCGAATGATAGACCCCATTTTTTGTGTATTTGTATCCCCACAGCAGGTTGTCATCCCAATCATAAAGCTCCACCTTACCGGCACTTCCGCCCGCACCAAAAGTAGAATTGGACGCTCGGGAGGTGCGCAGTAGATTACCGTCTTTCAACAAATAAACAGACAGGGCGGGCACGTGGGTTCCGTGCCATAGGTTCACCAAACGCCCGCAATTGTTGATCAAATAAGTCTCGCTGGTATTGTTGGGGGCGAAAAGAGTATAGCCATCAAATGAGGAGGCTTTATATTTCAAAACGCCAACGGTTTGCAACGCACAGCAATCATGCGGAAAAATCAAAATAAAACACACAATCAGCCCAACAAACAATCGCCCGAAATTAATCATAAGGGCAAAATTAGTGCTTCCAATTTCCTTCACCCTGATGAAGTTGTTTAACCCGAATGTATTACTATCTTTAGATTTGTCTAAACCCGCAATTAGCAAGGCATTTGGGCGATTTGAACGCTTGTAGAACCCCAAGTTTCACAACTATTTTTTTCTATTTTTGCACAATTTCGAAAAACTCGGCACGCCTTAAACAGTACCCGAAAATGAAGTTGATCAAACATACACTCCGTGCATGCTTGTTAGTTTGTTTTGCCATTCCGTCTGTAGGGCAGAATAAAAATTTGCTGAAGGGAGAAAAACAGTTGAAAAAGTTTGAATTCTCCAAAGCCATTTCTCAGTATGAGAGCGCGTTGGAGAAAGATGAAACACTGGTTGAGCCAAAAATGGAACTGGCCAAAATCTATCGTCTCATCAACGATCCGGTAGAGGCCGAGTATTGGTATTCACAGTTTGTGGATGACCCAAACGCCAACACTACTCCTCAACAAGTTTACCATTATGCGCAGGCTTTGCGTGTAAACGAAAAGTACGAATCCGCAGAAACCTACTATCGCAAATATGCCGATCTTATTCCTGATGATCCACGTGGTGGATGGATGGCCGATGCATGTGCGAATATTCATCTTTACAAAGCGGATAGCAATCGATATAGCATCATAAATCTTCCTTTTAACTCCCCTTATTCAGAATTCAGTCCATCCTATTTTAAGGATAATGGGTCTATCGTTTTTCCAAGTTCACGGCAATCGGGGACCAGTATTTCCAAAACAGACGTTTGGTCTGGAAATGCATTTCTGGATTTATACATGAGTGAAAAAGATCCCGGAGGAACGTTGGAAGACCCCAAGGTACTGCCAGGAAAACCCAACCAAAAATTTCATGAAGGGCCAGCCACTTTCACCCAAACCTGGGAGGAAATGTACTTCACGCGAAACAATTATGTGGGTGCTCAAAAGAAGAAAATCGGTGACGAGGGAATCATGAAGCTGAAAGTGGTTCGAGCAGTTCTGAAAGACGACAAGTGGGAACTGGCAGGTGAATTACCCTTCAACAGCGATGAATATTCAGTTGGCCATCCAACTTTAACCAAAGATGGCAAGATCATGTATTTCGCTTCCGACATGGCTGACGATGGTACAGGTCAGGATCTCTACAAAACAGTTTTGGAGGACAGTTTTTGGAGCGAGCCGATTCGTTTAATGGGTTCAATTAACACAAGAGGGGATGAGGTTTTTCCTTTCATACATCCTGATGGCACGTTGTATTTCGCGTCTGACGGGCATCCTGGCATTGGTGGGTTAGATGTGTTTTCTGCCGTTAAGAATGGCGAGAACTGGGAAAACATCACCAACCTCGGCTATAAGATCAACACTAACATGGATGATTTCGGGCTGATCTTCGATGAAGAAAAGAAAGGTGGTTATTTCTCTTCGAATCGTGAAACGGGTGTTGGGAGCGATGACATCTATGAGTTCAAGGTAAAAGGCTTGACACTTAAAGGTCTCGTTTACGACAAGGAAACCGGGGACCCAATTTCAGGTGCCATGGTCAAAGTGCTTTTAAATGGAAGCGAGATTAACCAGGTAATGACCAATCCTGAAGGCAAATTTGAAACAACAGTTGAGCCTGACAGCGATTATCAGTTTGATGCTTCAAAGCCGGGCTACCTGCCAAATTCTCACAATGTGAACACAACGGGATGGACACCCGAATCACCAGAAGTAAGAATTCCTTTAACACCAGAGAAGAAATTAATGTTGTCAGGGATTGTGGTGGACAAACAATCGCGGCAACCAATTCCGGGAGCAACCGTAACCTTGAAAAATACCACAACAGGTGGGGTGGACTCAACCACTTCTGGTCCGAATGGAGATTTTACATTTGGACTTGATCCAAGCATGAATTACAACTTAAGCGCAAAAAAGGCAAACTGCATTTTGAGCCAGGAAGAGGTGTTTACCACCGTGGGAATGACCGAAGGTACTGTTGACAAGGTATTGGAAATGACCTGTTTCCTAGCAGGGCACGTCATTCATCTGAAGAATATTTACTACGATCTGGACAAATACAACATCCGTCCAGACGCAGCCAAAGAATTGGAGCAAGTAGTTGAATGGATGAAGCAATTCCCGAAACTGACCATCGAAATGCGATCGCATTGTGATAGCAGAGCATCATATACTTACAACATTTGGTTGTCTGCAAAACGAGCGGAGAGTTCTTCCAACTACATCATTTCACGTGAAATCTCTCCGGCACGAATTACCGCAGCAGGATTTGGCGAATATCTATTGGTGAATGAATGTGTTGGTGAGCCGGTTGATGTTCCGGAAAGAAACTGTACGAAGGAAAAGCATCAGCTTAACAGACGAACAGAATTCAAAGTGCTGACACAGCCAGACGGAATTACTGTTCTTGGTTCAGTGAATTAATCACGCACCCTTCAATCAACGGTCGTCTGGATCTTCCTTCACAAATGACCGGTAATTTTAACGCATGAACTTTCCTTCAAGGAAAATTGAGGAGGCTATTAACGAATTCAGCAAGCTACCCGGTATTGGCAAAAAAACCGCCATGCGTCTGGTGTTTCATTTGCTCAACCAACCCAAACAATTTAGCCGCGATTTCGGTGAACGGATTATGACCATGCGCGAGCAGGTTGTTTTTTGTTCTACCTGCCACAATGTTAGTGACGATGTGGTTTGTACAATCTGCAACGACTCCCGAAGAAACGAAGAATTGGTCTGCGTTGTAGAAGGTTTTCGTGATGTCATGGCTATAGAGGGCACTGAACAATTCACCGGGAAATACCACGTTTTGGGAGGCATCATCTCCCCGGTTGATGGCATCGGCCCAGATGATGTAAATATAGATTCGTTGATTAAGCGGGTGATTTCCCGAGAGGTGAAAGAACTCATTATGGCACTAAGCCCAACTATTGAAGGCGACACAACTATCTACTACATTTCGAAGAAATTGGCAGACACTGGTGTAAACATCACCACCATTTCCAGGGGTATAGCATTTGGAAGTGAATTGGAATATACTGATGAAACAACACTGGGCCGATCTATTGCCAACCGTTTGCCTTATGAAAACTACCTGGTCAACCGTCAATGATCAAGCTATCGGTTGTTATTGTTAATTACAACGTCAGGTATTTCCTGGAGCAGGCTCTTTTGGCTGTTGAAAAATCGATTGCATTTGCCCACACAAACCTACAGGAATTTCAATCTGAAGTTTGGGTAGTTGACAACGCATCAGATGACGGATCGGTTGAGTTGGTGCAAAATAAATTCCCCGAAGCAAAGCTCATAGCAAACCAGGAAAATGTAGGATTCTCAGCGGCCAACAACCAGGCCATTCGGCAATGTTCCGGGGAGTTTGTTTTACTGCTGAATCCTGACACGGTGGTAGAGGAAGAAACTTTTGTACAGTGTATCCAATACATGGAAAACAATCCCAAAACCGGAGCCCTTGGTGTGAAAATGGTGGATGGAAAGGGGCAGTTCCTTCCCGAATCGAAGCGATCCTTGCCAACTCCCTGGATTTCCTTTTGCAAGATATTCGGCTTGTCATCCCTATTCCCTAAAAGCAGAATATTTGGGCAATACCATTTGGGGTTTCTGACTGAAGCGGCAACTAACAAGGTTGAAGTTTTGCCCGGTGCCTTCATGATGATGAGGAAAACCGTTCTTGATGAAATTGGATTGTTGGACGAAGATTTCTTCATGTATGGAGAAGACATTGATTTAAGCTACCGTGTCAATCTTTCCGGATATGACAATGTCTACTTTCCAGAAGCGCGCATCATTCACTACAAGGGTGAAAGCACCAAGAAGGGAAGCCTGAACTACGTACGGATTTTTTACCAGGCCATGATCATTTTTGCCAATAAACACTTTTCATCTGGCAACCGTATTGGATTTACCTTTTTCATTCAAACTGCTATTTATCTGCGTGCAATCATTGCCCTATTCTCAAGGTTCTTGGGGAAGCTAGCTTTACCAGTAGTCGATGGAGCTGCAATTTTCCTTGGGATGCTGGCGATCAAGGAATTTTGGGCCGCCAACATTAAACACGCACCAGAATACTACCCAACTACTTATTTGCAGATTGTAGTGCCTGTTTACGTGCTGGTATGGGTGTTTTCAGTGTTTATTAGTTCGGGCTACGACAAGCCGCTACGCATTAGCAAAAGCGTTCGTGGTTTACTGATCGGCTCATTGATCATCGCAATCATCTACGCTTTCTTGCCTGAATCACTTCGATTTTCTCGCGCGATTATTTTGCTCGGAACCGGATGGGCAATTGTTGCAACCAGCCTAACCCACCTTTTTTCAAACTGGTTTTCTTCCGGCAGTTTTGAAATGGGTGAAAATAGAAACGCCAACCTAATAATAGTAGGAAGTGAAAATGAGGCAGAAAGAGTTTTGGGCATAATCAACCAGTCGGGGCTGGTGAAGAACTACATCGGTGCCGTCACCTCTTCAGCAACAGATAGCTCGCTCGGAACAGTAGATCAATTGAAAGAGATTGCGGCAGTTTTCGATATAGATGAAATCATCTTTTGTTCAAGAAACATTTCCACCCGACAGATCATTTCCTGGATGGTGGATCTCGGGCCAAAAATCGACTACAAGACCGTTCCTGAAAGCAGCCAGAGCATCATCGGAAGTAATTCCAAAAACACAGCTGGCGACCTTTATGCTGTTGATCTCAATCTACAGATCAACTCATCATCTGGAAAACGAAACAAACGACTTTTCGATCTGATTTTTGGCCTGCTAATTCTTTTTGCATCACCAATGTTGATGTGGTTTCAACAAAAAACCGGACTGTTCTCCAATTGTCTTTCAGTACTTTTTGGAAAGAAATCATGGGTAGGTTATTCGCCCTTCGGGGGCAGGGACTCAACTGATTTTGAGCTTCCAGTAATCAAGAAAGGAATACTTCACCCAGCCGGTGAAATCGGAGTTGACGAACTCAACAATACGACTCTCAATAAGTTGAATTTTCTGTACGCCCGGGATTATAGTACGCTCAAGGATTTAACAATCCTTCTTCGGAATTGGAGGTTGCTGGGTGGAAACTAATCTGTAGCTGCTGCCAACACCTCTTCGTAAAAAGCTTCATATTGAGGTACCACCTGGTCGATATCAAATTCACGTGCACGGGCATAGGCCGCCTTCCGAAACTTAAGCAGTTTCTTATCATCTGAAAGTAGCCCAATTGCATGTTTCGACATTTCCTCAACATTTCCGACATCGCTCACAAACCCAGTTTTGCCATGAACATTCAGTTCAGGAATTCCACCCGCATTTGAAGAAATAACTGGCACCTGGCAAGCCATTGCTTCAAGGGCGGCTAAGCCAAAACTCTCGCTTTCAGACGGCATCAGGAAAAGGTCTGAAACGGCCAACAGTTCCTCTACCGCATCTTGTTTTCCAAGGAAGCGAAGATCATCGCAAGTGCCAAGTTGCCTGCATAAAGCCTCAATATGGCTTCTTTCAGGACCATCGCCCACCAACAACAATTTGGCAGGCATCTGGCTCCTGACTTCATTAAAGACAAGGACAACATCTTCAACCCTTTTTACAGGCCGAAAGTTGGAAGTGTGGATCAATATCTTTTCGCCATTCGGGGCAATGGCCTTCTTAAAATGGTCTTTGTCAATTTTCGAAAATCGCTCGAAGTTGATGAAGTTTGGAATCACCCTGATATCGCACTTCACATCGAAATTGCGGCAGGTTTCTTCCTTCAGATTTTGGGAAACTGAAGTAACGCCATCACTTTGATTGATGGAAAAAGTAACAACCGGTTCGAAGGTGGAGTCCTTTCCCACCAAGGTTATATCAGTGCCGTGCAAGGTGGTAACCACCGGAACCGAAATTCCTTTTTGCTTCAAAATTTGCTTGGCCATGAATGCAGCCGAGGCATGAGGAATTGCATAATGAACATGCAGGATATCCAGGTTTTCAAACTGGATGATGTCCACCATTTTACTGGCCAAGGCTGTTTCATAGGGAGGATAATCAAAAAGTGGATAGTCCATCAAACTAACTTCATGATAAGATATTCGTGGATGAAACGAGTCGAGTCGGGCAGGTTGACGGTAAGTGATGAAGTGTACCTCGTGGCCATTTTCAGCAAGCTCTTTGCCCAATTCGGTGGCCACAACTCCACTACCTCCATAGGTGGGATAACAAACAATTCCAATTTTCATGTCTGGTAAGGATTAAGTATGCGCATTCAACAGGGAAATAAAGAGAAAGGTTCTAAGCAGAACAATTCAGGCTTAGTTCAAGTATTTCTTGATTGTATCAGTCAACAAATGATCAGGTAAATCTTCTCCCATAAACCGGGTTACGATCTGAAGCAATTCTTCCACCAGATCGGGATTAATACACAATTTGAACCCCAGGTGACGCACCATGTCAGTTTCGTTCTCCGACACTTTTCCATCCATTCTTATCAGAAATAAGAAGTGATACAATTGGTTCATCCGCTCTTGTTCGCTTGACGCGAGCTTGAACTCAAATTGCTCGTGGTTCTGAAGAACAAACTCAATGTCGTCAGGCAACAATCCCATTTTCGTTCCGATGAAATGGATCATTCTTAATTCATTGACGTGAGTATCCCCATTGGCAGTAGCCAATTTCACCAGCATGGCCAGGTGGTTTTGTCTCTCTTCTTTCGGATTCATGTGCCCAAATTCCATAGTGGGATCTTCAGTTTTGGTTTAGATTTTCGACCGAATTTAAATTATATCCTGCAAAAGCCGCAATGGCAAGAGGCAAGTCATGGATTGGTAAATTTGCAAATCACTTTTATTCAAACCAGCCCGGCAAAACCGAGAAGCATTAAAAGTGAAGACCATTTTGTACTGAATTTTTTCAAAGCTCTGTTTGTAACCTAATTCTAACGTATCATTTTGAAAAGCTATTTATCCAAACCGGTAGGTCTGGCGGTGGTTATCCTGCTAGCAGGTTTTTGTATTTCGGCAAATGCCCAAAGCAAAACCTGGTTCCAGAATTTCAACGATTCCAATTCGGGTCTTTCGTTCAATGAAGTAAATTGCCTGGCAGTGGACAGCACAGGCGAGTTATGGATTGGCACCGAATGGGGTTTGTCGGTTTTCGATCTGGAGGATTCAACCTGGACCACATATAACGATAGCAATTCGCCACTCACTTCTAACAAAATAAAGAGTCTCTATTGCGATCAGCACAACCGCATGTGGATTGGCACTCTCACAGGTGGCATCACCATTTATGCCGATACCGGCTGGGCGGTTTTCACCACCTTTAATTCACCTTTGCCTTCCGATTTTGTGCGTTCGTTTCATGAAGAAAGCCTGGGAATGTGGGTGGGCACTTCGGGTGGATTGGTGTATATAGAGGACAAAACATGGCTAATCTTCCAAATGTTTTCCTCGCCTATTACTTCCAACAACATTACTTCTATTGAAGTTGACACCGGAGGAGTAAAATGGATCGGAACTATAAATGGCGGCTTGGTTAAACTTGAAGGCACCACTTTCACCATATACAACATTGCTAGTTCCAACATTAACGACAACACCCAGCTTAGTGTTTTGCTCGATGAATCTCAGAATGTTTGGTACGCAACCCCAGCGGGTGGTTTAGGAGCTTTCGACCAAAACCAAACCTGGCTCACCTGGGGAACATTTAATTCCAGTATCCCAACTAATTCACTAACATCGCTCATGATTGATTCAAACAATCACAAATGGACAGGAACCACTAGCGAGGGATTGGTAAAGTTTGAAGGAGGATCGACATTCGAGGTTTATGATAGCACAAACTCAACGCTAAATGATCCACACATCACTTCGATAATCACAGATCTGGACGGAAGACTGTGGTTAGGATCGGCAACTCATGGCCTTTACAGAATGACCGATTCACTAATCCTTCCTCAAGGAATTAAGGAAGAAGCCCTAATGGATGTTTCTATTTTACCCAATCCAAACAATGGGATCTTTGAACTGCAAATTGACAAAGGGTATAGTTTTCCATTGGCCTATACAATTATTGATGCACGGGGATCGATGGTTCAGGAAGGGAAAATTTTAAATAGAAACGAAAACTTTCTGCTTAACACTTCCCCAGGGTTGTACTTCATTCAACTAACAGGAGCAAAAAGGATGGTTTCAAAACTTTTTTTAATCTCAGATAACTGAAATAAATGGTTTCAGTCAAATTATGTTTTCTTTAGGGCTGAACTTTTAAGCTGTCACAGGGTTTTTGTTCCGTATGAAATCGTTAAAATCGAGAGGTCATGATTTGAGTGAACCATTGGTTCAACTTGAAATACTGAATGCCATTCCACGGCAATCGGACACTTTTAAATCTTTCGAAAGCAAAATAGCCAATCTTGGCTTCGATCCCCTTTTACCTTCCACGATCAATACCTTGCAGGTCAATTTGGGAAAAATGTGCAATCAAACCTGCGAGCACTGCCATGTTGATGCAGGACCCGATCGCTTGGAAATTATGACCTGGGAAACGATGCAAAATTGCCTGGATGCAATGGATCATCCAGCCATCGAAACAATCGATCTCACCGGAGGTGCTCCTGAAATGAATCCAGATTTCAAATGGTTTGTTGAGAAAATAAAAAAGCTCGAAAAACACGTGATGGTGCGCAGTAATCTCACTATCCTGGAGTCAAACACAGCCTATAGAAAACTTCCAAAGTTCTTTGCAGAAAACAACATTGAGGTTGTTTCATCCTTGCCGTGCTACACAGCCGATAACACCGACAAACAGCGTGGTGATGGTGTTTTTAATAAGTCCATTGCTGCGCTTAAAGCATTGAATGGTGTCGGTTACGGAAAGTCTGGTTCCGGTTTAAACCTCAACCTGGTTTACAATCCGTTAGGCGCATTTCTTCCACCAGATCAGTCGAAACTGGAATTAGACTATAAGAAACAGCTATCGGAAAACTTCGGCATTGTTTTCAATTCCCTGTATGCCATTACCAATTTGCCGATCTCCCGATTTTTAGACTACCTGGTGGCTTCTGGCAAGTATGAAAAATACATGGATACCCTCATCCAAAACTTCAACCCTCAAACGGTTGAAGGGGTAATGTGTCGCAACCTGGTTTCTGTCGGCTGGGATGGCCGGCTATACGATTGCGATTTCAATCAAATGCTTGAACTGGGTCTTGAAAATGGATCGAATCACATCAGCAATTTCGATTACACGCAACTGGATTCAAGGTCTATAAAACTTGGACAACACTGCTATGGATGCACGGCAGGAGCAGGTTCAAGTTGCGGTGGGGAGGTGATCAAGTGAGAAAAGCCTTAATCGTTTTCCTGAAAACGCCAGAATCCGGAAAAGTGAAAACGCGGCTGGCTGTAGATATTGGTAACGAAGCAGCCCTTCATGTTTACCAAAACCTAAGCAATTACACCCTTTCTGTTGCTCATGAATCTAATTGCGTTGTTTTTCCTTTTTTTCATCCTTCCGTTCCAAACGAATTAATGCTGGCATACCCGGATTTTCAATTTCACATTCAGGAAGGCACAGACCTCGGTAAATGCATGTCAAATGCTTTCCGTTTTGTTTTCGAAAAGGGTTTTCAAAAGGTTGCCATTATTGGAAGCGACTGTCCTGAAGTAACCCCAACTATCATTCAAGAAGCCTTTCAAAAGCTCGAATCGCATGATTTGGTAATCGGTCCAAGCCTTGATGGTGGTTATTACCTATTCGGCATGAAGCAATTCTGTCCGACACTGTTTGATGTTTCGAAATGGAGTACCCACACTGTTTTTGAAGAGACCATGAATCTTGCTGGGCAACTCAATTTAGAAACATTCAAACTTTCTAAAAAGCGGGATATTGATGCCCTGGC
>PVBE012916607.1_pt1 | contig 10335 bp, 9 predicted proteins | sample 1631181 | NCBI WGS metagenome assembly PVBE01 (sample SAMN08397723, study PRJNA350692) | Marine metagenome, whole genome shotgun sequencing project. | isolation source: water | place: Pacific Ocean | collected 2012-04 | reverse complement strand
GCGTCAGCGGAGGCTGTCGGTAGGAAGCCAGCCCATGGCACGTGTGAGGCCAGCCTTGTAGCCGGGAGCCCGAAGCCCGGAGCCATAATTGCCGGTCCCTTCAGGATGAGGTGACCACCGAATCACGAACTGTGGTTTAGCTCTTGTTGTGCACGCCGAGCTGGGCTGCGCCGACAAAGTTCTTGGCCAGGTTCTGGATGCCGAGCTGGCCCACGGCGCCCACGTCGCGCCCGTAGTTGAACATGCCGACCTGCGCCAGGCCGTAGAACCCCCGGGCGCGGTTGGCGTGCAATGCCAGCTGAAACAGGCCGTAGAACCGGCGGGCGCGGTTGTTGACGCTGGCCTGCAGGATCAGGCCGTCGCGAAAGTGGCGCCCGCGGAAGGGCCGCGGCTTGCCGTGAACTTCGCTCGCCACCAGCCCCGCCAGCAGGAACACGATCAAGGAGAGTGATCTGGGTCTCATGCTTCCTTTTTACCACGAAAAGAAAAAACCCTCCCCGTCTCCGGGGAGGGTGAAGTGGCATCTTCGGGCCGCGAGCTTAAGGACTAAGTAAGTAAATAAGGTAAGGAGTAGTATTTTACGCGGCGGAGGACTGACAGGACCACTTTATGATTGATAGCTGGACACCTCAGCGGTTGGCGTTCTGCGTGTAGTAGATCATCGGTCCACTCCACAGCAGCGTCTGCGCGCTGGCGGTCACGCTGTTGTTGTTGTTCAGCTCGACGAACTTGGTGTTGACCATCTTGGACAGAGGGCCGGGAGGAGGACGGTGGTCGGAGCCGGGCGGGGGCGCCACGAGGTTACGAGTGCCGCTGGCCACGGGCGTGGGGATGCCGGGCTGCCGGTTGTTGCGGATCGGGTCGCCGAGCACGAAGTAGGTGGCCTCGCGCTTGCGTTGCTTCTCCTTCTTGGCCACGATCTGGCTCGCACCCCAGATGTCCTGCACGTGGTGGGTGTTGGTCGCCTTGACGCCCTGGACCACCTTGGTGCCGCCGAGGCGGCCGTCGGCGAAGGCGTAGGTGTTGGCCGGCCTGGTGTTGTCGTACTTGACCTTGGTGATGTGGCGGTTCTTCACCGGCTTGCCCCGCTTGTCGGCCTTCAGCGCCAGGGGGAAGACCTCGAGGCCCTGGTTGGACTGCGCCACGAGGTACGGACCGCGACGCTTGCTGCCCTTGCTCTTGGCGTGCACCACCCAGGCCTTGCGCCCGCCGAGCTGGCTCCTGAGACCGTAGCTCTGGCTGCGGCTCCAACCGCTGGTGTAGACCCGCACCGACCTGGACTGTGCGCCCATGTCGATCCCCGCGCGCTCCTTGACCGCGTTGACCACATTCTTCGGGATGCGATAGCGCTTCCCGCGGCGCGCCTCGGAGGGCACGGCGAAGAGCAGCCCCAGCGCCAACGTCACGATACTGATTCCAACTGTCCTGGTGTTGAGTCGCATTTTGTTTCCTCGATAGGGTTATGGTTTTAATACATCGCTAAGTTGGCTCCCGGTAAAGCATGATCGGTGCCAATATGGCTTAAGGCTTAACCAGTGGCGGCCTTGTAATCATTCAGGAACGGCAGAGAAGGTGAGAGCCATCTCCACATGGGCCCACATCCGAAAATCAGCAGGGTCCATTGAAATCGACTGCCAGGTGAAGTTGCCATGTGCGCCAAACTGGAGACGGGCAAAAAAATAGCGCGCTATGGCAGCCGCCACAGCGCGCTATATCTCTACAGCGTTATTGTCTAACGACCGGCCATGATCACCATACGGTGGAAGTCCTTGGTCACCGTGGCCTGCTTGCTGCCGTTGCTCACCACCGCGGTGCCGCGGGCGTTTCCGGACGGGCCAGGGTAGACCATTGGCTGTACCGGGAAGGGGTGGATCGGCAGCGGCTCGATAACCGGCGGCCGCGGCGGACGCACGGGCGGCAGGGGCGGGCGGATCACTGGCGGACGCAGGGGCCACTGCACGTTGAGGGCGGCGGACTTGACGCCGCGGGCGTAGCCTTCACCGACCTTGGTCAGGTTGCTCTGGGCTTCGATCGTGGAGCTGCGCCCCTTTGTACGGACGATGATCGAGCTGTTGCCGGTGCTGCCGAGGTGCTTGTTGGCGCCGCCAGCCCTGGGCTTGACGTAGTGCACGTCGGCGATGCCCTGGGCGGTGTATCCCGCGAAGCCTCCCCGCACGAGCACGGCCTCCTTGAGGCGCCTGCCGTTGACCGACACGCCGTAGGCCTTCAGCGGGTTGACGCCGCGGGTGTCGAGCAGCGGCCGGCGGGCGATCTTGACCCGGCCCTGGCCGGCGTACCGCCGCTGGGCGTACTGCTTGGCCGCCTTGCGCGGTGAGTAGCCTGGGGTGTTGGGGTTGATCCGCTGGCCTCGCTCTGCGCCTGCGACGTCGCTGATGAAGAGGCTGGCGAGCCCGAGGCAAACCAGTACCGTGAATAGTCTATTGGCACGTATAACTGTCCTCCATGTTTGGGGCGCTCTACCCCAAGTAAATAGAGCCTGGTCCAAGCAAACACCTGAGCCACAAGGATGGCCTCACACCCCGTTAACCACGATCCGTGCCAGGCCGCTGAGGCGCTCAACCCCCCATGATCATAGATCACCGCACGGTAAAGGCCTGAGGGACGGCCACCAGAAATCAAAGGCGGTCTCCGATACCCGGAGAAAAGATGTGTCCTCGAGACATCAGAGGAGGGCGCAGGGTGCGTCAGGTTTTTACGCCGATGCGGGATGGGAAAGAGGAAATCCGCTGGGCTCATATCCCAGAGACCCGAGTTCAATTCTCGGTCCCGCTACCAGAAACACGTATTCAGATTCAATAACATGGAGGGGGGCCACCATGCAGAACCTACACAAGCATTTTACAACCCGGCGCACGCCCCAGGACGAGCCCTTGACCGACGATCAGGTCGAGATGCGCTCCGGCGGTTACGGCTGGGCCGTGAACAGGTGGGCGCGGCTGGACCGCTTCCTCGTGCTCGGTTGCGAGGGCGGCACCTACTACGTCAAGGAGCGTGCGCTCTCTTGCGACGCCGCCCAGGCGAGCCTCTCCTGTATCAAGGAGGACGGCGCGCGGGCCGTGGCGCGTATCGCACAAATCTCCGAGGCGGGGCGCGCGGCGAAGAACGACCCCGCGCTGTTCGCCCTGGCCATGGCGGCCAAGCTGGGCGACGAGTCGACCCGCGCCGCGGCCTACAGGGCCCTGCCGCGGGTGGCGCGCATCGGCACTCACCTCTTTCACTTCGCGGAGTACGCCAAGGCCCTCGGTGGCCTCGGCGGCAACGGCTGCAAGCGTGCCATCGCTCGCTGGTACCTGAGCAAGGAGCCTGCACGCCTGGCCTACCAGGCGGTGAAGTACCAGCAACGCGATGGCTGGACCCATCGGGACCTGCTGCGGTTGGCGCACCCCCGCGCCGACTCGGCCGCGCACCAGGCGGTGCTCGGCTGGGTGGTCAAGGGGTGGGTCGGTGAGCTCGGCGAGGTCGACGGCGTGGACCAGGCCATGCGCCTGGTCTGGGCCTTCGAGCGGGCCAGGTGCACCACCTCGGTCAACGAGATGGTCCGGCTGATCTCCGATCATGGCCTGCCCCACGAGTGTGTGCCCACCGAGATGAAACGGCACGCGCGGGTGTGGGAGGCGCTGCTCGAGCGGATGCCCGTGGGCGCCATGATCCGTAACCTGAACAAGATGACCGCGGTGGGTCTGCTGACCAACACCTCGGCCGCAACGACGAAGATCCGCGAGACCCTCGCAGACCTGGAGCGGCTGCGGCGCGCCCGGCTCCACCCCATGGCGGTGCTGGTAGCGCTGCGCACCTACGCCGGCGGCCGTGGTATGCGGGGCAGGCTGTCCTGGAGCCCGGTGGCTCGCGTCGTCGACGCTCTCGACGGCGCCTTCTATCTCGCCTTCGGCGCGGTGGAGCCCGCGGGCAAGCGCGTCTGCCTGGCGCTGGATGTGTCCGGCTCCATGTGCGCCCGGGTCTCGGGTGCGCCGGCGCTCAGCTGCCGCGAGGCGTCCGCGGCCATGGCCCTGGTCACCGCCGCGGTGGAGCCAAGCCACGAGCTGGTGGCCTTCACCAGCGGCTCGGTGTCGAGGCGCGGCCGCAAGGACGTGGTCGGACCGAGCGTGTCCTTCGACGCCCGCGGCTACGGCGGCATCACGCCGCTGCGCATCTCGCCGCGGCAACGGCTGGACGACGTGCTGGCGCTGACCACGGGGCTGCCCTTCGGCGGCACCGACTGCGCGTTGCCCATGCGCTGGGCGCAAAAGCGCAAGCTGCCCGTGGACGCCTTCGTCATCTACACGGACAACGAGTCGTGGGCTGGCGAGGTGCACGTGGACCAGGCGCTCAACGACTACCGCCAGGCCATGGGCATCCCGGCCAGGCTGGTGGCCGTGGCCATGAGCGCGGATCGTTACTCCGTGGCCAACCCCGCGGACGCCGGGCAGATGGACGTGGTCGGCTTCGACACCGCGGCGCCGCGAATCATCCGGGACTTCCTCGCAGGAGGAGCAAGCCTGAAGCCTGAACTTTAAAACAATATGGGGCGCCCGCTATGCCGAAGCGGAGAGGAGCGCTGGTTCTCATCCAGGAGATCTGACGTCCACCGTCCTCCTCAGCCGTCCTACACATTGCTGGTGTGTAGCGCCCCGCCTTCAACAACCCCGCGCCTCCGAGCGAGGCGCGGGCTAATATATGGTGTTATCATGAAGACAACGATCATCCCCCAGTCCTTCGTCGGCTTGCTCTACGAGGACGGCGTGTACGTCGAGACCCTCGCGCCGGGCAAGCACACATTCAAGCAGAAGCTCTTCGCCTTCGTGGACCGCTCCGTGACCATCGTGGACATGCGCGAGCGGACCCTGATCATCAAGGGCCAGGAGATCCTCACCGCGGACAAGGTGGCCGTGCGGGTCAGCCTGCTGGTCTGCTTCTCCGTCAAGGACGCCCCCGCGGCGGTGCACAACGTGGCCAGCTACGAGGACCGCATCTACGAGGACGTGCAGCTGGCGGCCCGGCGCTTCCTCGCCAGCCGCAGCCTGGAGGACATCCTCAAGGACCGCAACGAGATCTCCGACGCGGTGCTCGAGGACGTGGCCGGTGCGGCCGCGGGCTACGGCGTGAGCATCCTGCGCGCCGAGGTCAAGGACCTGGTCTTCCCCGGCAACTTGCGTGAGATCATGAACCAGGTGCTGGAGACCGAGCGCCGCACCGAGGCGCAGCTGATCACCGCCCGCAAGGAGGCCGAGGCCCTGGCGATCAAGACCGCCTCCGAGGTGGAGGCCTGCCGCCAGCGCATGGCCATCGAGAAGGAGCAGGCCGAGGCCCGCGCCGTGGCCGAGCAGCGCAGGCTAAAGCTGCGCCTGCAGGCCGAGCTCGAGGAGGCCGAGGCGCTCAAGGAGTCTCCCGACCTGCTGCGCCTGCGCGAGCTGCACACCCTGGCCGAGATGTCTCACAACGGCGCCCGCTTCGCCGTGGGCCTGCGCGGTCAGCGCCTGCTGGACATGCTGCACGAGGAGTAAGGCGTCCCGCAGACCGTGCCCACCTGCGCCAGGGCCTCGTACCTGGCGCCGGGCAGAGGCACGCGCCGCACGCTCCCGTCCGCCGTGAGCAACAGCCAGGTCCCGACCTTGCGGCCGTTCCGTAGCTGACCCACCCCCCGCGCGCCCCCGTGGAACCACAGCTTGACCTGCCCGTGGAGCTTGCCGCGGCGGTGCCCATACTCCACCTTCATCGGCCCGCCGAGCCGGTCGTCGGCCAGGGCGAAGACCTTCAGCAGGCCGCCGGTGTCGAACCACTCGGTGCCGCGGCGCCACCAGGTGGTGCGACCGTGGCGCAGGCCCCGCTCGTGGGAGGACATCTCAAGGAGCTGTCCCTGGCCGGTGTAGCGGTGGTGCAGACCATGCCGGCGCCCGTGGACAAAGCGCCCCCGGACCTTCTGCTGGCCGCTGTCGTACCAGGCGCTCATGGCGCCGTGGCGCTTGCCCCGCCAGTACTCCGTCTCCTTCCGCAGGCGGCCCGAGGCGAACCACAGCCGCTCGGTGCCGTGGAGCTGCCCCCGCCAGTAGACCGCGCGGGCTCGCGGCGAGCCGCCGGAGAAGTAGGTGGCCAGGGGCCCGTGCAGGGTGCCGTCGGGCAGCACGCACTGGTGCACCCAGCCGCGGTTGCGGGTGTAGGCCATGGTCTGCCGGTGCGCCCCCTCGGGGCAGGCCAGGCGGCCAGCCGAGGCCTGCATGTGGGCCGGCAGCGGGTTCACCAGGCCGAGGCCCATCACCGCCGCGGCCGCCGCCAGCATCACCGGAAGCCCCGTGCGCGCCAGGCCGGGACGCTGGCCCACCACCACCCGCACGGCGTCCAGCACCGCCTCGCGTCCCGCCTCGCGGTAGAGGCCGTCCCGGTCCACCGTGATCCACCGCCCGTGGACGGTGAGGGGCTGGCCCGGCCGCAGGTCCGCTGCGCGACCCGTTCCCCAGCCGGCGTCGAGCACGGCGTCGTCCGTGAGCACCTTCACCCGTCGTCCGCGCTCGTCCAGCTCCACCGGCCCCTGCAGCACCAGGTCGAAGGGCCCCGCCCCCTCCCGCGACACCGCCCCCCGACGGCGCAGCCGCCCCACCACACGCACCAACCCCCCGCCCGGCACCTGGGGACGGGAGAAGCGGCGCGCCACGTGGAGCCAGCGCGCCACCAGCAGCGTAAGTGCGCTGCCAGCGAGGATCAGCATCGTCAACGCCATGATGTAATTAGTATACGATGGATGAAGGCCCGATGCCCGCTACCCCATGGAGCTGAGATGACCGCCACCGCGCGAAACGAGCTGTTAAAAGGCGTGATCCCCGCGTCGCTCACGCCCCTGACCGAGGAGAGGCGCCCGGATCACCCGGCGCTCATCGCCCACTGCCGCTGGCTGCTGGCCCAGGGGTGCCATGGCGTGCTGGCGCTCGGCACCACCGGCGAGGCCAACTCCCTGGGCCTGGGCGAGCGCCTGGCGCTGATGGACGCCCTGGACGAGGCCGGCCTCGGGCCGCGGCTGCTGCTCGGCACGGGCTGCTGCGCGGCGCCAGACACGGCGCGGCTCACCCGCCGGGCCGTGGCCCTGGGCGCGGCCGGGGCGCTGGTGCTGCCGCCGTTTTACTACAAGGACGTCTCCGACGACGGCCTCTTCGCCCACTACGCCGAGGTGATCCAGCGAGTGGGCGACACGCGCCTGCGGCTCTACCTCTACAACTTCCCGCGCATGACCGGGCTCTGCCTCGGCCCGGCCCTCATCGAGCGCCTGCTGGCGGAATACCCCGGCGTGGTGGTCGGCATGAAGGACAGCTCCGGGGACTGGCCCGCCATGGCCGAGGTGCTCCAGGCTTTCCCCGGCTTCCAGCTCTTTTCGGGCACCGAGGAGCACCTGCTGGCTGACCTGCAGGCCGGCGGACCGGGCTGCATCTCGGCCACGCTCAACGTGCTGGCGCCCCGGGCCCTGCGGGTACACGCCGCCTGGCGCTCCGCGGAGGCGCCGGCGCTGCAGCGGGAGCTGACGCGGCTGCGCGGCCTCTTCGCCGGCGCGCCCCTGGTGCCATCGCTCAAGGCGCTGATGGCCCACCGCTCGGAGCGGCCCGGCTGGCACGCCATCCGCCCGCCCCTGCGCCCTCTGCCGCCGGCGGAGGCAGAGCGCATGATCCGAACCATGGCCGACGAAGGGGTGGTGCCGCCGGCGCCCTAGCTGCTCACTTCATCGCGCCTGCGCCACCGGCGCGGCCAGCAGCTCGCGGTCGGCGTGGGGGTGGCCCTTTTTGCGCATGACCTTGCTGAGGCGCTTGCCCAGAACAGGGATCTTTTTGCAGAGCAGGATGAAGCCCATGAACAGCCGCTTGCGCAGGTTGTGCTGGGGGAAGTCGTAGAAGCCGTTGGCGCGGTAGAAGTGGTGGTCCGCGGTGAGCATGCCGCGGTTTTCGTAGACCAGGTCGCGGAAGATCTTCATGCCGCCCACGCCGAGGAAGGTGGCCGGGGAAAACCACGGCTGCTCCAGCCAGGCGTCCACTGTGCTGGCCATGCTCTGCAGCCGGGCCGTGGTGACCTCGGCGTCCGGGGCTTCGTCGGTAACGACGCCGAGGCGCTGGCCGCCGCCCAGCTGCATGTTCGCCTCCAGCACCTCGTTCATGACGGCCAGCTGGCCCAGGGGACCCGAGACCAGGTAGCCCACCAGCTGCCGCTTGTCGGAGGCGGGGCGGTGGCCGTGGCGGAAGTAGCGGTCGATGAACATCTTCATTCGCGCCGAGAAGAACCGCCCCCGCACCGCGCCGGCCCAGATCACCACGTCGGCGGGCGCCACCAGCGCGTCGTAAGCAGCCGCGTACCCGTCCTTGTAGCCGCAGACTCCATCATCGGCGCAGCCCATGCAGCCGAGGCAGCCGCCGTCCATGCGCAGGGTGGCCAGCTCCAGGCGGTCCACCCGGTGCGACACCGACGCCTCCAGCACGTCGAGCATGGCGCACAGGTTGTGGTCCCCCGGCTCCGCGTCGCTGATCACGACGACGCGGCCGCCGCCGGCCTTCTCGGCCTCCAGCACCGGGCCGGGCGTGTAGCTCGTCGTCACCGGCCGCACCGGCGCTGGCGGCGTGTCCATGGCTGTCTGGCCCCCCGCGTGACGCAAGAAGTTGCGGCCGAAGCCGAGCACGTCGCGCCGCCCCTGCTCCGACTTCAGGTCGTCCATGCCGCCGGAGAAGCCCTGGACGAAGGACATGCCGAGGTCCGCCGAGACGCCGCGCACGAAGTCGTGGGCGGTGTGGTCGTAAAAGTGGGCCGAGGAGCAGACCACCGTGGCGGGCTTGCCCTCCAGCGCCGGGCGCCGCCGCGCCAGCAGCTCCATGAAGCGCTGCAGCTGGGCCGGCACCACCATCAGGTACACGGGGTAGCACCAGATGACGGCGTCGGCCGCTTCCAGCTGGGTGACGATCTCGTCCAGCCGCTGCTCATTGCCGTCGATGGCCCGGATCCTGCGGGCCACCTCTATGACCTGAAAATCGTGCTCCGGCAGCTGCAAGGAGAGGAAGCGGATGTACTGGTGGGAGGTACCTCTGGCGCCCCTGGGGCTTCCGTTAATGACGGCAATCTTCATGCTGGCCTCCTGTAACACTTGTTGTGTAACGCTTGTTATATAACATATGTTATCGATGCGGGCCCATCTGTCAAGGCCCCCGGCGCAAAAAGTTTGGGAGAGGCTTCAGATTAACGATATCAAACGGATTTTTCTCAGTCGCCCGAGGACCGGTTCAGCTCGGATTCAATGACCGCCCGGCCGGCCAGCATCAGGTACTCCTCGGCCTGCTCCATGGGATCCTCCGCCTGCTCGGAGAGGAAGAGCGTGGCCACGCCCTGGCTAAAGAGCCACATCAGGGTGTTGATTCGGGCCAGCTGCCGGTCGGAGAGGCTACCGAGCAGCGGCTCCGCGCGCATGCGCTCCAGCACCCAGTCCGGCGGGGCCTGCTGCTGCTGCATCTCCCGCAGCGCCTCGCCAGACTGCACCACCGCCCGGTAGAGGTGGGGCTCATCCCGGGCCAGGCGCAAGCTCCCCAGCCCCACCGCCATGAAGGGCGGCTCGTCGCCCGCGTCGGGGGCGAGGTAGGCCATCACCTCGTCGTCGGCCCGGCCCATGACGTCGGCCTTCAGCTCTTCCATGGATCCGTAGGCGCGGTACACCGGCTGGGTCGAGCAGCCCAGGGCGCCGGCCACGCGGCGGGCGGTGAGGGCGGTGGGCCCCGCGGCGCGAAGCAGCTCGAAGGCCGCCTCCAGCACCTGCTCTCGGGTCACCGTGATCCTGGGGGGCATGGATCCTCCTTACAACATCAATGTTGGATAACGCATGTTATGTCACTATTGTTATCTAACGGGTGACCTTGTCAAGGTCTCTGTCGGGGCGTCGCGCCAGGCTAGTCGTCGTTGCGCACGCGACCGCGGTTGCGCTTGACGGCGGCGCGGCGGCGCTTGCGCTCCACGTTGCGGCGGCGCGCCGCCCGCGAGGGGCGGCGGTTCTGGCGGCGACGCTTCTCCCGGGCCGCCACCCGGGCGCGGGCCTCGGCCTCCCGGGCCTCCTCCAGGCGCGCGATGAGCCGCTGCCGCGCGGCGACGCGGTTGGCCATCTGGGAGCGCTCGCCCTCGGCGCGCACCTCGATGCCGCTGGGGGCGTGCCTCAGCTGCACAGCGGTGGCGCTGCAGTTGACGTGCTGGCCCCCGGGCCCGCGAGAGCGGGTGAAGCCCTCGTCGAGGTCCTCGGGGCGCACGCCGAGCTCGGCCAGGCGAGCGTCGAGCTGTTGGAGCTTGTTCATACCTTCCATGACGAGACCCGGG
>PVBE012144113.1_pt1 | contig 10335 bp, 9 predicted proteins | sample 1631181 | NCBI WGS metagenome assembly PVBE01 (sample SAMN08397723, study PRJNA350692) | Marine metagenome, whole genome shotgun sequencing project. | isolation source: water | place: Pacific Ocean | collected 2012-04 | reverse complement strand
TTCGGTCCACCCTCCAAGGAACTGGAAGATCCCTTTGACGAGCACGAAGACTGAAGCCTGGGCTGAAAGCTGATGGGATTCAGCTGATCAAGACAGGCCTCACCCAAAGAATGGGTCAATCATCCTCGAGCAAACAGAAGCGCAAGCCAAATGGGTGATGCTTTTGGGTATAGATCTTTGCTGACATGTCTTCCCTGGGCAGTCTTTGATCCCAGTCACCTCGAAACAAATTCCCTGGCTTGATTGACTGCTGAAATCAGCGCCTGAAAACAGCGATTTCAGTGCTCTGCTCCTGCAGAGTATTTGCAGACTGAACTGTTCTTACTTGACATCATGCATCTAGATATCATGCATCTAAGCATCCTCTATCAAGGCACTCTCTGCAAGCCAGAATCCATGCATTGCCAACAATCAGAAAGCATTCAGTCCTCTTCACTTAGGCAAGGATAAAAGACAAGAATCAGGAGCAGACCCCTTAAGGGCATCCCCGAGACCAAGCTTGCAGCAAACGAGAGACCTGACTCACTTCAGACCAACCCAGTTGCTGCACACCTTACCAACAGCGTGCATTATTTCAAACAGGAATACCATGAATTTCGAAGATTTATCCGAACAAGAAATCCTTGAAATCGACTATCCCATCATCGACAACTAAATCAAAGCCTCTACGAACAAGGATCACAAAAAATACTTGCGAGACTTCAACTGCAGAATGCTGAAGATCGTCAAAAGAGATCATCTTGCACAGGTCTGCGCAAAACACCAAGCCGAGAAAAGTTTTTGCCTTACTGATACCAGCAGCCTTCTTTCGCAAAGCTGATTCTGCCGTGATCACCTGGAAGCAATCTTTCACAAAAGCCTCAGGTGAATATAGAGCTGAAATGGTCCTTTTTCACCTACAAGGATGCTTCCTGGTTGACCATTGCCAAGGTCCTTGGAAGGCCCAGCCTGATCGGCAATCCTTTTCAGGGGCACCAATGGCCAGACATGAAAAACCCCCTGCCGGATAACCAGGGGGAGAGCTGGCCTCGCTCGGCCTTATAGAGCAATTATACCTGAGTAGAAATACCTGACAAGCAGCTCTCAGTTGCGTCCCCTGGCGGGGATTGGCAGCTGGTCAAGAAGAGGCACGGCTAAACAGCACAGCAAAGACTTGAGCAGCCCGCCTTGATCAGCCCGCCTCGATCGACTGCACCTCACCATCGCGAACAACGATCGACACCTGCATCTTGTTGACGAGGTTGTCTCCAACCCTGAGCTCGCAGAAACTTTCAATCTGACCCTGCTCAACAATCTGCTCCAACTCCAACTCTCTTACCTGGGCCTGCTGCTGAAGCAGGTTTCGCTTCTGTTCCTCAAGCTCAGAACGCTTTCCAGCCACCTGCTGCTGTACCTGCGCCACCTGCTCCTGAACCCTGGGATCGAGAGGGTTGGCACTCTGGCGGCGAACTTCGTCCACCACCTGTTGCCCCTCCTGCTCCAACTGAGCCAGCTGCTGGTCAGTGGTGGCGATGGCATTGCTGAGTTCACGCTCCGCTTCCTCTTTCCAGGTCGGTGTCACCACCGCACGAACGGTGATCGAGCGTTTGATTGACAGAACGTTGCCGTCAGACATGGGTGTATGGAAGAAGCGCCAAGCGTCTCAGCCCAAAGCTTTCAGGTCAACCGTCCAAACATGATTGAACGGTTTCGCAGACAGTTCATCAACGTGCGTAAATCAATTTGATTGCAGAGGCATCACGGCTCGTGATGCGATCACGACGTTGCTTGAGAGTCTGGGTGAGCAAACCGTTCTCCATGGAGAACGGTTCCACCAGGGCCACCCCGGCAAGCCGTTCATCCGCTCGTGAACCCGACCTTTGCGCCAACAATCGGTTGAGTTCGCCCCGCAGCAACCGCAACAGTTCGCCATCCCCAGGCGAGCCGCCAAGATCGTCCTCCAGACGCAGACCCTGCTGTTCAGCCCAGGGGAGGATCCCATCACGGCTGGGAACAACGAGGGCGCCAAGTTGGCGTTCGTCCTGACCCACCAGCATCACCTGCTCCACCAGAGGACTGGCGACAAGAGCTTCCTCCAGGGGGCCTGGCTCGATGTTCTCTCCACTGCTGAGCACAATCGTGTCCTTGGCACGACCGGTGATCACCAGGGAACCATCTGCGAGCAACATGCCGAGATCTCCGGTATCGAACCAGCCTTCCCGATCAAGCACCTTGGCCGTGGCCTCGGGCTTGCCGAGATAGCCGGCCATCACCTGGGGGCCACGAACCATGACAAGGCCACGCTGGCCAAGCCTCAAGGCAGAGCCCGTCTCCGGATCAACGATGCGGAACTCCGTCTCCGGCAGCGGTGGTCCGGAACTGCCGCGGATATTGCGCCAGGGGCGGCGGCAACTCACCACCGGACTGGTTTCAGTGAGTCCGTAACCGACCAGCAGCTCGATCCCCACAGCCTCGAAGAAGCTATCCACGTGGGGAGCGATCGCTCCTCCCCCATTGATCGGGAAGCGCAACTGACCACCACAGAGCTGTTTGAGCACCTTGGGCCAAAGCAGAGCGGCGGCAAGCCCGTGCAATGGCCAGCGCAGGGTTGCCTCGCCCAGCGCCTGCAAGCGGGAGAGGGGCCTCACCGGGGCCAGCAGCAGATTCCTGGCCTGGCGCCAGGCCCGCCTTTGGGCGCCACTGTTGGCCAGGGCCAGCCTCAGCAGACGCTGCTTCCCTGAAGGCATGGCTTTCAAGGCGTCGTTAAAGCCAACCTGAACCGCTTCCCACAGCCGAGGCACCGTGACCATCACAAGCGGGCGGACGCGGGGGAGATCCCGTTTGAGCTGTTTGATCGTCGTGTAGCTCTGGCTGCAGGCACAGGAGAAGAAGTAATACTCAGCGCTGCGTTCATAGGCATGCCAGATCGGCAGCACACTCAGCACCGCTGAGCCGGGGGAGGGGTGTGCCACACAGGCCAGGCAGCGCATCTGATGCAGCAGGTTGCCGTGGCTGAGGGGCACCCCCTTGGGTTTGCCGGTCGTGCCTGAGGTGTAGAGGATCGTGGCAATGGTGGCCGCCGCCGTCTCCTGGCCGCGCCCCTGGATCGGATCCGGTGCCGGCTGCCCTTCACCAGCGGCCAGCAGGTCCTCCCAGCTGAGCACCCCCTCAGAGGGTTCACCTTCAAGCTGCAGCACGAAGCTCAGTCGACTGCGCTGCTCTGGGGTCAGGGCCAGCTTGCTGCACAGATCAGCGTTCTGAACGACCAGGGCCTTGGCGCCGGAATCGGCAAGGATGTAATGAAGCTCTTCAATCGGAGCGGCGGCACCGCGAACAGCATCAGCGGCACCGGAGCGCATCAGGGCCTGATCCGCCACCAGCCAGCGGGGACTGTTCTCCGCAAACAGGGCCACAACATCCCCACTGACGATTCCGAGCTTTCGAAAAGCCGCAGCAGCCCTGGCAATGCGGGCGGCAAGATCCCTGTAATTGAATTGCTCGGGATGGGCTGCATGGGGCGCCTCCACCGCAAGCACATCCCCATGGTGCAGATCCAGCCAGGGCCAGATCTGATCAACTCGCCCAAGCGCGGCCACATGGGCCTGACCCGCAAGGGCCTTGAGCTCCTGGGAACGGGGATGCCATTGGGCCCTGGCCAGAGCTGCGGGCGGGATCTGGCCCCCCTGATTTCGGCCCATCCCATCGTCACTCAACATCTTGCTGCCCATCAGCTCGCCATCACCGGGGATCAGCCCAGGGCTATCACCCCGAGAGATCTGACGCAAATGCTTCCGCCTCCAGCTTGCTCACCTGCCAGGCCAGGCCGAAGTTTGCGGCCAGAGAGTGGCGCAGCAACGGTTGCACATGGGCAACCGTCAGCCCTGGGATCCAGGCACTCAAACGCCCCACCGAGCGACCCGTGAGGCCACAGGGCACCACCTCGGCAAAACCGTTCAGATCACAGTCAACATTCAGGGCCAGACCGTGCTGGGTGACCCAGCGGCGGCAGCCCACACCAATGGCAGCCACCTTGTGACCCTCCAACCAGAGACCCGTCAGGCCTGGGATCCGTTCACCCTTGAGCCCCAGAACAGCAAGCACATCGATCAACACCTCCTCCAGGCGACGCAGATACCAATGGAGATCAGGCTGATGGCGGCGCAGATCAAGCACGGGATAAACCACCAGCTGTCCAGGGAGGTGATGGGTCACCTCGCCACCGCGATCAATCCGATGCAGAGGGGCGGGTGGATCCGCCGAATCAAAACCGAGAAAAGCCTCGTCAGCCCCGCGTCCGAGGGTGTAGCAGGCCGGATGCTGCAGCAGCCAAACCGCCTGCGGCGCCTGGGGATTCTCAAGCAACTTGACCTGCCATTGCCGTTGCCAATGCCAGGCAATTTGAAAGGGCACCTGCTCAGGGGGCTCAAAACAGATTGCCGCTTGAATGTTTGCCGAAACCGAGGCCTCTTCTAGTTTGTCGTTATCACCCGGCACCGAACGTTGCGATGAAACTGCTGATCCATGGTCGCAATCTTGAGCTCACGCCCGCTCTGCGCGAATACACGCAGTCCAAACTCGAGCGTGCAATCCAGCATTACGACGACATGGTGAAGGAGGCAGACGTGCATCTCTCTGTCGCCCGCAACCCAAGAGTGCCTGAACAAACTGCCGAGGTCACTGTCTTTGCTAACGGCACAGTGATCCGAGCCCAGGAACGCAGCCAGAACATGTACGCAAGCATTGATCTGGTTGCCAGCAAGCTCGGACGCCAGCTACGTCGTTTCAAAGAGCGTCACAGCGACCATCACCACAGCCATGGCCATCGAGCCTCCCTCACACCCGCCACTGAGGCGGTGACCAATGACGAGCCCGTGGATGGCTCCCTGCTTAATGGCAAAGAGGCCCATCTGCCTGAACCAGGCGTGCGGCGCAAATACTTCTCGATGCCAGGGATGAGTCTGGATCAGGCCAGGCATCAACTGGACCTGATTGACCACGACTTTTATCTGTTCAGAGACGAGGAAAGTGGTGAACTGCAGGTGATCTACCGACGCAACCATGGTGGCTATGGCGTGATCCAGGCTCGCGACTGATCCCTTTCAACCGCTCCATGACCGGCACCTCCAAGCTCGCCGAACGACCTGATCTCGCCCCACTGATCCATCAGGCGGTTCTGGATCCTCACCTCTCCGAGCTGGATCTCGCTGATGCCTGTGATGCCGCCCGCCATTTCGGCTTCGGCGGCATCTGCAGCCATCCCAACAGGCTCTCACTGCTGCGCCAGCGACTAGGACCTCCCGGCACAACAGCCCTGATCGCCGTGATCGCCTTCCCCTTCGGGGCCATCCCCGCTGAATTGAAGCGGGCGGAAGCCGAATGGGCGGCGGCTCAGGGGGCGGAGCAACTGGATGTGGTAGCTGACTTCGCAGCCCTCGCGGACCAACGGATCGAGAGCTTCGCCGAGGAACTGGCAAGCATCTGCGCACTGGGTCTACCCGTGCGCGCCGTGCTGGACATGAACCGTCTGCAGGAGGAGTCCCTTGCTCTGGCGGTGGATGCAGCTATCGATGCCGGCGTCTGTGGTCTGCAGAGCGGCAACGGTTTCGGCGCTGCCGTCACCTCCCTGAAGGTTCAACGGCTGTCAAGGCTTGCCCGAGGCCGTTGCGCCATCAAGGCAGCCGGAGGACTGGATGAACTGAATCTGGCCCTGGACGTTGTTGAGGCAGGTGCGACTCAGCTCGGCACCAGCCGCGGCCCGGCGCTGATGCAGGCCTTGCGTCGGGGCGAGATGTGACCGGGGAACGCCGCCTTGAAGGGCTCGCACTCAAGGTCGGTCCGCTCGGCGAACAGGATCGGCTGCTGACTCTGCTCAGTGATCAGGAGGGGTTGATCAGACTTGCCGTGCCAGGGGCCAGACGACCACGCAGCGCGCTGGCAGCAGCGGTGCCATTGACGATGCTGGAGCTGCAGGTGAGCGGTCGCCGTGGTCTGGCTCGGGTGAGGCAACTGAAGGTCCTGCACAGTTTCAACGGCGTGGGGAAGCAACTTGAATCACTCGCTGCGGCCCAGGCCCTTGCCGAGCTGAGCCTGATATTGATTGCCGGTGAAGATCCCCAGCCTGGCCTGCTCAGCACCGTGCTGCTGCATCTCACACGGATTGAAGCCCTTGGCCAGCTCACGCCTCCAGAACCTGAGACGACAATGGCCAGCTGCGTACAGGCCTGTGTTCACCTGCTTGCGCTCGGCGGCTATGGATTACCCGTGCAGGAATGCTGCCTGACAGGTGCGCCCCTCGATCCTCCGATTGGACAATGGGACTGGCGTTGCAGCCTGATGCCCCAAGAAGGCTTCGCGATCGGATCCCAGCCAGGGGCAGCGCTGCAACTGAATCCCTCTGAACTGGCCCTGTTTCAGCGCCTGTTGAGGCCGGCGTTGCCACGGCGACGAGACGGGGAACTGATGGGTCCAGCGGTTGTGTGGTTGAAGCTGCTGGCGATTGTGGAGTGCTGGATCCGCAACCATCTATCAGCAAACCTCAAGGCCCTGACGATGTTGCGTCAGAGCATCAGCCAGGCAGCGGGTGGGCGATCATGAGCCGGGCATACGTAGCAGCTTGAACGGTCCATCCCCTAACAGCCCTGAACCGGCACTGCCAACCCCTGAGCCAGGCGATGGCACCAGAGGGCTGCAAGCCGTTCTCGGCATTGATGGATTCCGGCGCTTGTGGATCGGCCAGATCTTCTCCCAGCTGGCCGACAAGTTCTACATCGTGCTGATGGTGTACATGATCGCCAAGTACTGGGTGACCAGCACACCTCCCAGCAGCGGAGCCCTGGCGGAAGTGGCCTCTGCCATGCAGATGGATTTCGAAACCCGCGCCCAGATGATCACCCTCCTGGCCACGGGGATCTATGTGGCCAACACCATCCCAGCGATGCTGCTCGGGACCTTGGCAGGGGTCTGGGCAGACCGCTGGCCGAAACGACGCTTGATGGTGGCCTCCAATGCCTTGCGGGCTTTCCTGGTGCTGCTGGCCCCCATCTGCATCCTGCCCGGCCCCCATTGGCTGGGGCTCAGCTGGGGCTACTGGGCCCTGATGCTGATGACCTTTTTTGAGTCTGTGCTCACCCAGTTCTTCGCACCAGCCGAGCAGGCGACCATCCCGCTGCTCGTGCCTGGTGAACACCTGCTGGCCGCCAATTCGCTTTATCAGGCGACGAGCATGGGCGCAACGATTGTCGGTTTTGCCCTCGGCGATCCCATCCTCAGATTGCTCAAACAGGCCTTCCTCAACATTGGCCTGATCGGTGGCGAATTCCTGCTACTGCCGTTCTGCTATGGCATGGCAGCGATCAGCCTCAGCACGATCGCGATGCAGGAACCGAAACGAGCCAAGAGCTCCCCCAGCATCTGGAAGGAGATCGGCGAGGGGTTGAAGGTGCTGCAGGACAGGCCCAAGGTGCGAGGGGCCATGGTCAATCTGGTTCTGCTCTACAGCCTGCTGGCGGCGATGACCGTCCTGGCGATCCCGATCGCCTCGTCGATCACAAGGCTCGGGCCGACCCGTTTCGGCACCCTGCTGGCGATGAGCGGCCTTGGCATCGCCTTAGGAGCGATGATCGTCGCTCAGATCGGCCACAGCTTCAAGCGTCACCGGCTGGCAGCCATCGGCCTCGGAATCATCGCCTGGAGCCTGGTGCTGATCAGCCAGCTCAAGGGCAATCTCATCCTCAATCTGCTGATGTGTGGTGTGCTCGGCGTGGGAGCGGCCCTGCTGGCGATTCCTGCCCAAACCACCATTCAGGAGGACACCCCCGTGTCCGAGCGGGGCAGGGTCTTCGGACTGCAGAACAATCTGATCAACATCGCCCTGAGCCTGCCTCTGGTGCTGGCGGGCACCATGGTGAGCCGATATGGCCTCAGCCCTGTGCTTTGGCTGCTGGCAGCCCTGGCCCTTCTGGCTGCATTTCTGGAGCGGCCATGGCTGCGCTGCTAACTTCTATGAGCGCCTGAAAGGGAACGACAGCAGTAGGTGGCGCATATCGCCTGGCTTGGAAAGAAGAATCCGTTCTGCGGCAACGTGACTTACGGGCTGCACACCACGGAGTGCCTCAGACAGCGGGGCCATCAGACCAGTTTCATTCATTTCGACAACCCCACCAATCCAGCTCAAAACCCGACGGAACTGCTGGCGAATGATCCGGATGTGAGCCTGCCTTACCTGGTCAAGTCCCAGGTTTACACCATCCCATCGCCAGGGGCGCAGCGAGAACTGCGGGATTCACTCGAACGCCTGAGGCCGGATCTGGTGCACGCCAGCCTGACCCTGTCGCCCCTCGATTTCCGCCTTCCCGAGCTCTGCCAGCAGCTTGGGGTTCCACTTGTCGCAACGTTTCACCCCCCCTTCGATTCCAGCCTGCGCAATCTCACCGCCGGCACCCAGCAGCTGACCTATCAGCTTTATGCCCCCTCTCTGGCTCGCTACGACAGGGTGATCGTCTTCTCAGACCTGCAGGCCGATCTACTGGCGAGGCTGGGGGTACCTGAAGAGCGTCTGGCGGTGATCCCCAATGGCGTGGATCACGAGCGCTGGAAACCGGCAGAAGCCAAACTCAGCGACACCAAGATCAAAGATGTGCGGCAACGGCTCGGCAGCGACAGAATTTTCCTCTACATGGGCAGGATCGCAGCCGAGAAGAATGTCGAGACGCTGCTGCGAGCCTGGCGCATCGTGGCACCGGAGGGCTGCAGGCTGGTGATTGTCGGCGATGGTCCAATGAGAGCAACGCTTCAGAACAACGCAGCCACAATCGATACCAGCAAAGTGCTCTGGTGGGGCTACGAGTCTGATCTTGAGACCAGGGTGGCCCTGCTCCAGAGCGCTGAAGTCTTCATTCTGCCCAGCCTGGTGGAAGGTCTTTCCCTGGCACTCCTGGAAGCCATGGCCACAGGCACGGCCTGTCTGGCCACAGATGCAGGGGCCGATGGGGAGGTGCTGGCTGGTGGCGTCGGCATCGTGCTCTCCACCCAGGGGGTGACGACCCAGCTGCGCACTCTGCTGCCGGTCCTGCGCGATCAACCCGTGCTCACCGCCGAACTGGGACGAAAAGCACGGGCCAGAGTGCTGGAGCGTTACACCCTTTGCAGCAACATCTCAGCCCTTGAAGGGCTCTACAGAGAACTGCTAGGAGCCACACCAGTTGCCGCCTGAGCTAGTGGCCGCCTGAATCAGCCCAGCTCGCGGCTGCGCTCAGCAGCGGCAATCACCGCTTCGATCAGAGCGGAACGCAGACCGGCACTCTCAAGCTTGCGCAAGGCGGTGATCGTGGTGCCACCTGGGGAGGAAACCATGTCCTTCAACTGGCCAGGATGCAGATCCCGCTGTCTGAGCAGTTCCGCTGTTCCCGCCAGAGTGCGATGGGCGAGATGCTGAGCCAGCCGTCGGGGCAGACCAGCTGCCACAGCACCGTCTGCCATGGCTTCCGCCATCAGCGCCACATAGGCAGGACCTGATGAAGTCAAGGCCAGAAAGGCATCCAGCTGATACTCAGGCAGCTCAACGAGTTCACTGACGGGTTGAAAGAGGGCCTGAACCCAGCACCTCTGTGCCTCTGTCACGCCATCACCCCAGGCCAGACCCGTCAATCCTGCACCCACAAGAGCAGGGGTATTGGGGACAGCACGAACACAATGACGACCCGGGAATGCAAGCTGCAAGCGTTCCAGAGACACACCTGCCAGCACTGAGATCAACAGGGGCTTTTCGCCTGTTTCCACGAGGGGCTCAGGTGCCGATGCTGCCACTTCAGCAAGCTGCTGCGGTTTGACGCAGAGCAGCTGAACCGGCGGTGCCCACACATCAAGGGCCTGCACATCCGCAGCGGCTAAAAGGCAGACCCCAGCTGGAACCTCAGCTCGCAACCGCTGCACAGTCTGCTCACGACCGACAACGGCAATCAGGTCCTCTGGAGAGAGCTCCCCACGGGCAAGCAGAGGCTTGACAAGGGCCTGAGCCATCTGGCCCAGACCCACCACCCCAAGGGAGAACGGCACCTGGCTCAGAGACCGGCAGCGGTGGTGATTCCCCAGGCAGGAGCTGGAGCAGGGCTTGTTTCCGGAACAGCTTCCTCAGTGTCCTTGCTGACCACCGTGGGAGCGGAGGCCTCGTCGTGGCTGTTGTTGGTGACGGTCACACAGCTTGGGGCAAAGAGAAAGATGCTCTCGCCAACCCGCTCCTGGTGTCCATCGATCGCAAATGTGCCGCCCGCCACGAAATCCACGGCCCGCTGAGCCTGATCAGGCTCCATCATCGTCAGATTGATGATCACGGTCTTGCGCTCCCGCAGAGCCTGGATG
>PVBE011693518.1_pt1 | contig 10335 bp, 8 predicted proteins | sample 1631181 | NCBI WGS metagenome assembly PVBE01 (sample SAMN08397723, study PRJNA350692) | Marine metagenome, whole genome shotgun sequencing project. | isolation source: water | place: Pacific Ocean | collected 2012-04 | reverse complement strand
TGATGGCTCACAACGGCGATATTCGTGGGTTCTCGGAGGTGCAGCCGGAGCTCTGGCAGATGGTGGATCCCCGGCTCCGGCGGTTCATCCTCGGAGACACGGACAGCGAGCTCATCTTCTACCTGTTCTTGACCTACCTCAGCCGCCGCGAAGAACTGCACCGACCAGGCGTCGACATCGAGGCCGTGGCTGACAGCCTGCGGCTCACCGTGGACACGATCCTGAACCTCTCCGCCAAGCGAGGTCTAGACGATCCGCTCCTGACCATCACCATCACCGACGGCGTGATGATGGTGGCCAGCCGCAAGGGGAAAGAGCTTCATCGGAGCACCTATAAGGCCACTTGCCCCGAGAGAGACACCTGCCCATCGCTGACCTTCGAATGCGAGAATCCATCCGCCAGCGGGTACGTCAGTCATTTTATCCTGAGCAGCGAGCCCCTCCAGGGCCACAACGTCTGGGAGCCCCTCGCGGACGGCACCATCGTCGGCTGTGATTGGCGGATGCACCAGCACGAGTGGACCTTATAGGCCGGCGCGGCTCACTTGCCCTTCTTGAGGGCCTTTAGATCCAACGCCACGCGCTTACCGTCTGCGTATTGCGTCAGGGACGCGACCTTCCCGGCTTCGTCCCACGCGATGAAGACCCCATGGCGTTTCGTCGTACATTTTCGGCCCTCGCACACGGTCTGGTAGGCCCGCTGAGATCGCTTCTTGCCCGACGGATGCCATTTCATCCAACGCCCGGTGCGCACGCCATATCGGTAAACCCCACGCTCGACCACCCGCGTCGCCTCGAATCGACTGTGTTCGCCGTGTAGAGCGCCTTCATCATAGCTGCCAGTTCGGGTCTTCCGGCTCCCTTCGTCCCACTCGGTAAAAGGGCCGTGGAGCACACCGGCGCGATACGTCTTCAAGGTGGACTTGATGCCGTTTTCGAAGAATGTGCTCACCTGGCCGTCGAGCTTGCCGGCGGCGTATGCGCCCACCACTCGGCGGGTCCCGTCGGGGTAGCTGACGGTGAAGGGACCCGCGTAGGGGCGCGCGAAGCAGGCAGGACAGTCCTCGCCGGACGCCGCGTCGGGGGGCGGCCGATCAAAACACGCGGCGCAGCCCTTTTTCGCGGCGTCGAAGACCACCTTGGTGCGCGCCTCCAGGTTGCCCCAATCGGTGCCGACCAGCTGACCCTTCAACGGCAATTTGGTGCCCACGTTGTCCACCAAGACCCGCAGATAATTGACGTTCTCTTGCGCCGCCCCGCAGTCATATCCCTCCGGCGCTGCCTCAGGTTCGAGCGCGCAGGACGGACACAATTGAGCGAGACCCTTTGCCGCCGTCTCACATCCCGTCGAGGGATCCTTCTTTGACTCGGCCGCAGCCGGCGCCTTGGGGCTCGCCGGCGCCGCCTTCTCACTCTTACAGGCCGCCATGGAGGCCGCCACGAACACCAAAAGCACGACCCGGTTCATGGGGCCCTCCTTGGGAATTTGATTCACCGCGAGACACCCTACTGAGATTCGGTGCTGACTTCATCCTTGTCCTGCCCCGAGGGGGGTCTGTAGAGTGCGCGCCGATGGGTCACGACGCCGACTATTATGACAATTACGTGGGCACGACGCCCGAGGACTACGTCCGACGCACACAGCTCGAGAACCCCGAGCAGATGGAGCGGATGCGGAGCGTGGTCGCGGCCTTGCCCGAGGACGCGACCTCCGTGCTGGACGTAGGCTGCGGGGGCGGCATCGCCCTCCATCTACTTGGGGAGACGCACCCCGATGTGCGCGGGGTCGGTTTGGAGAAGAGCCCCAAGACCGCCGCCGCCGCGCGTTCGCTCTTCGCCGTCGAGGTGGTGGAAGGGAGCGCCGACGCCCTGCCCTTTGAAGACGACGCCTTCGACGTGGTCATGGCCAATGAGGTCTTGGAGCACCTGCCATGGGGGGTCTACGAGCGCACCGTGAGTGAGATCTGTCGGGTGGCTCGAAACGGCGTCTTGATCACGACCCCGTTCGCCGAGCGGCGACAATTCGTCACCTGTCCCAAGTGCCGGTGCGCCTTCAATCCGTTCTATCATCTGCGCAGCTTTGACGACGCGTGCTTGGAGGGGCTTTTTCCCGGATTCGAACGTCGGCGGCTGGACATCATCTGGACTCGCGGCCGAGCGCCTCTGCTCTATGAATCTCGGCGCCTCAAAGCGGCCCTGGGCTGGACCCCTCCCCTGCCCAGGCACACCATCTGTCCCCAATGCGGTTATCGGAACACGCCCAAAGTTCGCGACAACTCGAAGCCCCGGCCCGCGGCTACGCCGGCCACTCCCAAGCGCAGCCGGGATCTCCTTCTCAAAGTCTGGGGCGCGATCCCCCGACCCAAGCGTCCGCGGTGGGCCCTCGCCGTCTACACGCGGGACGCCTAGGACGCCGGCACCGTGGTCACGGCCCCGATGTGGAGATCGGACAGGGGACGGTAGTCGGGCCCCTGAATGGGTCCGGGCGGAGCGATCCCAGGGTGCCCCTTCATGGGTAAAACAGCCCGCAATTGACGCCCTTTAGAGCAGGTTCTAGGCTCATTGATATGGATGAAGAGCCGACCGACGAAGAATCGCTTCGATCTTTCGAAGAAGGATCTATCGCGGCTTCGCTCGACCTAGACCGGGCCGTCGGCGAAGACGAGCGCCAGGATTACACCGGTCGACTCCGAATGGGGCTTCTTTTGGCGCTCTTCGGTTGGCTCGCGTTCGGGGTCATCGACTTGCTCGTAGCCACCTATATCGTCCCCGGCTCATTGGTGACCTATTGGGCGATTCGCGCCTGCGGCCTGGCCATCTTCCTGGTTGCGCTGCTGAGGCTTCATGCACCGCAGACCCTCTCGGTGCGTGACATCTTCCTCATCGACAGCTTCGTCGTGGTCAGCGCCGCCATATGCATCTCGGTGATGTGTCTTCAGTATCGGGGTATCGCCAGCCCCTACGCCCACGGGGTCTCTCTCATCCTCGTCGGCGAGGGGGTGCTGATTCAAAAGCCTTGGCGCCGCGCCATCGTGCCCTCCAGCCTCGCCGCCTTCAGCTTTCCGCTGATCATGGCCATCGCCGGACTCGTAGACGACCGGATCAACGCCCAGTTCGCTGACGATGCCGCCGTGGCCACCTTCGTACAAAACGTGCTCTTCATCTTCGTCACGATGGCCTTCACCATCGTCGGGGCGCACACCACCTGGGCCCTGCGACGCAAGGTCTTCGAGACCCGGACCATCGGACGGTATCGGCTCAAGAAGTGCCTCGGTCGTGGTGGAATGGGTGAGGTGTGGCGGGCGTATCACACGGCCCTCAAGCGAGACGTGGCCATCAAGATCCTGAATCCACCGCCAGGGCGGGAGAAGTCCGCCATCGCCCGCTTCGAACGCGAAGTGGTGGCGCTGACCGAGCTGCGACACCCGAACACGGTGCGCGTCTTCGACTTCGGAGTCACGGGTGACGGGCTTCGCTATTACGTGATGGAGCTCCTGGTGGGCACCACCCTCACGGCCCTCGTGGAGTCCGAGGGGACGCTCCCGCCGGAGCGAGCGGTGCCCTTGGCCCGCCAAGTGGCCGGAGCCCTCGCCGAGGTTCACCAAAAGGGGATGGTTCACCGGGACATGAAGCCCGACAACCTGATGATCCTGACGCTGCCCGACGGCCAGGAGTTCGTGAAGATCATCGACTTCGGGATCGCGCGGCGAACGCCCGGTCCGGACGAAGAAAAACTGACCATGGACGGCTGGATCGGCGGCACCCCGGCCTTCATCTCGCCCGAAGCCGCTCGAGGCGAGCCTGTGGGGCCGGGCGGCGATGTTTACGGGGTCGGCGGCGTGCTCTATTACGCCCTGACCGGTCGACGCCCCTTCGGCACGGGATCAGCCGCCGCCACGATGTACGCCCACGTATTCAACGCCCCAAAGCCGCCGTCCAAGTATCTCAAAACCGACATCTCGGAGGAGCTGGACGCGCTGGTCCTCAGGTGCCTGGCCAAGGTCGTGGAGGACCGGCCCTATGACGGGGCCGAGTTGGCCGCAGCCCTCGCGGAACTCCAAATCTCCGAGGGGGGCAGCATGACCGATCCGTACCTCTCTCGGAGTACGCCGCCTCGACCTGCGGCGCCGGCTGATCACACCGCTGACGCGACCCTTACAATGGAGATGCCGGGTCAGGTGAAGAAGGTGGAATAACGGCCCCGGGCCGCACTGCCTAGTCGGCGATCCGCCATTCTTTGCGTAAGGACTCCGGCAAGAGGAACTCGGTACGATGTTCCCCGCGATACGCATGGTGTAGATGATTGACGAGCTTCCGGCCGAAGGCTTGAGTGAATCGTCGAACGGGCGCGCTCTCGTCGGCGGCAGAGTCCAACACTCGGTTCAGCCAGCACAATGGACCGATGAGCATTCGCGTCCATCCGGCCTTGGGAATATCGAGATACTCCACCACCTCGGGGCTCAGCCAGTGACGCATCATCGCCACGACCACCCCATCCATGAACCGGCCGGGTAACCACTCCCCGACCTGGTCGATCAACACTTTCGTCAACTCTCGACCCGCAGGTGACGCCCGATGGTGGCGCGTTTGAATCCGCTCCACGAGGGCGCGAGCCTCCTCAGGGTCATCGGTCAAGAAGCGCTCGTCCACCCCCAAGAAGTGCCCGACCACTCGCCAAGCGTGCAGATAGGCCCGCTTCTCCTCAGGCTCGAAATCGACACTGATCTGCTTGAGACAGCGCAGCACGACCCACGAGAACGCCAAGAGCGTGCCCGCTTGGTCCTCTTGATTGATCGGCGTGCCCGACTCGGGGTCCCACTGCCCGTGCTTCTTCACCAGGAACCGCACGGCCGCGTGAATCAGACGCACCTTCTGAATCGTGCGTATGCCCACCCCATCGGGACCGAGCCCTCCGGGGGCCATGACGTCGATGACGAATTGAGCCGTCTCGATGATGCGTCGACCCGGGTTCTTGCTCATCCGACCGCTCAAGAGTAGGACTTCGGCTCCCTGAGCCGCGGCGTAGCACTCCGGCAGGGAGGCACAGTTGAGCGCCAGCACGGCCATAGGCCCTAAACGGGAGAAGACCTCCTGGCCCTTGAGGACGTCGTCCCAGTTGATCCATTCGGGCAGCGCGGCGGTCTCTACGAAGTAGGCGTTGGCAACGTCAGGCAGCAATTCCGAAGGCACATCGTCAAGGTTAACGAGGCTCCCCAAGAGTCGATTGACCTCGGACACCTGGCCGCCGGCATAGAGGCTCTCCACCACCCGGTCGGCCACGGGATCGCCCACCTGCCGCATTTGGTCCAAGAATGTATCGGTCCAATCCGAGATCGGCATGCGGTCTCCTCAGGCTCTCCCGTATGGGCGTTAAACCACGCCGCTCCGGAGAGGACGATTGCATTTAGCACGTTCACGAATCAATGCACACTCTGCCCAGCGCCGTTCAAGGCGCGGGCCCGTGGCCGCCGAGCGGCCGAATATGACCATGGGCACCAGGCGTAGTTGCAGATGAGAACCGGCCGTCACCGCTCGGCGTCACGGGAGCGCGATCAGCGCGTACAAATAGGCCGGCGTCAGTAAGGGTTGACCCTCGGCGTCGAGGGGAAGATAGCGATCGTGGACGAGACTTTCGTCCGCTCGAACCATCCCATCTTCGACGCCAATAGGGGTCTGTCGCGTGCGGAGAAGATGGGCGCAGTCATAGGGTGGGTTGCGGCCGTCTACATCAGTCACCGGGCCGAACGCGTCGAGCCCATACCGTGTCGCGACGAGGTGTGCGCCGGGTGCGGATGCGCTGTCCCCATGCCAGATGGCGTAGGTTCGCTCAGCCGGCGTCGCCCTCGGCGACGTGTGCCAGGGCGCGAGACGAGCCTCATCAGCCTCCTCCGGTGCCCCTAAAGCCGAACCAAAACGGGAGACCAGGACCGCGCGCGCCATCTCGATGTCGCGGCTCAAATACGCGGCAAGGCGCCCACACTGCGGTCCACCCATCACCGCAACACGCCGCCAGTCCACCACGCCCTCCTCATCCACTACATCGCCCCAGCGTTCGGCGCCCCGCGTCCGACGTAGATGAAGCAGCAGCTTCGAGATCCGATTGAACACGGCGTTAGCGCGACCGATGCGGAGGAGACCGGTCTGCTCTGTGTCGCCATAGATCATCTCGCGCAACACGTCTCCGTAACAGTCGTCGTCGATGTCGGGCAAACGCTCGCAATAATGATCCACGCTGAACTCGTTTACGAAGGCGAGGCTGACCGCCCGAAAACCGGCCCGGGAGATGGCGCCCAGCAACCGTGTGGCGCTATTGGTCCCCGAGCCGACACCGGCCAGGAGCAAGACCACCTCTGTCCGCCTGAGGGGTCCTTCGGGCTCATGAACCAGGTGATGATGATTGACTAATTGATCGATGGCCTCATCGGTGACTTGTGGGAGGACGTACTCTTCATTAACGGTCGGGGAGGTGGCCAAATCCAGTGGTGTCCACTCACAGGCCCGGCCGGCGTCTGACGCAACTCCGGCATCCGCGTTGACCAAGGCCTCACGGTTTCGCTCATCCCGGCCGTCACAGGCGAGAATAGATCCCAAAATCAAGGTGAACGCAGCCCAACCGCGCGTCACATACCCTCCCGCTGGGGACCCACCACAGTGGCGTGCCCTTATCGATCCCCTGCGGAGACAGTACCGGATCGTGAACCGGTGCGCTGGCCGATTGCCGATGAAGCAGCCCTCGACACGGGCCCCAACGGCATTCCGAGAGCCGTCCATGGTGGCTTGAGAGGGGAACGAATCACGCCCAAAGGTGGGTTCTCCGCAGCGGGGAATTGGGCCCACCGAGAGTTTGCGGTAGGATTCGCCTCATGCGGGGAGCATACCCAGTCCGATCTGTGCGCCGCTGCGCTCGGGTCCTCCATACCCTCGTCTTGATCGCGCTTTGTGCGGCGGTGGCGACCCCATCTGCCGCCAAGCCGAACAAGCGCTCTCGAGCCGCATACAAGAACGGGGTAGAGCACTTCAAAAGGAAGTCCTTTGGTCGCGCCATCGAATCTTTCGAGCGCGCTTACCGGTTCGACCGAGACCCCACTCTCCTCTTCAATATTGCGCGAGCCTTCGAAGAGTTGGGGGAGCTCAACGCCGCGCTCCTCTATTTCCGAAAATGTCGCGCAAAGAGTGGCAAGAAGGCCCGCGCGGACATCACGATCGCAATTGGTCGACTCGAAAGGTCATTGAGCGCGAGGGTCCGGGGCGAGCCACCGGAGAGCGTGCCCCACAAGCCCGCCGCGGAGGGCGCCAGGAGTGAGACGCCCTCGAACATCGCCGTGACCCCGGTGTCACCCGCGCCGGCGACAGCGTTCTTGAACGAGGACGCACCACCACCCATCCTCGACGAGGACGCGCCCCTCGGTTCGATCCTGGAGAACCCGCCTCCGGAACCCGATTACACGCGGGAGATGTGGGTCTGGGCCACCCTGGGCGGGGGGATATCCATGCTCGCCGGCGCCGTCTTCACCGGCCTCGAGGCCAACGACCGAAGCGACGCCCTCGACGCCATCGAAGCGGAGCCGGGCAAGCACACTCAACGAGAGTTCGTGGATCTGCAGAATGAAGGCGATGCCTGGGCGACCGCCACGGACGTCTTGCTCGGGAGCGGAATCTTCGCCGTCGGCCTCGCCTCCTATTTTCTCTTCGAGCACGAGATCTCGGGCTATTTCGCCCCGACCCGCAGCGGTGAAGTCATGGGCGTCGGGTTCACGTTTTGAGTCGACCCCCTGTGCTTAGACTCAGGCTCTGGGTCACGCCCTTGGCCGCCCTCTTCCTGGCGTCTTGCTCACTCATCTACGATTTTGACCGGCCCTTGGCCCCAGGACTCGGCACCGGCGGACCCGTCGACGGCGCCGATGGCGGCCTCTTCGACGGCTTGATCCCGGTGCTGCCCGCAGACGCCGGTGGCCGCCCTATACCCCAAGGTGGTTCCACCTCCCAATGTGCGCCCTTGGGTCAGCGACGCGGCAACGTCATCGAGATTACGCCCGAACAGGTGGACAGCCTGCCCGGCCTCATGGAGGGGGCCGCTCCCAACACCACGATCAAGCTCATGCCTGGAGACTATGTGCTCGACCAAGGCCTTTTGCTCAACGCAGAGGGTCTCATCTTGCGCTCGGCCACCGGGAACCGGGACACAGTGGTCATCGACGGCAGCGCACACGCGCAAGTGGGCAGCGTACTGACCATCAGCGGCAGCAACATCACGGTGGCGGACTTGACCATCATCAACGCCCACACCCACGGCATTCTGGTTCGACCCCCGGAGATGGACGGCCAAGGACGAACCGGCCCGCTCATCTACAATGTACGGGTCGCGGACAGCCGTTCATCAGCCATCGTGGTGGACAGCCAAGGTGGGTCCTATATGGACAACGGCACCATCGGCTGCTCCCTCATCGAGCTCGGGGCCCAGGCGCGCGGGGAGACCGTCGACGGCTGCCTAATGGGCGGCATCGTCATCTACCGGTCCCTTGACTGGCGCATCCACGACAACCTGGTTCGAGGGATCTTCTGCGAAAACGAGGCCGCGCTGCACGGCATCCACGTCACCGCCCAGTCTGCGCGAACCATCGTAGAGGGAAATCAGGTCTTGGACTGCGCCAGAGGGATCGGAATTGGATACTACGGCGACGGTGAGTCGATGCGTCCCTATGAAGGCGCCGACTGCGCCGACAGTGACTATATCGACGACCATGACAGCCTCGTTCGGAATAACTTCGTGGCCGCAAACGACCCCAGACTGCTCACCAGTACAGCGGGCTTCCAGCACGGTATCGGGGTGTGGAACGCGTGCAACACCAGCGTCTACCACAACACCGTCTTCAGTCCCCGGGCGCCGACGGACGCGCCCATCGACATCAGGTACGGATCCACGACGGCCCGCCTCAAGAACAACCTATTGTCCCACGCCGTTCGGATCAGAGATGAGGCCGTGGTGACCACCGAGGGCAATCTCGAGAACGTGCCGGACACCCTCTTCGTCAGCGCCGCCACCGGAGACCTGCACCTGAAACCCGACTCCGAAGCCAAGGACCGCGGTATCGAGTTGGGAGTCGAGGCACCCGCGGTAGACATCGACGGCGACGCCCGCAGCGACGGCCTGCCTGATCCCGGAGCCGACGAGCTCTGACATCAGATCGCCGCATTTGAATACGCTGAAAAAAAGAGAAGGCGGGCGCGCAGGTACCTCGGTGAACCGGTACAAAGACCGCGCTTAGATGTGGGCTGCGGCCCCTAGAAGCGACCTCGCCAAACGAGTCCACCACCATCGGCGCCCGCTGTAGGGACGAGCGCGGCCTTGGCCTCATCGGTGGGCCACGAGATGATGGCGCCCACCAGGGCTGCGCCGCCCAAGACGGCCAAGCCCCACCCTAGGTTACCTACGACCTCGGAGTCCGCAGTACGGGAGTTCACCGTAGGCCCGCTCAGGTTCTCGGGGCTGTTGTAGATCGCGTCCGACTCCACCTTGGCCCAGACTGCGCCCCCCAGGGACACGACGGCCACCCCGCTGAGAATAAGGGGGAGCATTTTCGACGCGCCCCTGCTCACTGGGGCCGCCGGCACCGCGCCACCCTCCTTCTCCAGTTGGATGATGAGGGGCACCGTCGAGCCGACGGTCACCGAGACGTCCATTGTGCGAGGTTGATAGCCCGCCGCCGACACCTTCACCGAGTGCTTACCGGGGCTCACGCGCCAATTCCCCGTCGGGATCTTCGCGAGGCGTTTGCCGTCGAAGACCACCACAGCCCCTTTGGGCTTGATGCTGAACGACAAGGCGGTCGCGTCCAGAATACGCTGGAGACGCGTCACGGCCTCACGCGCGTGCCGAACGGCTTTGGCCAATTTGGGAGAGTCCGGCGCTTTGTCGACGAAGCGTTGATAGTTGTCTATCGCCAACTTCACGTTGCCCAGCTGATCGTGACACCGAGCGATGTTCCGGTAGAGCACCGGAGGGACCCCGCCCTCGAGGCCGTCGAGACGCTCGGCCGCTTTGTGGAAGTGCTCCAACGCAGCTGAGTAATTCCCCTCCTTGAAGAGCGTCTGGCCAAGATTGACGAACTGCTGAGCGACCTCGGTGGGCGTTGCTGCGTGGGTGTGCTTCAAAGAACCGCCCATCAAAAAGACGAGCGTCATAGAGAGTGTGATCCGATTCATGGCCGCAGTGCACCGCGACTCGCCCTGAGAATCAAGACTATTGAGGGCATCTTGTGTCCCGCGAACCCTACGAGCGCTCTAGAGGTCCGGATCGATGACCAGGCCCCCGGCCGGCGCCTTGGATGGTGCAGA
>PVBE011463518.1_pt1 | contig 10335 bp, 10 predicted proteins | sample 1631181 | NCBI WGS metagenome assembly PVBE01 (sample SAMN08397723, study PRJNA350692) | Marine metagenome, whole genome shotgun sequencing project. | isolation source: water | place: Pacific Ocean | collected 2012-04 | reverse complement strand
TGCATAGCCCATCCACTAGCCCCACCGAGGTGGTAGTCTTTCCTTCTCCTGCAGGAGTCGGCGTGATAGCAGTCACCAGCACAAGCGAACCGTCTGCCTGATCTTCCCGAGTCCGAATAGCTGCACCCGTGACCTTGGCCTTAGCATTGCCATACGTATCAATCTCGTCACTGCCTAGACCTAGCTCACGAGAAATATCCTGAATTGGCCGCAAGGACACCTGTTGTGCAATTTCGATATCCGGAAGCTGCTTAAGACTCATTAGCAATCCATTTCTTACAGCGTGCGCTCGACCAAATTCACAAGGTTTCGCATCAAGCAATAGTTAGTTAGTGGCCCGATGCCTCCGGGCACTGGAGTAATCAGTCGTACAAGAGGTTCAACTTCATCAAATTTCACATCTCCTACCAGATTCCCGTTTTCATAATTGGTCCCAACATCCAGAACCACAGCATCCGTTCCAACGTGTTCAGCACCAATAAGGCCCGGATGACCGGCAGCCACAACGAGAATCTCCGCACTTGCTGTCACAGAAGGAAGATCAGCTGTCCTGGTGTGACAAACCGTCACGGTTGCATGTCGATCGAGCAACATTGTCCATAAGGGCCTCCCTACGACGTTGCTACGTCCGATAATCGTTACGGACCGCCCCTCAATCTGTTCCCCAGCAAAATCAAGCATCTCGACTACCGCAGCCGCGGTGGCTGGCCCAATCTTCACACGACCTGTCATTAGCTCACCTAAGGCCGTGGAGCTGACGCGATCTACATCTTTATTGGCAACCAGGGAATCTACGACCACAGCCTCTTCTATTTGATCCGGAAAGGGGACCGCCAAGAAAATTCCATGGACCGAGTCATTGGTGTTAAGCCGGTGCATGTGCTCCACAACCTCTTCACTCGATGTGTTGGACGGCAGGAGATCGTTCTCCACATTCACACCAACACGTTGACCGGCGCGCCCAATCCCTCGCACATAACCTGCAGCCGCATCATCATCTCCAACCCGAACAGTCCTGAGACACGGTGTCAATCCTCGATCAACGAGCCCTTGCACCCGCCCATGAATGTTCGTTCGAAGAAGTCGAGCCGGATCCCGACCAAAAAGAATATTCGCCATCTCTAGGCACCACCGCTCTGGAGGAGGTCGTCGACCACGCTATCGGCTGCGGCTCCGCACTTAGAGGCAACCTCCAGGGCAGCCAGGAGTTCATCTCGAATGCTTTCATCCTTGATAGCCGGTAAGTTCGCATGCACATTCATCTCGCAGATACGGATCGCCGTCCGCGCAAACGACGCGCCAGCCCCGGCGTCGCTAGACACATTTGGATTCCCCTTGCTCGCCGCTTCACGCGCGAGATCAATCACCTCGCAGGCCACACCAGCCACTTTTAACGGGATCCTGCTCGCCTGTTCGGCTGCAAGAGAAATCTCACGGGCACGATCTTCCCGTGCCTCTTCAGTGTCCCGCGGGAGGGTGTAGGCCGCCATTACCCGGTCATACACACAAGCATCCGCCTCCATCAATCCCAAAGCCTCTGGCCGAATCACATCACAACGTTCCGCAACACGCTGCATGTCTCCTTCGACTGACTGAAATCGGCGGCCTGTAGATAGCTTGGCAGTCATAGCCACAAGCGCCGCGCCTAACGCAACCGCCAGGGCTGCGCCGGCACCACCACCCGGTGTCGCAGCAGATGATGACAGCGAGGCAAGAAAGCTCTGTAGAGACTCATCATCAGCCAAAGCGGACATGCCTAGATCGCTGAAAGAGACGAGTTTGGCATTAACGCAAAAGAAGGATCAGGAATTGGCCGCGGGGTCATTAGGCCGGCTCGCTCTACGATACGAGGGACTATTTGCTCCCAATCAATAGCCATAATGTGAACACCGTGAACCCCTTTGATGTCGCGTACCTGTTCAATTATTTCAACGCAGATCTTTACACCTTCGCGTCGAGGCTTTTCTGCTGTCCGCATGCGTTCAATCACTGCATCGGGAACTTCCATTCCGGCGATCTTAAACTTCATAAACTCGGCCATTCGAGCCGACTTCAGCGGACCCACACCCGCAATAATATGAACGCGCTCATCTAACCCCTCATCACGCACATACGTCATCCATTCCCTGAATCGATCAACATTAAAGATCATTTGTGTGAGAGCAAACTGCTGGCCAGCCTCAGCCTTTTTGAGTAAGCGCAAGGGTCTCCACCCGTAAGGCGGGGCAAACGGATTGGCCGCCCCGCCTATAAAGAAGGGAAAGTCTCCGGTGATCGGATCACCTGCTCCCGTAATTCCATCATCGCGGAGACGTTGTAATAATCGAACGAGCTGGATTCCCTGGAGATCAAACACAGGTTTGGCCATTGGATGATCCCCAAGCACCAAGGAATCACCACTAATTGACATAAAATTCCTCACACCAAAAGCCGAGGCTGCAATTACATCCGCCTGAATGGCGAGCCGATTCCGATCACGACATGACAGCTGCATGATCGGCTCTAACCCAGCTTGAATGCATAGCAGAGCTGCACCCCAGTTGCCCATCATAAGAGCCGCACCTTGGTTATCCGTGCAGCTGGCAGCATCAACATAGCCACGCAGCAGTTCCACCTTGTCTCGAACACCCTGACTATCCGGTCCGCGCGGTGGCCCCAACTCACAGGTGACTGCAAATTCGCCAGCATCCAGAACCGCCTGCAGATTACTCTGTGGAGAAATCAAGGCTTTCGATGTTGAATGGTCCGATGGCATATTGAGGTGAGCCCGCTTTAGCGCCATGGAGTTAAGAAAAGCATTGTTAATGGTATCGCGAGACAGTCACGTCGATGTCATCTAGTCCTCTGATTGTCATCTGTGGCCCAACAGCTTCTGGCAAGTCGTCTGCTGCGCTGCGCCTGGCAGAACACCTGCCGGTCGAGATTGTTTCTGCTGATTCTCGACAGATCTATCGGGGCATGGATGTAGGGACAGCTAAACCAACAACACAAGAACGCGACGCTGTTCCTCATCACCTCATCGATGTGGTTGACCCCGATGAAACTTTCAGCGCGTTTCGTTTTACCAAGCTGGCTAGCAAGGCAATCTCCAGTATTCATACGCGCGGAAACACGCCAATTTTGGTTGGCGGAACTGGCTTTTATATCAAAGCCCTTCTCGGTGGTCTGCCCCTGGGTGAAACTCCTCCCGACCCACAAGTCCGGGCCCAGTTACTCGCCCAATTGGAGACTCAAGGACTCTATGCTCTCGTTGAACAACTTCGAACTATTGATCCAAGCCGGGCAGCCTCTATCGACGCACAAAATCCTCGACGGGTCCTAAGAGCTCTGGAAATCGCAATTGTCCAAAGCAAGAAAGTAAAAAACCAAGACACTCGTTTCAATCAAACTAACCTGCAAGCCCATGTCTTCGGACTGTCCGTCGAACCTCAGACCCTCAGGGACCGAATCTCGGCACGAGTTGTTCACATGTATGCCGGTGGGTTGCTCGAGGAAGCGGCATCACTGCGCAAATCAGGTTATGGCAATGATCTGACCTCAATGAGCGGGATTGGCTATCGCGAAGCGTTAGCGTGCCTTGACGACAAACTGTCCTACGATGAAGCCTCCGAACAAACTACTACACGAACACGTCAATATGCACGCCGACAACGAACATGGTTTCGCCATCAGCTTTCCGTACACTGGCTGTCTGCTAAAGATCTTAACGAGACGGCGAAATGTTTAATCGAGTGACGAATTCGACATCCTGCACAATTAATCCTACTGATACTTGTCTTAAAACACCTTCCTCCAACATTGATTGGGTGACCCAGCAACCAGCAATACGAACGTCGCTAATCCAGAAGCTGCACCGATGTGGTTCCGTAGACTGGGACATCCATCGTAGTCACCCGTATAACCACTCAGCGATCACAACCCCGTACCAGTCATGAATATCCCATTCACCAAGATGCATGGTGCCGGCAACGATTTTGCACTTCTCGACGGGCGCAATGCGTTAGTCGACGACCTTGGTGCTCTTGCACGATCTATGGGGGACCGCCACCTTGGTGTCGGATTTGACCAACTACTCGTCGTCAGAAATGGATCGGCGCACCCCTTCAAAATGGAAATTTGGAATGCTGATGGGTCGCGTGCAGAAATGTGTGGCAACGGAATTCGATGTTTTGCCAAGTGGCTTTTTGATGAGCAAGACATTTCGGTCGGCGTTATTAATGTCGAAACAGAAGCCAGCGTGCGAAGACTCGATGTTTCCGGGTATGAGAATGGCTCCTTCTATGCATCAGTGGGAATGGGAATTCCCGACTTTGAGCCTTCCCATATTCCGATGAATGCAGATCGCGCTCGTACTCCCACCACAATCAATGTCGAAGGGCACGAAGTAACCGTGACGGGTGTCTCGATGGGCAACCCTCATGCAGTCTCGTTTCAGAGCGACATTGACGCGTTTCCATTGTCGGAGATCGGACCACTTGTTGAAGGTCATCCGCTGTTTCCAGAGCGTGTGAATTTCGAGATCGTTCATGTGAAGAAAGAAGACGGGCACCTGTTAGCCAGGGTATGGGAGCGGGGCGCTGGCCTTACCTTGGCGTGCGGGACGGGTGCTGCAGCGTCAGCCGCAGTCGCTATCCAGGCTGGAAAAACACCTCCGGGAGATGTGCTCGTCGACATGCCAGGGGGGTCCCTCCACGTAACATGGTGGGGTGATGACAATGAACTGATTTTGAGAGGACCTGCTGTCACGGTTTTCGACAGTGTCTGGCAGACTGCCTGAGCCTAGGAGCTAACCCAACCCATGCAGCCGAACGAGATTAGATTCGCTGACCGCATTTCCAACCTGCCCCCATACCTCTTTGCTGAACTTGACAAACTCCGGGACCGTAAACGGGCCGAAGGGGTTGACGTAATCAGCCTTGGCATCGGAGACCCCGACCTTCCTACACCAGACATAGTCATTGACGCCCTAAACCAGGCTGCAAGAGACCCCTCCAACCACCGGTATCCCGAGTACTACGGTCTTGACGAACTCCGGGAAGCTATTTGCAATTGGTATCAGCAACGTTTCGGCGTAGTGCTCGATGCGACGACTCAAGCTGTTCCGCTTATTGGCTCAAAGGAAGGCATTGCTCACCTTCCCCTTGCTCTCGTGAACCCCGGAGACACGGTGTTAATGACAGATCCCGGCTACCCCGTGTACGCCATAGGCACAATGCTCGCCGGAGGAACGTCCTATTCCATCCCTTTGTCCGCGGACTCGAACTGGCTCCCTGACCTGAACAGCATTCCGTCCGACGTTTTGTCTAAATCTCAATTGCTTTGGTTGTGCTACCCGGGCAATCCAACTGCAGCGGTTGCTCCATTTGAGTTCTTTGAATCCGCAGTTGACTTTGCTCACCAGAATGGCCTGATCGTGGCTCAGGACGCAGCGTATTCGGAAGTTGTATACGACAACCACCGCTGTCGCAGCATCCTTGAAGTTCCTGGATCGCTGGACGTGGCCGTGGAATTCCACTCGCTGTCCAAGACCTACAACATGACCGGATGGCGGGTTGGGTGGATGGTGGGAAACTCGGAGGTAGTGGAAGCACTGGGCCGAATCAAAACAAATGTTGATTCGGGAATTTTTCAGGCCGTACAGCACGCTGCGATCACAGCATTGGATATCGATCAGGCATGGATAGACACTCGAAATGCCCAACTCCAGGCCCGACGGGATCGAGTCATTACCGCGTTGACAAGCCTGGGGATGAACCCGGAAGTTCCCAAGGCAAGCCTTTACTTATGGAGCCCAACACCAGGGAATACCCCCTCTGTCGAATTCGCGACACGGCTCATCGAAGAGACTGGGGTCATTGTCACTCCTGGGGTTGGGTTCGGGTCTGCTGGTGAAGGCTACTTCCGAATATCGTTGACGACACCAGACGACCGTCTCGACGAAGCATTGGATCGCATTGCGAAACTCAACTTCTGATCGTAGCGCCTACTCTGGCCCATCAGAGACCGACGTTACCGGGCGACTACTAGACGGCCGTCCAGAAAACGCGTTCCTTATAGGCATCGATGGTATCCAAGGAGTCGACGATTGGCCCGGCATCGAATCACTCGGTGAACTTGCCCGTCTCGTTTCAACAGCAGGGGCTACTGTAGTCGGCCAAACTTTACTTCGTATCCGCCGACCAACGCCCGCAACCCTTATCGGATCCGGTCAACTTCGGGAGGCCATCGCAAAGGCTCGTAGCCTTAAGGCTGAACTCCTTGCTGTTGATGCCGAGCTACACCCACGCCAACAGCGCAACATCGAAAACGCCTTTAGGGGAAAGGTTCTAGATCGGACAGCCATCATTCTTGACATCTTTGCCTCGCGTGCCAACACGGCTGAGGGACGATTGCAAGTCGAACGGGCTCAATTAGAGTACCTGCTGCCCCGTCTGTCCGAACTCTGGGTTCAATTTTCTAGACAACGCGGAGGCATAGGGCCGTTTAGGGGTCCTGGTGAGACACAAATTGAGACCGACCGACGCTTATATCGTGAACGCATAGCGACCCTTGATCGACGAATAGAAGAGGTACGAGCCCGTCGTGCGAGTAGACGAACTAGACGTGAACGCACCGGATTGCTGACCGCAGCACTGGTCGGATACACCAATGCGGGCAAGAGCAGTCTCCTGAATGCCCTTACTGGATCCAACGCTCGAGTCGAAAACCGTCTGTTTGCAACCTTGGACCCTATAACTCGTGCTGTTGCGTTGCCAGGTGGAGGCTCAATGTTATTGACGGACACCGTAGGATTTATTCAACGGCTACCCACCCGACTCATCAAAGCTTTCCGAGGAACGCTCGAAGAAGCCCTAGCCGCGGACGTCGTAATTCACGTCGTAGATCTAGCAAACAAGAATTACAACCGACAGATCTCGGTCGTGGAAGAAACCCTTTTGGAGATTGGTGCAGGACGCAGGCCCATGGTCACAGCCCTCAACAAATGTGACGCTGCATCTATTCCAGATGTGCACGAATTCCCAAACGCGGTAGCCACTTCCTCAATAACAGGCGAGGGTCTTAAAGAACTTCTGAATCGCTTGGATGAAATCGAACGGGCTCGATCCCTTGATATCGAAGTCGAACTCCCGTACAGCGCCGGAAATCTGGCGGCCCTATTTCACGATCGAGGCCATGTTGCTTTTGAATCATTTGGGCCCAACGGCACACGACTTAAAGGAAAGATTCCTTCGATGCTGCTCGACAGATTTGGACCGTACCGCATCTAAACCTCAGAAATAGCGTACGCAATACCTGGTCGTTATCGCGCACGCTGCCAGACGATGATTAATCCAAGTACAACGGCCAGCAGCCAAAGCATCGCTGCCGGGACGAGCCAAGCACCACCACCGACCATTACTGCCCATGCGTTCATTGTTACAAGACCCACGAAGGACACTCCCACTGCAGCAAGGAATAGCAGCAACCGCCTGAGCGGCCCTGATCTCAGCCAGTCGCCACGCAAAGGACGACCGGAGGAGCACGCACGACACACCTGCCAACCAGCCATATTTACCGTCTGGCAGGTTCTGCATCGCCAAGTTTCATCTCGAACCTCGTCCCCGGTTACCGGTCTCGAGCGCACCTGCTTCTCAGTTTCAACCTGCTCTGTTGTGGTTGTAGCCATCGTCAACTCTGTGAGGTAGGAGCTACTTGACGCCGCGCTCGCTTTGCCGCGTCCTCAACCGACTGGCTGTACAGGTCAAACACCTCACGCAGCCGTCCCGTTTCGTAGTGGGCATAGATTCGCTTCGTGGTGTCCGGAGAAGCATGGCCCAAAATGTCTTGGACCTCAGATAGATTTGCACCTCGGTTGAGCAGGGTGGTCGCCTTTAGATGTCTAAAATCGTGGGTTGTAGCGGCAACACCAACCGTTGCGGCATGAGCTTTAACAAGCTTCCAAATTGCCTGAGGCGTAAGCCTGAGATTTTCACCGCCTCGCCCAGGACTCTTGGGGGAGCCACGATGTCGGATAAATAATGGCCCATACGCATCGTTTCTGGCGTCGACATAGGTGCGAATCGCTTCACGTGTGTCGTCATCAAAAAAGACAACCCGTTCCCGGTTCCCCTTACCAGTAATAAGAGCCTGGCTTGCCCGACCGTCGTCAACATCGTTTCTGTTCAATCGAGCGACTTCGTCTCGCCGCATCCCCGTACAAAAAAGCACTAATAAGAGTGCTCTGTCACGGCGCACACGCATCCGGAAATCAGAATTCTCCGTCTCGGCAACCAGTTGAGGAAGATCGTTCTTCACGTAATCAACGATCAATGCAAGCCCGTCATCAACTCGTGGCGTCTTATACGCTGGCTTATCGCGAACTGCCCGTAACATTTCTAGAGACCGCTCAAGAAGCCCGCCGTCGATATACCCTTCACGCATGCAGTGTCTTAGGAAAGCGCGAACCGAAGCTAAATACGTATTTATGGTCGACTGACGATCACGACCAAATGAATCGATCAGATTTAGATAGAACTGCTCCAAAACATTCTGCTCAAGGGTCTCGACAAGGCAATCGTCACCAATCCACGCAACGAACCTATTCAAGCCCGTCTGATAGGTCCCTCGAGTTCGTTGAGACTTGGCTCGAAGCGCTAGCAAGAACGCGTCCACTGCGCTTGCAATCGTTATAGTCATAGCCTAGGTTTACATAACCTTAATTTTTCCAGGCACATCAACGTACACCATTCGACACAAGAAATATATGAATATTTACGTATTCTGAGTCCATAGCTTCGGTTTCTATCGCACGTCGCAATCCATAGCCTCGACATGAACGATCGCGATACGTCCACAAATGTGGACCTGGGGCCGTTGTGGGTCCCCGGGAGCCACTTCTGAGCTTCGAGGTTACATCCCTCCCTCCTTGAGTCCATGTACAACGTCTTACGGCCGTATGGTTTCACTTGTGTCGAGGAGTAGATGTTACTAGAAGTAGATCTAATACACATTAGTTCTACTTCCATCAACAAACTCACCCGAATGTCTGGTCATACCTGAAATCCCATCAACGATGAGGCGAATTCAATAACGGAAGCCCGAACTTACTAAAGACTTCCAAAGACTCACCACCTAAGATCTCACGTTCGCCGCGTGACGCCTCCAGACCATCCCTAGACTCCCAATACCGAAAACTAAAGTGCGCGGGAACATATATCTTTACTCGGTCATCGATTTATTGCTCCGGACTTCCATCACCGATTGCTTCCGTCTCCCTTCGGATCCCGATGTCGCCAGTAGACTCCCCAAGCCTGGCTAAAGTGGGGAGCGCTTGCCGCCCCCTGTGCCGAGCCGCCAAGAGCCGCAGCAACAAGTGCTCCGCCGACGAGGACAGGAAGCACCAACAGCCACCAAACTCCAATGAACAAAAGGAAGCCTACGAGCGCCACAACACCGAAGAGGCTCCTGATTACAGCAACACGCTTAGCCCGAGCCCCCCAGGACTCAGCCTCGACGTACATCTCCAGAACTTCTGTCGGCACACCTTTTTGGACCGGCCATAGCGAGCGCGTCGATGAGCAGTAAGGACATTCCGCGCGGTCAAGTTCGTCGGCCGGAAGCGGCCCGTAGCACGCGGAACAACCGACTTGCTCGTTTTGAACCTCGCCAACCGAAACCGCCCACATATAGTCGCGAAACATTCCGTACCACGGCGCCGCGGACATACCACCTTCCGCCAGCATCGCGTCTCGGCCATCGTGAATACGCTTACTGAGAGATTCGAGCTCTTTTGCGCGTACCTTTGGACTTGTGAACACAGCGCGAACTTTTCCACCGACGGCTTATAGGCAGGACCACATCACTATAACCCGCCAACCTGCTGCTAATACTGGTTATGTTAAGTATTGGCCCACTCCTTTATGAGAAGTCAACCAAAACAAACACCGCTATAAAGCTGTAGAGACTGAAGACACGCAAAATCCCCTGGGGCCATATACATCGAAAAGGAAGCTCTAGCCCAGCCTCCACCACGGCGAATCCACGTAACCCTTCGACTTACTTAGACGGCCCACGGATGCCTGACGCTACGGCGGGCCTTGCTGTGACACCCATGCATGTTATGTCAACATATTCTCTGGGTGCCCCTAAAAAGCCGCACTAATCCCTCAGTGTTCTATCAGCACTTTCGCATCACGAATGTTTGACCACCGCCCATTGAATTCTTCGCTTCCGTCATCGTCCTCCGTCACCAAGGAGACTCCGGGCTCAAAGCCTGGTCGATTACCCGCCATGAAGTCGGCCTCCATTGCCGCGTGGGACGTGTAAGACACACGCAGGCCATCTGTCCACGCTACG
>PVBE011354435.1_pt1 | contig 10335 bp, 11 predicted proteins | sample 1631181 | NCBI WGS metagenome assembly PVBE01 (sample SAMN08397723, study PRJNA350692) | Marine metagenome, whole genome shotgun sequencing project. | isolation source: water | place: Pacific Ocean | collected 2012-04 | reverse complement strand
GCAATATCTGCAATTGCACCAAGAATAGGGGCCGTCAAGAACACAAAAAGAGCTGTAGTTCCGGAGAGAAAGCCCCAAAGCGTGGTTGCATTGGTTGGTATTTCAATACTACCGAATCTGAAAGTCCACCCGCCCTGGGGGACAATAACTGTGGCAAAGTATATGGGCAAGAGGGCGGCTATAATGGTTGTTGCAAACGCAGAATTTGCCCAATCGTACATATACCACCCAAATCGATTCCTGTTTTTGTCACTTGTCATAATATTATTCTGTAACTAACTCGATCCAATAGCCTCAAATTCCAGACTGCAAGCAGACTGGGTGTTTCGTATGTTTAAGGAATTATTATTGCTTTACAACCCTGAAAGAAAATAGTAGATTTATCTTGCTGTGATATATTAGATGCATATTAAATACTTTGTTTTATTTGCAAGCATTATAGACTTTTCTGCCAGCTTATCATTAGGAAAAAAAAGAGGTTACATTCTCAACCAAAATTATGAATAAGAAAAAATATGAAAGTAAGAGCGTCGTTTCAAGTTATATCAATATGCGATTACAGAATCCTGAGGTAATGATCATAGTAAAATATAGGGAATTCATTTATGGGAAACATGTACTTGATATTGGATGTGGCAGTGGCAGAACAACTGCGATTTTAAAGAATCTGAGTAGTGGGTACGTAGGCCTTGATTACTCATTAGAAATGGTTGAGTTATGCAGAAGAAGATTCGAGGGGGTTCACTTTATACATGGTGATGTGAGAGGTATGAGTGAATTTAAAGATGAGGAATTTGATTGTGTAATGTTTTCGTTTAATGGTATTGATTCAATTAGCCATGATGATAGAACTAAAGGACTAAGAGAGATACATCGGGTACTTAAGAAGGATGGGCTTTTTGTTTTTTCTTCACATAATAGAAATCATCGCTACGCAATATCTCATCCAAAAATGGAGTTTTCTAGAACTCCATGTAAGCTGGCTGGAGATTTTATTAAATTTCTTAAGTCTACACGTAATCGCTTAAGAAATAAAGACCATCAGGTGTTTAATGAACAGTATGCAATCATAAATGATATAGCACATAATTATGCAATGCTTACGTATTATATAAATAAAGCATATCAGGTGTCTCAACTCAATGAGATGGGTTTTAATACCAATGAAATGTATGATACTTTAGGAAACGTGCTGAATCTTGATAGTGATGATAAAGATAGTGCGTGGATTTATTACGTAGCAAAAAAATTCAAATAATAAATGTCGAAAATACGTTACTAGACAGGAACTATATAATAATTTATTTTACTTTTCACTATTTTATCTTTGCAGAAATTATGCGTTCTTTTCCCTGCAGATCATTGATTATTTCTATTTCATCATAATGCAATTCGTTTTGCATAAGCTTTATAATAGAATATGCCAGTGTCTCTCCTATTTCAATAATCAGATAACCGCCCGGCTTTATCCAATCTGCAGCATCTTTGATTATTTGTTTGTAGAAGAATAATCCGTCTTCACCGCCAATCAATGCCAAAAGTGGTTCGTGATCTATCAGTTCGGGTTCCAGATTTTTAGATTCCGATTTGCTTACGTAAGGAGGATTTGAAACAATGAAATCAACCTGTCCATTCTTAACGTTGCTACTGAATGCTTCGAAGACATTACCGTGCAGCAGCTGTATCTTGTCAGTGACATCATGTCTTTGAATATTTTCATTTGCAACGGCGAGTGCTTCCTGTGAAATATCGCTAGCATATATCTTAATATCGCTTATGTTCTTGGCTAAAGACACAGCGATATTGCATGAACCAGTTCCAATGTCTATAACGGTTATTGTTCTATCATGATACAGATTGTTATCTGTTTTCTTAAGAACCGTCTCTACAAGAATTTCTGTTTCAGGTCTTGGAATTAAGACTCTTTCATCTACAACAAAGTCGAGTGACATAAACTCTACCCGTTTCGTAATATATTGCAAAGGGATATGGCTGGCTCTTTTGTGAATTAATTCGTTATACTTATAGATGTCGAAATCGTTGATATGATCGTCCGGATTTGTATAGAGGTTGGCTCTGTCGCACGATAGGACATGCGCCAAAAGTGTGTCGGCATTTATTTCAGGAAATTCAATTGCAGATTTCTTTAATTTCGCGATTGCCGAGTGTAGACTACTACGAATTGTATTTCTGTCTTGAACATGTGACATGTTTGTGGATTATATGGATATGTATTATTAGATTCAGTACTAGATTTTAAGACCATGAGGGCAGGGGAATACAATTAAAGGGTTTCCGTTAATTCTTTCATTTTTTCTTCTTTTCCGTATTCTGTCATTGCCTCAATCAAATCGTCTATTTCACCAAGCATTATTTTTTCCAGATTGTATAGATTGAGATTTATCCTGTGGTCAGTAACTCTGTTTTGAGGAAAGTTGTATGTTCGGATCTTTTCACTTCTGTCGCCGGAGCCGATCTGAGTACGCCGTGTCTTATCACGTTTGTTTTTAGTCTGTTCCTGGTAAAAAGCGTACAGACGGCTTCTAAGCACTCGCATTGCTTTTGCACGGTTTCTGTGTTGAGATTTTTCATCCATACACTTTACAACTAAGCCGGTAGGCAAGTGGACAATTCTGATAGCAGAACTGGTTTTGTTGACTTTCTGCCCTCCAGGCCCGGATGATCGAAATGTGTCAACAGTTATGTCTTTCGGGTCAATTTTAACATCAACATCTTCTACTTCCGGTAAGACCGCAACTGTTGCTGCTGAGGTATGTATCCTTCCGCTTGTTTCTGTTGAAGGAACTCTCTGTACTCTATGAGTTCCACTTTCAAAACATAACTTGCTATAAACGGACTGCCCTTCAATGGAAAAGGTTACTTCTTTAAAACCTCCAATTTCCGTGAGACTGGAGTCCATCATTTCAACTTTCCACTTCTGCTTTTCCACATATTTTGAGTACATTTTAAAAAGGTCTGCGGCAAAAAGCGCAGCTTCATCACCACCTGTTCCCGCACGGATTTCCATTATTGCACTCTTAGTGGCATCAGTACCTTCCGTAAAAAAACACCCTTTAACCTCTTCAAAAAGCTCAATTTCTCTCTCTTCGAGGCTCCCCAGTTCATCTCTGGCTATTTCATATAAGTCTTTATCACCGCTATTCTCTGAAATGATAATACTTGCTTCTTCTTTCTGCTTAAGCGTTTCGTCAAGTTGTAGATATTTAGCTACGAATTTAGACAGTCTGCCGTGTTCTTTAACATAAGAAGTATATCTTGTGTTGTCCGCAATAATCTCAGGATCAGATAATTGTTTTTCCAGTTCATTATTACGCTCAAACATCTCCTTCAACTTCATTAACAATTTATCGTTAATCTGCACTACCAGTCTCCGGCTTTTCTTCTACTGCAACGGCCTCCTTGGAATCATCATTACTGTTTTCAGCTATATCGCTAGAACCGCCCTTAGCTGAATCTTGTGTCCATTTGAATTTCTGTTTAAACCTTTCAACCCTTCCGGCGCTATCTACAAATTTCTGCTTTCCAGTGTAAAAAGGATGGCACATAGAACATACTTCAACATGAATGCTGCTTCTTGTTGACCGTGTTACAAAGGTTTCTCCGCAACCGCAGGTAACAGTTGTCTCCATAATTTCAGGATGAATTGCTTTTCTCATTGGTATTTGTCTCCATTAATTAAAATAAATCTAAAATTTAAAACATGCAGAATACACGGACTGCGCTATAAGTGTTTACCTGCTGTGAATTTATCGTAAACTTTAATATATCAGAGCACATACGTTGTTGCAATAAAAAATATGTGTAAATGTGCTTTTATCATTTTTCAGAAAATTAGATTAATATAATTAAATCTGAATAAATATTCATTATAGAAGTGTTTGTTTATACTCAATTTATATTTGACTCTAGAGAGTTAACCTGCTATTCTGACAGCACTTATTGAAATGAGGGTTAATGTTATGTCGAAAAACCTTTTAATCGTTGATGCACAATGGTTTTTGTATGAAAGTTAAGTTCTTGGGAGTACGAGGCAGTATACCTATATCTAGTCCCAAAAATTCAAAGTATGGAGGCAATACAAGCTGTGTTGAGGTGAAATGTAATGACAAGATAATCATTTTTGATTCAGGAACTGGTATTATGCCATTAGGCTATGATATTACGACTCGGAATATTGTAAAAGAAAACAATAAGAAGTGTCTATATGTTTTCTTCAGTCATGTTCATTGGGATCATATTCAGGATTTCCCTTTTTTTAAACCGGCTTTTGATTCTGAGTACGAGATTAACCTTTACAGTTCATTACATGAGAATATAAATATTGAAGGTGCATTGAGGGGTCAGATGGCTCCACCTTATTTTCCTATACAACTAAAAGACATGTCGGCATGTATGAATTTCAAAATGATTATGGGAGATGATGATGTCCAAATAGGTAATGTGTCTGTAAAAAGTATTTCATTAGACCATCCTAACGGATCTATTGGATATAAAATAACTTGTGAGAATAAGCCTGTTGCGTATATTAGTGATCATGAACACACAGAGGAATCAAAGCAAAGAATGATTGGTTTTTTGAAAGAAACAAATCTGGTTATATTTGATGCACAATACACTCCTGAAGAGTATTCTGGTTCAGATGGGAGTGGTGGTAGGAAGGGTGGGGGGCACATAGTACATGGGAAGCTGCTACTAGATTGGGTGGAGAAGCAAGGGCCGATCAACTTGTACTTACTCACCATGGACGAGAAGATTTAGGAGTAGACAAAATTGAATTAGATGCACAAAATGAATTTCGCAACACCATTGCAGCATATGAGGGATTAGAGATAGAAGTTGGATAAACTATTTTGCTTACGGAAGGATCTATTAATAAGATTGGGGTAAATCGTTGCCTGACAAAAATGAGCTTGCATCACACAATCTGGTACACATTTTATCAAATATAGGCAGTCCAAATATTCTGCTAATAGGAGATTTCATGCTCGATAAATATGTATGGGGTGAAGTAAAGCGTATATCACAAGAGGCGCCAATACCAGTGCTGAATGTGACCTCCGAGGAAGTTAGGCCGGGTGGGGCAGGAAGTGTGGCTAATAACCTTACACATCTCGGGGCTAAGGTTTGTTGTTATGGAGTGATTGGTAAAGATGATGAGGGTAAGCGACTACTAGATAATTTAAATAGTATTGGAGTAGAGACGGACGGAATTGTACAGGCTATGGATAGACCAACAACCGTGAAGGTCAGGATGATGGGGCATCTTCAATCAGCTGGAAAAGGAATTCAACAGCTTTTGAGAATTGATTATGAAAAAGCTGATGACATTGAAGAAGAAGTGCAGAATGAAATTATTAAGAAGATTGAAAACAGTATTCAACGTGTCGACATAATACTGATATCAGATATGAATAAAGGGGTTTTGACTAGACGTGTTTTGGAAACAATAATCAAATTAGGGAAAGATAATAAAGTTCCTGTGATTGTTGATCCGAGGCTTTCAAATGATTATACAATTTACAAAGGCGCAACTGTAATTACACCTAATCGGTTCGAAACTAAATTAGCAACCGGGATTAAAATTACTGACGTTAACAGCATGAAGTCTGCTGGAAAGAAGTTGTTGGAAGAGTCTGCCTTTGAATATGTCGTCATCACCGCAGATAAGGATGGAATGTTTTTATGCGGTAATGACGGGTCAAGTAACTTAATTCCTACTGTACCTAAGGATGTTTATGATGTCAGTGGTGCAGGTGATATGGTTTTGAGCATTTTTGGCTTTGTGTTTGGGAGTAAAAATGACATTCAAAATGCTGCAATGATTGCAAATATTGCAGCTGGGATAGAGGTTGGTAAAATAGGTGCTGTGCCCATTAGTAAGAGCGAAATATTAAGTGAACTAATGGGAGGGTCAAATCCTCTTTATACAAAAATTAAGGTTTTGGATGAGTTGGAGGAAATACTAGACAACCACAGGAGGAGTAACGAAAGAATTGTGTTTACTAACGGGTGCTTTGACATTCTCCATATTGGTCATATAGAATATCTAAAGTTTACTCGGCAACAGGGTGACATCCTTGTGATCGGGTTAAATACTGACAGGACAGTAAGGGAGCAAAAAGGAGAGCAAAGGCCTTTTGTATCAGAAGATGAAAGAGCAAGATTGATTTCTGCACTGGAAGATGTAAATTATGTGATCCTTTTTGATGAACTAACACCTGATAGGCTTATTAAAAGACTTAAACCTGACGTTCTGGTAAAAGGGGAAGACTGGAGAGAGAAAGGTGTGGTAGGTCGTGAGTTCGTTGAATCATATGGAGGTAAAGTAATTTTAGCTCCTTTTGTAAAAGATGCTTCAACAACTGATATTGTTACAAGGATTATTGAACGAAATAGTAATCCTCGATAGATAATATATTATTTAGGGTAAAATTAGTGAGATTTTATTGATGAAAAAAGAAATTGAATCGACCTTGAGTGAAAGCATTGCCATAAAGACTGAACTTCTAACTAGTAGTGTAGAATCAATTATTCAAATCGCAAATATTTTGATAGAAGCATTTAAAACAGGCCATTCGTTGTACCTTATGGGAAACGGGGGAAGCGCTGCAGATGCACAACATATTTCTGGAGAACTAGTTGGTCGATTTAAAAAGAACAGAAAACCATTGCCGGCGCTTGCACTAACTACTGATACATCAGTGTTGACAGCAATTGCCAATGACTTCGGATATGATCATTGTTTTGAAAGACAGGTAGATGCATTTGTTAAGGATGGTGATGTCGTTATTAGTTTAAGTACAAGTGGAAATTCTTTGAGTATTTTAGATGCCACTCTTGTAGCGAAGATGAAGGGGGCAATGACAATTGCTTTAACAGGTAAAGGTGGAGGCAAACTTAAAGATAATGTTGATGTGTGCCTGGAGATTCCTTCTAATGATACTGCGCGTATTCAGGAATGCCATATCACAATCGGACATATTCTATGTTCAATAATAGAAAAAGAGTTATTCGTGTAACTGTATTCTAAAATACCTTTGTGTGAAAGGGGATTCAGTTGGCAAGATCAGATAAAATGTATATTCGTTTTGGGGCGCAAGAGGCAGCATAAGCACACCGTGAAAAGAGACCGTCAAATATGGTGGAAATAAATCCGTATTGAAATCAGATATGGTAAAGAGATATTTATCCTTGATGCTGGTAGTTGTATCAGGGAATTAGGTAACAAGATATTATCTGAAAAACATTTCCGAAAAAGTGTATCAAGATTATAACGGAGTAGAGTGTCGTTATCTTACTTCGCATGAATTTAACTTATTAAGCATAAATAAGGGTACTCTGAATGAAAATGAGAGACATGAAATAGAATCTCATGTAACTCATTCATACGAATTTTTAAAGAAGATTCCATGGACTAAAGAATTTGAGAATATTCCGGACATTGCGCACGCATATCATGAGAAGCTGAATGGCGAAGGTTACCCTTTAGGTGTAAATGAAGACAAGATTCCTATACAGTCCAAGATGATGGCTATTACAGATATCTATGATGCTTTAACTGCACAGGACATACCTTATAAAAAAGCAGTACCTCATAATAAAGCATTAGATATTATTGGTTACGATGTAAAAGGTAATCTTGTTGGCTCTGATCTGTTTGATATGTTTGTTAAGGAGAAGGTGTTCGCGTTAGTGCATGAAGACAGATGATTTATTTTGTCTCTTCATTGATCCAGGATATATACTTGCTGGAGCCTTCTATTATTGGCATGGCAATGATTTCTGGAACATCATAGCTGTGCAGTTCTTCAACTCTTTTTACAATTTGCTTAAAAAGTTTCTTCTTGGTCTTCAGCATCATCAATGCTTCTTTGTCATTACATATCTTCCCTTGCCAGCTGTAAATTGAATGAATTGGAGAAATGATGTTAGAACATGCAACTAATTTGTCTTTTACCAATGTACGACCTATTTTTTTTGCTTCGCTTATTGAGCTTGTGGTAATATAGATCACTATATAGTTCGACATAATTGTATATAAAATTGTTATTATAATTATCTCTAGGCACTAACTAGTAAAAGTGAAGCGAACAAGACTCTTACTGATTAACTGTAGCAAACCACACAAGTCTGAAAATCAAATCGGTTGCCTATAATTTAAACTAGTATATTTTTATCATAAATATACAGATTCTTTGTTACTTATGTCCTTTATCAGTATAACATATCAATTGTTATTGACAATGCGATTTCCTATTGACAAATAAATATGAGATATATATCAGACGAATTGATCAAAATCAAAGAATCAGGACTTTACAGAAATCTTAAGGCGGTAGAGAATGCGCAGGACACTCATATAGAAATAGAAGGTAAAACATATTTGTCTTTTTGTTCAAATAATTATCTTGGTCTTGCAAACCATCCGTCAGTTGTTAAGGCAGTCAAAGATGCGGTAGAAGTGTATGGTTGGGGGGCAGGCGCATCAAGACTGGTATCCGGGAATATGACATTGCATGAAACGCTTGAGAAAAAGATATCAACGTTCAAAAGAAAAGAAGCAACAATTATTTTCCCAACTGGATATATGGCTAATTTAGGTGCTATCTCAACTTTGGTGTCTCGTGGTGATTTGGTTATTTGTGATAAATTAAACCATGCCAGTATCATAGATGGATGTAGATTGTCTGGTGCAGGCTTCAAAGTTTATGCACATTGCAATATGGTGAAACTTGAAAATATACTCAAGAGATCCTCAAAGTATAACCGCATACTAATTGTAACAGATTCCGTATTCAGTATGGATGGAGATCTGGCACCTCTTCCTGATCTCGTCAAAATCGCAGCAAAATACAATGCTATGCTTATGGTTGATGAGGCTCATGGTACTGGCGTTTTTGGGCAAAATGGCAGGGGGGTTATTGAACATTTTAATTTATGTAAAGAAGTAGATGTTGTTATGGGTACACTAAGCAAAGCCATAGGAAGTCTTGGTGGCTATGTTTCTGGTGATATCGATTTGATCAGATATTTTAGGAATAAAGCAAGGTCATTCATGTATACAACAGCGCTGCCACCTGCAGTATGTGCTGCGTCTATTGCCGGCATAAAGCTAATACAGGAAGATCCTTCAATACGAGTGTCACTATGGGACAACGTACGTTTCATAAAGGACAAATTGAATTTGCTAAATATTAATACTATATCGTCAAAAAGTCAGATTATTCCAATTTTGATAGGAGATGCAAAAAAAGCAGTTAAAATTTCAAAACTACTTTATGAGAGTGGTATATTAATCCCTGCTATACGACCACCTACCGTCCCAGCTAACTCCAGCCGTCTCAGAATGACTGTTATGTCATCTCATTCAAAAAGGGATTTAGAAAAATTGATACAGGTGCTCAATAAGGTCTTGAGCCTATAGAAGATTGAAGTTAATCTAAAGTCGAGATAGAAGCCAGTTATTTGTGGTTTTGGTTTTTATATTGGCTCTTTATAATATTAAAGTGATGGCAATCATGGCTATTATACAAACGCATAAAGTACTTATAGAAAAAGACTTTCGGCGAGAAGCATAATCATTTTCAACTCATTTTTTGATTGACAAAAGTAGGATTTTGAGATAGCCTCTATCCTTGTATTGAACATAAGGAAATGAAGGAGGACATCGTTTGGATCCGGTAGCAAAGAACTTTGTACGTATGAGTGTCATATATTTTGCCATTTCTGCATTGATTGGCGTTCATTTTATGTTTAGTAAGATTAATCATCATCAATTATTTCAAGCCCATGTTCATTTGATGATGTTAGGGTGGGTAGCGATGATGATTTACGGAGTGGGGTATCATATTCTGCCTAGGTTTAATGGAAATCCTGTGGCATTTCCAAAGCTGGCTTTTATTCACTTCTGGGTTGCTAATATTGCCTTGGTTGGATTTGTGGGAACATGGGGGATTAGCAGATATGGTTGTACTAAGGTACCAGAGAAGATATTTGCAGCAATGAATGCAATAGGTATTATTATGTTTGTTACGAATATTCTGTTCAGTATCAGGAAACCAAAGGAAGATTAATTTAAACTATTGAGGTAAAATATTATTAGTGATGAGCCCATTGTAATTACCAAAAAATCAACTATTGGTGAGATTTTTTCGAAGTATCCAGAGACTGAGCCGGTATTTCTAAAGTATTTTGGTTCCGGTTGCTTTACCTGTCCTGGTTCAAAGACGGAAGATGTAGCATTTGGTGCGATGATGCATAATGTTGAACCTCAACAAATCATTGACGAGTTGAATGAAGCTATTAAAAACAAAG
>PVBE010306703.1_pt1 | contig 10335 bp, 8 predicted proteins | sample 1631181 | NCBI WGS metagenome assembly PVBE01 (sample SAMN08397723, study PRJNA350692) | Marine metagenome, whole genome shotgun sequencing project. | isolation source: water | place: Pacific Ocean | collected 2012-04 | reverse complement strand
CGTTCGACGCCGACGCCGACGCTGACGCGCCGCTCAGGGGCGTTCGCGTGGGCGTTCCCGAAGAATACGCCGTGGCCGAGTTAACTCAAGAGGTGTACGACGCGTGGGACGCCACCGCACGTCTCATGGAATCGCTCGGCGCGGAAATTACGCGCGTCTCGACGCCTCGCGCGAGAGACGCGTTGGCGTGTTATTACGTCTTGGCCCCAGCCGAGGCGTCGAGTAATCTCGCGCGATACGATGGCATTCGCTACGGTGATCTCACCCCGGTCATGTCGCGCGAGGAATTTTTAAACGCCGGTGATTTCCAATCCGCCGTCGCCAAGGCGCGAACGCTCGGATTTGGACTCGAGACGCGTCGACGCGTCGCCGTCGGCGCCTTCGCGCTGAGCAGCGAACGCGCCGCCGAGTACTTTGAAAAGGCGCAAATCGTTCGACGTTTAATCTCGAACGATTTCGACCGCGTGTTTCGCGGGCCCGACGCCGTGGACGTCTTGCTCACGCCCACGAGCGCGTCGACGGCGCCGAGATTGGAGGACGTCGAGGCGTTGAGTCCGGCGCAGACGTACGCCGCCGACGTCATGACGACGCCGGCGTCGCTCGCGGGCGCGCCGGCGATGTCGATACCCGTCGGGCGATCGCGCGTCACCGGGTTACCCATAGGCGCGCAACTCATCGCGCCGAGGTTTCGCGAGGCGTCGCTCGTTCGAATAGGCGCGCACGTCGAGCGACGCGCGTCGTACTCGACCGCCGCCGCCTCCGTCTCGGCGTTGGACGCGCGAGGCGAGGCAGCGACGGCGCGTCGAGACGAGCTCGTGGCGTTGATTTCATCCGAAGGCGTCGCCGTGGACGACGTCATCGCGGCGAACAAGGAGCTCAGTCGTCTCGAACCGGTGGTGGAGGCGTACGCGCGCGTCGCGTCGCTTCGCGCCGAGCGCGCGTCGCTCGAGACGTTGATTCGAGACGGCGACGAGGACATCGCCGATCTCGCGCGCGAGGAATTACGAGAGATTGAAGCTCGCATTCCCGACGCTGAGTTGACGCTCCAAACGCTGTTTTTACCTCGAGATGACGCCGACGATCGAGGCGCCATTCTCGAGGTTCGCGCGGGCGCCGGCGGAGACGAAGCCGCGCTCTTCGCGAGCGACTTGTTTCGCATGTACTCGCTCCACGCACGCAAGCGCGGGTGGCGCTTCGACGTCTTGAACGTCTCCGAGACGGAAGGACGAGGCGTGCGCGAGGCCTCGGCCGAGGTTTTGGGCGACGGCGCGTTCGGTCGATTAAAGTTTGAATCAGGCGTCCATCGCGTGCAACGCGTGCCGGAGACGGAGACGCAAGGGCGCGTGCACACGTCGACGGCGTCGGTGGCGGTGCTCCCGCACGCCGAGGAGGTGGACATGGACGTACGCGACGAGGACGTGCGCGTGGACACGATGCGGGCGAGCGGGGCGGGCGGGCAACACGTCAACACGACGAATTCCGCCGTGCGTCTGACGCACGTTCCGACGGGGATTCAAGTCGTCATTCAAGACGAGCGCTCGCAACACAAAAACAAGGCGAAGGCGTTTTCGGTGTTGAAATCCCGACTGTACGACCGAGAGCGTTCGAAACTCGCGAAAGAGCGCGCCGAGTTGCGAAGTTCGCTCATCGGCACGGGCGATCGAAGCGAACGGATTCGCACGTACAACTTCGCGCAGGGTCGCGTCAAGGATCATCGACTCGACGGCGCCGCGTCGACGACGGCCGACGTCAAGGCGCTCATGGACGGTTTCACCCTCGATGAGTTCACCGAGGCATTGATGAAGAAGAGAACCGAGGAATTACTATCATTGAGCACGATGGATTCAAAGTAAGTAGTCGTCGTCGTACGTACTGTAGTCTAGAACCGAGGAATTACTATTATTGAGTACGATGGATTAGAAGTAAGTAGTCGCCGTCGTACGTGGTCTAGTCGCGTTGTCACCCATCGCGTTCGTTCCCGCGCTTCCCCACCACTACTCGTCCCTCACCGCGTCTTCATCTCCTCCTCCGCCGTCTCCGCCGCGGCGCGCCGTTTTCCTCGGAAGGAACCCCAACGAATACACCATATCCGGCACGTCCCTCCTGAACGATTTCGGCACCAACGGAAACACACACGCCATCGCAATCGCTCCCCAAAACACGTAATCCACGAAAAACCGCCCGAACGTCTCCCTCGTCGGCGGTCCTCCCGCCGCCGCCGCCGCGCACGCGATGGCCGCCGACACGTGCCACCACCGGAGCGCGCGCAAAACTTTCCGATGCGCCTCGTGCGTGTACACCAACATCAACTCCCCGAGCACGAACCACGTACAGAAGAGATACGACAGCGTGCGCATGCCACACGCGCGCGCGAGCGCGGCGAACGGGATCCACAGCGCGTACTGCGTCGCCTCGTGCGCGAAGGATTCTCGCTCGGCGCGCCAGGAGAGATGGTCGGGAAAGTGCGAGACGAACGCGCGCACGTCCTCGAGACTCGACGTTCGACGCATGTGAGACGACGACGCGCGCGCGCGGGTCGACGTCGACATGTCGAGAGACGGAGAGTGCCGACGACGACGCCGACGCGTCAATCAATCAATCCATCGAATCGATCCATCCATCGGTCGTCTCGCTGACCCGTAAGTTTCTCGAGGTATCGACCGAAATGGATAATTCTATGTATCCGAGCCCTCGCGGTCTCATATAACACGCGCACTTATAGCTCAGTGGTTAGAGCGTTCCTTTAGTACACCATCCATCGAAGGGCGCGCGTCGCGCGTCGTACTAAGGAGGGAAAGGTCCTGCGTTCGAACCGCAGTTAGTGCAGTGTAGTGAAGGCTTTGTGAAGGCCATCAGACTTTTTTTTGTGTGTGCTCTATCGCGATGCTGGTTTCGTGTGAGCAGGTGTGACGTGACGTATTCGTACTGTACCTACCACCTCTGATGATGATTCCAACCGCTGCTATGTAAGAATAAACGTAATGCGTCGCTCACTCGTTGCCTAACTCGCGCGTAATGCGTCGCTCACTCGTTCCCTAACTCGCGCGTCAACTCCCTAACTCGCGCGTCAAGACGAGCTCGTCGAACTCGCGTAGGGAGTCTCGATCGACGAGCGCGTCGAGCGCGTAGGCGGAGACGATGGCGAGCGCGGACTCGCGATCCAAGGAGGCGCCGTGCTGGAACCCTCGGATGAAATTATCCATCAACGTCTCCTTGGCGAGCAAATCGTTGACGAAGATTTTCGCCGCGGCGCCAAAGGCGCGGCGAAACGCGGCGAAATTGAGCGTCTTGAACAACGCGCCGTCGTCGGGATATTCGGCGACGGACGACGCGAAGTACCTATCGACGTCGGCGAGTTTGCCGAAATCCGCGCGCACGTCCGCGACGTCTTCGCGACACTCGACGACGCGCGCTCTGGCGCGTTCGAGCGCATCGAGACGCTTGACGCGCAACGCCTCGCGAACGCCGTCCCTCGCGTCGCCGGTATCGATCGTTTCGGGCAACGCGAGCTCACCGACGCTCTCCAGTTCGATGGACGCGTTTGCCATCGTCGTCATGGCGTCCTGCGCGTCGGCGCGAATGTCTTCCCACTCGCTTCGAAGCGCTCGAAACGTCGTGCACGCCGATCGCGCGCGCGTTTGCACGCGCGACCGCGTCGCCATCGGGAGCGACGACGCGTGCCACCGAAAGACCGACTACACCCGAGGTGAAAATCCAAGAAACTGCGCGATTTCTTCTTGTACCTCGACGTCCTCCTCCTCACCCGTCTGCGCGCCCAGGGACAACCCTTGACTCGTGAGCACGAAGGTTCGAAAACGCAATAAATATTCCTCGACGCCGAAATCGTCTATGGCGTATTCCGCAGCCTCGTCGTACTCCGCCCTGCGCTCGGGATCGGAGAGCACGTGATACGCCTCACCAATCTCTTGAAACCGCCGCTTCGCCTCCTCCGTGTCCCCGTGCTTATCCGGATGATTTCTCAACGCCGCCTTGAGGTACGCGCTTCGAATCCGTTGCTCCGACGAATCAAACGGCACCCCTAAAATCTCGTAATAATCAACCTTTCGCGGCGTCTCACCGACGCCGTCGTCCCCACCCCCGCGTTCGCCCTCCCCCGCGCTTCGAGTCGACCCCCCGCCCGGCGATCCCGACGCCGACGACGTCTCTCTCTCTCTCTCGCCGTCCACCTCCACCTCAAACGCCGATGAAAACTCCGACGACCCCCCTCCCGTCGTCCTCGTCGCCCCCCTCGCGCGCGCGCCTTCACCCGACGACGATTTCGCTCGATCACCCTCCCCCTCCCTCGCGCGTCCGCGCTTCGTGCCTCCGCGCGCCTCCTCGCTCGCGCGCGCGCCGCCCATGCGCCGACGGGACGATCGACGACCGACGACCGACGCGCGCGCGCGCGCGACGGGACCACCACCCGCGAGGACGACGACGCGACGACCGACGCGCGCTCGACGACCGACGCGCGCTCGACGAGGCGCCGTCCGACGCCGAGTCGCGCGTCGACCGACCGATTCGCCGCGAATCGTGCACTTTTTTAGTGTACGCCACCGTTAGGTGGAAGTACCGCCACGATATTATTTTCAATAACGTACTTTGAGTCTTTTTGTGGTATCCACGTGGACGATGATTCGAAACGTCGAATATTCCTTTCTTTCTCCGGGTGATGGTGAAGAATGATCACATCATCGGGGACGCCAGCGTCGCGCGCGCGACGCGCTCGTTCGCGAGGGAGCGCGGGGCGTTTTCATTCATCCGTCGCCGACGCGCGTCGGGGGTCTCGGAGTCGGAGTCGCGATGGCGGCGACGGTGATGGCGCCCGCGCGTCATCGCGATCATCAACGTCATCATCATCGTCTCGATGTTCAAACGATGACGACGACGACGACGACGACGACGACGACGACGACGACGTTCGAGGACGCGCGCGAGGGTGACATGGAGTTTGACATGTTGTTCGAACCCGAGGAATCGGGACGAGACGCGGAGGCGGAGGCGGCGGAGGCGGAGGCGCGCGCGGCGCGGGACCGCGCGCGCGAGGGGTTCGACGTCGGCTCGGTGGTGATTCGGTGCGCGCGATTGTTGTGCGCACCGAGGGGTGAGAAGGCGCTTCGGGCGCTTCGAGCGCTGAAACGTCTGAAGCGCGAGGTCGGGAGCGAGGAGGGGGAGGATTTGTTCAAGGATGATTCGAGACGGGCGCACGTACGAGAATCCGGACTCGAGGCGTTGGCGACGGCGTTGCGTTCGTACGATCCGTCGGCGTTCGGTGGATTGGAACAGGCGAGGAGCGCGTTACCGAACGCGGATTCCGAGGCAGTCCATAAGCTCGATCACGCGTACCTGTGGTTACCGCCCGACGCGACGCCGTTCACGGCTGAGTACGCGTCCACCGAGGAACGGATAATCATCGAACCGAATCTACGAAGTCATTTCGTCGTCGGACGTGCGACCGAATCGTACGCGCGTCTCGTCGACGCTCTTCCCGAGTGTTTCGTGGGAAGTTTCAAACAAATCTCCGAGATCGTGCACTTCATCTCGTCGCACATGCTCGATTCGTTCCGCGAATCCGGGCTCGACGTTCCGCCGTGGCGACGACCGAGCGCGTTGACGAGCAAATGGACCGTCTGCCTCTCGGACGGGTCCACAAAGAGCCCGTCACCGTCGCCGTCTCGTTCACCGAGCGGACCGTTCGATTTCTTTGCCACCGCGTTCGACGCCGGACGTCCGAGCACCGGCAAGATTTTGACGGACGCCGAGGAGTGACACGGTTCCGTCGACGCCATAATTCATATACTACTACCATAGTTCACGCAGACACATTGTTTCGTTGTATTTCTTTATCGCAGCCTTTTTGTGTATCCTCGCGATGCACGACGCGCGTTCGTTCGTTCGTCGGTTCGTTCGTTCGTCGGTTCGCCGCCGCCGACCGACGCCTCACTCGCGCGCGCGCGCGTCATGGCGCCCAATCCCCCGCCCGACCCGTTCGTCCTCCGCGGACACGCGACGGACGTCCAGTGCGTCTCTTTCGACGCCCGTTTCGGCGCGCGCGCGCTCGAGACGGGCGACGCGGACGGCGTCGTCATCACCTGGGACACGCGCACTCGACGCGAAATCGCGCGCGCGCGCGCGCACGCTCCCACCGCGGGCGCGATCGCGATGCGCGACATCGTCGTGCGCGACGTCTCCGACGACGACGACTCCGCGTCGACGTCGCGCGCGGTGCGGGTGACGCAAGGGAAGGATGGGTCGTTGAAGTTTTGGCGTCGAGGCGACGGCGACGTCGGGACGCGAGAGGCGGCGTCGACGAGCGAGATACCGACGCGGGCGATGCGCACGGACGTCAATGGATTTTGTCGCGTCGCGAGCGACGGCGGTGACTTGCTCGCGTTCGCGATGGACTCGAGAGGAACGATCGCGGTGCGTCGAGCGTCGAGCGGGACGCTCGCGTGCGCGGCGCCGCCGGCGGGTTCGGATTCGGACGCGAACGATCCGCGCGTCGGCGTCGCCATGTGCGCCGCGTTCGTGCGCTCGGAACACGTATTCGTCGGGTACGAGGACGGGACGGTGATCCTGTGGTGGTTGAATCTCGAAACGGGCGTGGCGGAACTCGCGTGGCGCCGACGAACGCACGGCGAGACGACGCTCTGCGTCGACGTCGACGCCGAGGGTGTGGGCGCCGTCACCGGCGGTGCGGACGGCGTGTTGGTGCGATACGTCATCAACATCGACGCGCGCGAGCCGTCCAAGGCGACGGTGGACGTCGTTCGAACGCACGGTCCGTATTCGAGCGTGACGAGCGCGTCGAGTCGACAACCGGGCGCGAGCGCGTGCGCGATTCGTGGCGATGGGAAAATAGTCGCGTGCGGATGCTGGGACGGCAAGATTCGCGTGTTTGAGTATAAAGTGAAATCAAGAGGTCGTCTGTTGGCCGTGTTGAAGTATCACGACGCCACGGTGACGGATGTTTTATTCGCGCCGGACGGTTCGTTCTTGGCGAGCGCGGCGAGAGACGGCGCGGTGGCCCTTTGGAACGTATTCCCTTCGTCAAAGACGTGACGTTACATGCGCAAATTTATAGTTTAGTGTAGCTAGATGGCTATTAGATGGATTTAGCAACAATCGCCGCTCTTTGGCTTCGTCTCCTCCTCACGCGCGATTTTCAACGACCGACTCCGACCGACGCCCTTCGCCCCGCTCGTGGACGCTCCTCGCTTGGCGTCCAACGCCTTGGCCACGCTCGCGAACACCTGTTCCACTCCTTTCCCCGCCTTGGCGCTCGCGCTGAAAAAAGACGCACCGATACTCTTCGCGTACGCCTCGCCGTCGCTCGTCGACACGCTTCGACTCCGTTCCAAATCGCTCTTATTCGCGCACACCGCCAACGAAATCTCCCCGCCCGCAATCTGTCGCAGCTCCTTCACCCACGTCTTCACCCTCGCGAACGAATCCGCGTCCGTGATGTCGTACACCAGCACCGCCGCGTCCGCATCTCGATAATATATCGGTCCGAGCGCGTGAAACCGCTCCTGTCCCGCCGTGTCCCACACGTTGAGCGTCACCCTCGCGTCGTTCTCGAGCTTGACCGTCTTGCTCAGATACGTCGCCTGCACCGTCGGCGCTTGACTGTCGGAGAACGAGTCTTTGACGTATCGAAGCAACAGAGACGTCTTCCCGACGCGTCCCTCGCCGAGGAGCACCACCTGATTGCATCGAATGAAAATCATGACGACAAATTTAAATGTCAGTCGGGCGTGTCGACGCATCCGCGCGCGAGGCGCTCGCGGGGGCGACGTCGGTGGGCGATACATCGAGCGAACGACGCGTCGGGACGTCTCGCGCACCTTGAACGCGCTCGACGTCGACGCCGGGGACGACGGCGATGCCATTTCGAATCGCTGCGTCTTCGAGTGAGGCGTCCCGCGCGTCAGTGGCGCGCGCGCATGGCGTCCTCGGTGGAGGCGGCGTACGGTCTCGGCGCGGAGGGTGATGATGACGTCGAGGACGACGAGCTCGCCGCGGAGGCGGCGGCGGCGTCGCTGCGGGCGTGGGAGAAGAAGTATCAGAGCGAACGGGCGTGGGAGGACCTGGAGGAGGATCCCGTCACCGGAAGGTTGCGCGTGACGACGGAGGCGATGGCGGCGGAGGCGCGCGAGAGACGGGCGAAGATGGCGGCGATCGCGCGCGGGACGCGATCGGCCAAGGGGATGATTCGATTTTTGTACGTGGTGATCGATTTGTCGCGAGCGGCGAACGAGGAGGACTTTAGACCGAATAGATTATCGGTGATCGGACAGTGCGCGACGTCCTTCATCAGAGAGTATTTCAATCAGAATCCGTTGTCGCAGTTGGGGATCATCGTGGCGAGGAACGGGGTGGCGGAGCGTCTGACGGAGCTGAGCGGGAGTCCGGAGGCGCACGTCAAGGCGTTGCGAGAGACGCTGGACGCGAGCGGGGATTTTAGTCTGCAGAACACGCTCAACGTGGCGAGGACGTCGTTGAAATCGATACCGTCGTACGGGAGTCGAGAGGTTCTGTACATCATGAGCTCGTTGGCGACGTGTGATCCGGGTAACGTGTGGACGGAGATCGCGTCGACCAAGGCGGCCAAGGTGCGCGCGAGCGTCGTCGCCGTCGCGGCTGAATTACACGTCAGTCGACGCCTGACGGAGGAGACCGGGGGGACGTATGGGGTGAGTTTGAACGCCGATCACATGGACGATCTCATCATGGCACACGCGCCGCCGCCACCGCTCGCCGAGGACGCGACCAAGTCGAGTTTGGTGCAGATGGGATTCCCTCAAAAGAAGCACGTCGCCAAGGACGCGCTCATCGTCGGCACCGGCGGCGAATACGTGTGTCCGAGGTGTTCGGGAAGGGTAGACGAACTCCCGTCGCAGTGTCCGGTGTGTCGATTGACGCTTGTGTCGTCGCCTCACCTGGCTCGATCGTACCATCACTTGTTCCCGGTGCCGGCGTTTGCCGAGTACGAGCGCGACGAAAAAACTGACGTCGCGTTGGAGTGCAAGGCTTGTTTAGCGCCCATCACGGGCACAGACTTGGCGTCCAAGTGCGAACAGTGTTCGAACGTGTTTTGTTTCGCGTGCGATTGCTACATTCACGAAAAGCTTCACAATTGTCCGTTTTGCGCGTGCGTTCGGGAATAGTCGACGACGGGCGCGCGAATAAACAGAACTCTGAATCACTTTACAATGCGCCATCGTCAGCGCGACACGTTCTCATGTACACTAAAGCTAGTAATCTTCTACTGCATCGTCGTTGAAGGTCGAACGTTCCGCTCGCTCCATGTTCCTCCTTTGCTTTGCGGGGGTATCCCACAACTTCGCCATCGCCTTGACGGAACCTTGCCTCAACAAGACGTCGTCGTCCGTCGTCGTCTTCGCGGGCGGCCTCGTGAACTCCTCTTCGACGCCTTCACTCCGCGACACCGATCGCGACATCGCCGACGGCGTCACCGGTGACGCCGGCGCTTCATCGACCATCGTCTCGACGTTTGTCGTCGTCTTCGGCTCGGGCAACTCGACAAAGGTCGATTCCTCAAAGAATTCACACGCCTCCTCTTCCTCCTCCTCCTCCTCTCCGACGAAACCCGACGCGCTCGTCGTCGATAACATCTCTCCAACGCCCTTCACGATGCTCTCCACACGCGCAGATACCGAATCCTTCGCCGGTTTCGCGTCGGCGCGTTCGAAACGTCGCGTCAACGCCGCGCGCTCCGCGCGCAACCGCCGTTCCTCCTCCTCCTCCTCTCGCATCAGCGCCACTCGTCGCATCTCTCGCGCCAACTCCTTCTCTTCCATCTGTCTCGTGAGCTCCCCCCTCAACACCGCCGCGCGCTCCGCCTTTTCTCGTCGCTCCGCGCGGCGACCGTCGGCGTCGGCGTCGGCGTCGAGAAATCGAAACGGCGCCCTTCCCGCCGACTCTCTCGTCCCTCTGACGTCTCGCGCGCTCGAAGACGGCGATATCAACGTCGACGACGACGACCGCGCGTTCACCGCGCGTCTCCCCGCGCGACCGCCGACGTCGGCGCCATTTTCCAGCGCGCGAGCGTATTGCGTTTCAAACAATCGATGCGCGTGCGCCGCGTCTCTCCGTCGCTCTCGCTCGCGTTTGAGCGCCACCTGGGCGTCGAGCTCGGTGAGGTAGGCGCGCTGACGCAATGCTCGCAGTTTACGCGCGCTCTCGTCGTCGTCGACGCGAAACATCCCCCTCACCGCGTCTCGAGATGACGCCGAGATGACCGAGACGCGCGGCGGATGCATTCCGAGGACGCGCGCGATGATGATACATTGGATTGATTACAGTCCGCGT
>PVBE011517135.1_pt1 | contig 10336 bp, 10 predicted proteins | sample 1631181 | NCBI WGS metagenome assembly PVBE01 (sample SAMN08397723, study PRJNA350692) | Marine metagenome, whole genome shotgun sequencing project. | isolation source: water | place: Pacific Ocean | collected 2012-04 | reverse complement strand
TTTATTACTAATGCGCAATAAAACCACAGCCACGACGGTATTACTCAGCAGCTTGCTTATTATTGATATCGCCATCGTAGGTACCTGATCCTCTTAGCCGCAACCGCCGTGAAGTACGGAGCCGGGAATAGCAGCGGAGTAACCCTTGTCGGACCGATACATGGGGTTCTCTACTTAATTTTCGTGGCGGTTATTATCCGTTGGTTCACGGATATGCGATGGAGCTTCAAAAAAGCTCTAGCTGCGATGGTGCTCGGATCTTTACCTCTCGGAGGTTTCTTAGTCGACCGTTGGATCGGTATCTCAGCCGGCGAATCGAAATAAAAGAGACCTATTCACCGATGAAATTGGGGGGGCGTTTCTCAACAAACGCTGCTATGCCCTCTTGTCCGTCATGGGTAGTCATCGCTTCGGCAATCATCACTCCCTCTACTTCTCCCGCCTGTTCTAGAGAGCTGTTAAAGCCGGCATAAACAATTTGTTTCGCATGGCCGAGCGCCCACGCTGGTCCATCCGCGAGTGACTGAGCTATCTCAGCTGTAGCTGCATCAACTTCGTCATCAGGTACAACACGATTCACTAGTCCCCAAGCCTCAGCCTCATGAGCTGACAGAACCCTGTTTGTCAGAGTGAGGTCAAGCATCCTACGCACACCAATATGTCGGGCAACGAAATAAGTAGAGGTTCCATCAGGCGTAACGCCCGCTCTGGTATAGGCCATGGTGAATTGCGCCGATTCTCCTGCCACAACCAGATCGAAGGCACTGACTATCGAAAGTCCCGCCCCACCCGCAGCCCCATTTACACCTGCCACAAAGGGTTTCGGCATGCGGTTCATTTTGTAAATACCGCCATGAAAATCAGTAAGCATTCGACTAACTAGTTTTGGCAAGCCGGCACCTGCTTCATGGAACTCCTTCAGATCTCCGCCCGCATGAAACACTTTGCCTTCAGCAGTTACAGACACAGCCTTAACCTGCTCATCCCATTCAATCTCCAACATCACGTCGCGGAGGTCGCGAGAGAACTGAGGGTTGACGGTATTGGTGGCCCCCTGGCGGGTGAAGCGGACATGCGCTACACCATCACGAGTTTCGTAATCAATCGTCTCTAAGTTCATTTTCTTATCCTTTCAAAGTCTCTATTTTCATGATCTCATCGCGCCGCAGGAGCGAGATCACGAGCGGCTTGCACTGGGTCAATATCTCCGAATGGCATTATCGAAACAGCTGAAGTTGTAACCCCCATCTCGTGATACCGATCAATATGCTCCCTGCATTCTTCCGGGTGTCCATGCACTATTAGTTCATCAACCACATGGTCAGGAATCGCGTCTAACGCAGCTTTTCGGTCACCGCCTGACCATGCTTTCCACATTCCATCAAGATCGTCAGAACGTCCGAGCCAACGATGAAAATCTGCATACACGGGAACATTCAAATATGCTGCGATCGCCCGCCTCGCTCCCGCTCGGGCAACCTCTGCGTCAGGGTTTGGACAACAAAAAATTCGTGCAACTATCTCTTTATCGGGTCCACCTTCCTCTACATAAGGCTTGACGGTGGCCACGTCGTCGGCCGAAAGCCAGTTAATTATGGCCCCGTCCCCTTCACGGCCAGCGAGACGCAACATGCCAGCTCGCAATGCCGCAATCAGGATTGGGGGCTGTACTGGTGGAACTCGCCTCAACGTGAACCCTTTGACTTCGAATCCATCGAACTCTTGAGTAACTTTCTCACCCGTTAGCGCTGCACGGAGGAACCGCACCATGTCCCGAGTTCTCTTATAGGGCTCCTCAAACGGGATTCCATTCCAGTGTTCAACAATCACGTTCGACGATGAACCTATTCCCATTACGAACCTTCCAGGTGCCGCCTCACACATTGAAGCAATGTGTTGAGCCATCAACGCTGGGCCACGAGTGAAGGCTGGAATAATGGCTACACCTAGACGAAGTTCCGGTGCCCACTGCGAAGCCAAAATGAGTGGTGTGAAGCCATCTGTCCCATCTGCTTCCGAACTCCACAGATCTGTGTATCCCAAATCAGCAAATTCCTTATACAACTCGCGTTGTTCGGTTAACGGTGCATCAAATGGAACTGTTATGCCATGGCGATAGCTCATATCTTCCGATTCCTTACTTGGGACTTGAGTGGCGCTCAGTCACCGACATTAGCCAGATCACTTCGTTGGGTACCTATCAACTCCGCACTTAACTCCGCGATTCGGGTTCCACTGTCCCACCCTGCGACAAGAATAAAGCCATGACCAGACAGTTACGTCTTATCGAAATAGCACCACAATCGCCGTCCAGCGCCAATAAAAAGTTGAATTTGAAGACTCGGGATCTCGGTAGACAGGGCATTGCAGAAGCACGAGCTGCACTGGCTAATGCCCGCCTGCTGCCTGAAGTTGACCTAGATGCCGCATAGGAAACACTCCGCCTATGTTCATTGGTCATCTATCTCAAATCCAGTCCTGATGCACGCAATCCGCCCAAGCTTTAGTGCGAGACGACAGTCATGACTAAGGTTGTTGCATGTCTGAAATAGTGATCGTTGAAGCCGTCCGTTCGCCTGTTGGTCGACGGGGCGGTGAACTAAGCAACATCCACCCTGCTGATCTTCTAAGTGAAGTACAAACAGCCCTTATCGAACGAAGCGGGGTTGACCCTTCCACTATTGGTCAAGTAGTGGGTGGATGCGTCAGCCAAGCTGGCGAACAAACCGCGAATATCGCTCGAACTGCTTGGCTTGGCGCTGGAATGCCCTTGACCGTTGCGGCAACAACCGTGGACGCACAATGTGGCTCCAGCCAACAAGCAATTTCGCTGGCGTACGGCTTAGTTGCTTCAGGAGTGGTTGATAGCGCCGTCGGGTGCGGTGTTGAATCAATGACCAGAAATCCAATGGGCTCCTCCTACAAGAAGGGCCAGCTAACCGCAACACCGCGCTATAAGGAACACTACGAATACACCACGCAATTTCAGGGTGCGGAGTTATTGGCAAAGAAGTGGAATATCACCCGCGACGAGTGTGATGAATTCGGTCTTCGAAGCCAAGAGAACGCTGCAAGGGCCTGGGATGAGGATCGGTTCGCTACCCAGATAGTGGAAGTGGACGTTCCTGTACTTGACGACGATGGCACCCCAACGGGCGAGAGGCTGCAGGTATCGAGAGATGGTGGCATTCGACCAACCACTCTTGACGCACTGTCTCAGTTGAGTCCTGTCATGGACGGAGGGGTACACACCGCTGGGGCCTCGTCACAAATAAGTGACGGTAGCGGCGCAATTTTGATGATGACCGCTGAGAAGGCCGAAGAACAAGGCCTCAAACCGCTCGGTCGCATCATCGATACTTGCCTAGTCGGAAGTGACCCTGTCTTGATGCTGACGGGCCCGATAGAAGCTACTCATCATCTGCTCGAACGCAACAAGATGCAAATGAGCGACATCGACGTCGTCGAGATAAACGAGGCCTTCGCGTCAGTGGTTCTAGCTTGGGCTCGCGAAATGAACCCCGACATGGATTCCGTCAACCCCAACGGCGGCGCCATTGCGTTAGGACACCCACTTGGAGGTACCGGCTCAATTCTTATGACTAAAGCACTCCATGAATTGCATCGCTCTGACAAAGAATTCGGTTTAGTGACAATGTGCTGCGGTGGTGGACTAGGAACCGGGACAATTATTCAACGCCTCTGATCCACTTAACCGTGATCTGAGCAGCCGAAATTAAATTGTCGTCCGATCTGCAAGTTCAGGGCGCTCAAGGTCCTTCGCGCGCGCTTGCCACACCGGCAACAATTCAAGCCAAAACTTCATATCTCCGCTCATTTTGAGTTGGCCCTTCATGTACTCAGCAGCAGGGTCGGCCTCGCGACAAAACAACTGCGCAGCTAACTCATACGGCATCGTAAGTTCCAGGTCCCGGCCGCGACCAGAACCCAGGTAAACATTGGTAATCGCTCCGTCACTGAACTCGACGGTAACGGCAACTTTGCCTTCTGGAGTCCCATCAATCTTGACAACAACAAGCCCTGAAATGTCGCCACACATTGGACGTTTCACAGCCGCCCACTCAGCGACGAATTGTTCGCTCAAAAATTGCATCAGCTTGCACCTCCGTCCAAGTCCCGTAATCCTGCAAATAGATCTTCTTCAAGTTCTTCGATCGGGATTCGTGAACGGAGCAACATGTACTCCTCGAATGGATGAATGGCATCTTGAACTTCATCTGGTAAGCCGAACCAGAAAGGAGATTCAGGGTCGACCTGTGTAGCGTGAGCCAACAAAGCTTTTCTTCGCACAGCGTTGTCGACCGGAATCATCGCGCTAATCCGGTCGTCCCTATCTCTACCAGACAACCACTTTTCGTCATATGGTGACTCAAGTCCTCGGTCGAGAAATGCCTGGTGCGTGAGTAATAACCGTTGTTTTGACCATATCGGGGCATACAACTTTAGGGGTTCAAAAGGTTCTCCTGCTTCTGGGTACCAATCAGAGTCGCCCGCCCGTTCAAAGGCTGGAATGCTAATGGCCGTGACTTGGAGATGATCCGGGTGAGGGTAGCGATTCTGAACTTCTGGGTACGTCATTACGACTTGAGGGCGCACACGGCGGATCACTGACACGAGTTCCCCCACTGCTGAATCCAAGTCAGCGTTCGCGAAAGCTTCCGGATGATTATTAGCTTCGCTATCTGGCATGCCCGAATCTCTGTAACCCAGCATGACAACTTCGTCATAGCCAATAATGGCAGCCGCTGAGTCGAGTTCAGCGAGACGAACCGATGCCAGTTGGTCTTTCACTTCTTGGCGCTCCATCGCTGGATTAAGTATGTCCCCTTCCTCTCCACCAGTGCAGCAAACCAACGTCGTTCGAATGCCCTGAGAGGCATAGAGGTTGATAGTCCCAGGACCTTTCGACGACTCATCGTCGGGGTGCGCATGGACGGTAAGTATCGACAGCGACATCAGAGCCAAGCTAGCAATCGGTTCACTTAAGGCGTCGGTACAAGCGGCCTGATTTAACTGACAGGGGTGAGGTCTACCATTCCAGTTTCTTCGTCGACATCCAATGCATATCCACACAACGCAGCTAAACGTTCTCTACCTTCTTCAGGGCCAGACGCAAGAAGCTCATCGCCCGCTCTCAGGGTCACTGTTTTTCTTGGGTTGTATATATAGCCGGAGGCTCGACGCACCGCGAGGACGTGGTAGCCCGGATCAACAGCTAGTCCCAAAGAGCCCAGAGTTGCATCATCTGCACTGGATCCTGGTGCAACCGGTACTTGAACCACAACGTCGTCGGTATCGCCTAGCGCGAGCGCCAGTACTGGATGCACATCCTCTTGGTCAAGAACTAACGAAACTATTTGAAGCGCTTGATCACCAATATCTTCAGCTGCTTCAGCCAAGTGGAGTAACCCCCGAAGTTGAGATGGGTCGACATCATCGGCTGCTGCTCGAAGAACCCATGTCTGCAAGGAGACCTTCATCGCGTCTAGGCGTTCCTCCAAGGCACGCACTTCCCTAGCCAACGACAAATCCTGGAGCACTAAAGCCGAATAGGCCAGACCAATAGCGGCTTCTGAAATATTTTTCATTTCGACCAGCGTGTCCACAGCTCGATCAAGGTCAGTTAGGAGACTTGGAGTATCGGCTTCAGGGGGTATCCATGGCGGCGCCGCAGCTAACTCTCGAAGCCGAACAATACCCGCAGGTTCACCTCGCATGAACAAGGCATCACCAGCCTCAACAACCTCGTCTCCACCCACGTCGGTGAGCCACCGTCTTCCTCGTTGTATCGCGACCACTCTCATCCCTACAACAACAGGCAATTCCATATCCGAGAGGGGACGATTGGCCAAGTGGCTGCCGTCGGCCACCACAAGTCGATGTGAAACTTCTGCCGCCTGTGCAAGGTCAACCACCAAGGCGCGAGGGATACCAATGTTTCGGAGAACAATCTTTGCGATATCAACTGCTGCGTTTGCTATCTGTTCGATCGAGGACACCACCTGCAAAACAGAACTCATGCCATCAACCTCGCGCGGGTGACGAACCGCAAGCATCGCCAGCGATCGCATCTCATGCACAAGATCGGACATTTCTTCTTCAAGACCAAGCACAGCTTCCGCCATTCCCTCGTCGTCGAAGTACAGGGCCGCGTAGGCGAGGTCAACCATTAACTCCGAGGCGTCTTTCGACTCGGCCAAAAGGGTTTTGAGATTCCTTGGTTTGTCATCCATGACGTATCTCACAGGCTAGGCAATAAGGACAAGGTGTAGAAACAAAATTAGATTTGCGGGGTGGAAATTTTCTGACTGCTTGGCTTCGCGGAAGAATCACGACAACCCCATCCAGCCAATCGTAAGAACCAAGGCCGCAGCCCCTCCTAGGTCTACGGAGCTAGTTACAAGCGGCATTCCGTATGTATCCGGATCTACTCCAGCTCGAACAGCTAAAGCAGTTCCGTAATAGCCGATTGCGCCAGCAAGCAACGTTGCGATTGATCCGCCAATAATTGAAATCCAAACTAACGAACCCATACCCGGCGATTCAAAGCCAAACATAGAGCTCGCTAAATGGGCCAGGAAACCATTCAGGAGAAGGACCGGTAAAGCAAAAGCAAAAGCAGCCATCAAGTCCCTACGGGCGGGACGGCCCGGGATTGCTGTTGGCTCAATAACCCCTAGATGGAACTTGGAAGAAAGCCTGCCCGAAAGAATGCCGCCAATTGCGCCTGCGGTCGCGAGACACGCTGGCACCAAAACCAACATCGCTCTATTGGCAGCAAAAGCTGTTAATTCATGTTCAATCACCACTCCCGCTATCACCAGCAAAATTCCAGTAGCCAGCAGAATCGGCAGTGACTCAATCAACACCTGTCGCATTAGCGTCAACACTGTTCGTCGACCCCACCAGAGACTCCAAGCGGCCGCCATAAGTAACGCAATAGCAAGAATATTCGTCAATGCATCTATTTCCAGCAGCAGACTCGCAACAAGCAATGCCGGCAGCGTCACAACATCGCCCACCGCTGAGACCAACGGAGCATTCACATCATCTAAATCCCAGCCACGTTGCGCTGATCTAGCAGCCAGGGCGAGGGTTACACCCATGAGCACCACGAACGAAAGTAAAGCCCCAACCGCAGACAGAACTAACAAGTCACTGACAGCCACGACCGAATCAAGTCCGAAAATCGGTGACAAGATTTTCGTAAGAACTGCAAGCGATACTGCTGTTACGAGGGACAGAACTCCAGAAGCGAACACATTTTGCATGACCAAGGTTTCAGGTCGACGAGACATCCGGAAGGTACCTGCATGAATGGATGTTGCTAACCGACTCCCTAAGGCACCAAATATGTTGCCCCGCATGCCAATTGCTGCTGGAACTAGAACGAGAAGACCGGGATAACGCTCGAGAGTTCCTGTCATCGCAGCTAACAGCCCACCAGCAACGACTGCTGTGAGACTACTGAAGCCCAATGCGACGAGACTCTGACGTATGCCAACGTTGTCAGGACCAAGCAAATCCCGGACCCGTGCGGTTCGCCGAACTCGAAAACGCTGCCGTTCCCTCCGCCTACGACCCGAAGATCGTTGAGAGGTAGGGAGAAGACGCATAGCCCTAGGGTGGCACCTGAGTGACCCTTTGACCGGCCTCCTTTTCGTTTAGATCTCTAATTCGTCAAATCGAAGTGCCCGCCAAGCGTTTCATAGCGATCGAAAGTTGCTCAGGGCCCAGGTTTCCGCTCATCCGAAATGCAACTGTTCCGTCAGCCTCCAGAAACACAAAATAAGGGACCGACATGGCACCGAAAGCATTTGCGATTATTTGAGACGAAGTATCAGCAACTACTGCATGTTTCCACCCTTGCTCACTCAACCAACTCTTCGGAGGATGATTTCCACGTTCAGGAGCTTCAAAAGTCGACACTGCAATCAAATCAACATTCGTCGGCAACTTGTTCGCCAGCAGCCATTCAGTAAGGGTGGCTACCTCTCGTTGACAGTGAGGACACCAATGGGCGAAGAAAGCGACGACAAGTGGCTGACCTTCAGGTGTTATTCGAACCGTTTCCCCAGTCAACAGGTCAAGTCCGACCGCTGAAGGAGCTAACTGGCCGATCGCTGGGTCAGATTCAGTTGATTCGAATGGATCCAGGGCCTTCCCAGAGACAACGGATTCAGTAATTAATTCATCCGTCTCTTTGATTGACAAATCACTTTGACCACCACGGCAAGCCCCAGCTATTACCATGGGCACCAGCAGTGCAGGAATCAACCAACGCATCACGACGTGGACGCTAACGCAGGAATCATCAGGAACCTAAGAGCGGACAAATTCCCATTGCCCAATCGTGTCATCTGGTCGTGGTAACACGACTCCGATTTGACGAGAAAGAGCTAATAACTGACCATCGGGTGACCATATCTCGCCTGTCTCGTCTATGAATCCCTCACTGCCAGAAAGCTGCCTAAAAACAGCGGCACAATAGCTATCGCTACTCAAATCAATATTTCTCGGGTCAGTTCGAAATTGAACTGTTAGCTCCAAAGTAGGTGTATGCACCGCAAGTCCAGAATGCACCATGACCGCCGGAACCCAGGAGTCAGACATCGCCGCCAAAAGGGCCTCATCATAGGGTTCAGGTTCAGACAATCTGACCCACCCTCCAGCTTCGTAGCCACCAGGAACGGTTGAGGTCTCAGGAACCCCAGGCACCCCCAAACCCCACCGTTGCTCCCAACATTTCCTCAACGGAACATCATGTGACTCGTTGGCCATAATCCACGTCTTATTAATTGGGGGCAAGCTCGGAAATTGTCGTTGTTCCCACTCATGTGGAACTAACTCCATTTCAGCCGTTGCAACTAAAGCACTTGCTATCTGACGGCCATTTTGAGTCATCCGTACCGTCGCGAAAGCGGCGATTCTTCCTTCCCGCTCAACAGTTACTTCTATTTCCACCGCACCTTCCACCGGGGCAGCCAAGAAATGGGTGGTGACCGTTCGAACACAACGATCGTTACCGAGATAATGCTGCGCCGCCCGAACCAAAAGAGCCACGATGACGCCACCATTTGGTCCGTTAACAACCCACCAAGAACGATCAAAGTTGGCGACTAGTCGACCATCGATCTGCTCTTCCATCATCATTGCTTCGGAGAATCGCATCAAGTTCCTCTTTCACGAACACCTTTCACTTCAAGGCGGCGCTGGACGGGCAGACTTTACGCCGAGTCAGTGTTTATTAGCTGTCGCAAGTGGCACAATTTAGATGTGGAAATCAAGCAACTTGAATCGACCAAGGGTTTCGTCATTTATGACCTACCCGGCGCAGACACCTACGTGGGGCCAACTCGGCTCGGAGCCAAGCTGGTACCCGGCAATGCAGAAATGCTGGTTCGCCATCAGACCTACGTCTTCGCACTAGCGGAGCAATGCAAAAGCGGAGCAACCATCGGCCTCAAAGTAGATCCCGCCGATACAGAGGTTGCGGTTAGCGCAGTAGCCGAGGAGCTAGCCAGTGAACTTGAATCTCAGCGACTACTTACCAGCCCTGGCCTAAGACTTGACCGGGACTCACTGGGTCCTGTCCTTCGCCACGACAAACGCAACCCACTACTTGGAGAAGATCGCGATGGCGTTACATTCGAAGATGAGCTCCTCGCTCTAGGAGCCGTCACATCGGCCTCGTTCTTCGCGAAGCCCAGCGGGAACTGGGGAGCCGCCATCGAAGGTTTCAACCAAGCAGGTATCGCTATCGCTCGCGAAATAGAAAACCAAGGTGGAAGTGTCCAAAGAATCTCCACTCCAAAAGGCTGTGTATCTGGCGACTTCGACAGCTCCACCCTGGCTGATGCTTGGCTCGACGCCGGTGCTGCCTGTGTCGAACAATTGGGTTCAGCCGGAAAAGCTTGGGAAGTGTGGAAATCAGATGTAGATGCAATCTTCGTTGGCTCAAAACCAGGAGCAATGTCGGGAGATGGCGCCCAAGGTGTCAAAGACACCCCGATCATCGCTACGTCAGCAGCAACGATCTCATCTAAAGCACTCGCTATCTTGCGCAAGAACAACACGCCGGTAGCAGCCGACTTTCTCAGTGGCATAGGCCCCGCGTTGGCATGGTGGGCACCAGAAGAAACAAAGCAAGATGGATTGCGCTCTGCAACTGTGGAGGCTGTAACTGCGTTACTTGAGGAAACAGCCGACCACGATGACGGGCCATTTATGGCAGCCTGTTACAAGGCCGAAGCATTTATAGAAAGTTGGCAAGAACAACGACCATTTGGCCGACCTCTTGGCTAACCCAGAGCAG
>PVBE010136652.1_pt1 | contig 10336 bp, 9 predicted proteins | sample 1631181 | NCBI WGS metagenome assembly PVBE01 (sample SAMN08397723, study PRJNA350692) | Marine metagenome, whole genome shotgun sequencing project. | isolation source: water | place: Pacific Ocean | collected 2012-04 | reverse complement strand
TTGGTCGCCTCGACGAGGACGAGTTGTTGGAACGCCATCCGGTAGACCGCCGCTTCCGACCACGTTCACCCGATCTCCTTCTCGACGGCTGGGCCCAGGTCTACGACTTCCGGAAGCACGACATCGCCCGGTTCCACGCCGTGGGACGTACCGGAGCCAGCGTGGCCGAAGCGGTCTCCCGCAGCTTGGCGGAACGCTCGGATACTCGGTGGGCGGCCACCGGTCTGGCGGCGGCGTGGCTCTGGACCCGTCATGCGGACTTCCGCCTCGCTACCTTCTTCGTGTCCAAGCCTCTGCTCGACCCGGAGGCGTTGGGGTTGCGGGCAGTGGACCGAGGCGAGAACGTCTGGGTCGCCGTGCCCCGAGACGACGGTGTGCTGTTCGCCGCCGAGAAGCTCTCGGGCATCCAGTGCGCCCACCCCGTGCAGGTCTACCTCGACCTGCTCGGGCACCCAGAGCGGGCCGAGGAGGCCGCCTCCTATCTGCGAACCCACAAGCTCGATTGGGGTCGGGCGTGAAGTTCGACACCGCCTCGGACTACACCCCCGGGCTTGCCGTCGAGGCCCGTCGGGTGTGCTTGCACGTCGCAGCGATCCTCGGCGACCTGCTCGATGAGATCGTGGTCGTGGGTGGCCTCGTTCCCTACTTGCTTGTAGATCAGGACGCCGCAACCGAGGCGCACGTTGGCACCCGGGATCTCGATCTCGGTCTGTCCATCGCCGTGCTCGACGACAAACGCTACCGGGAGATCAGCGCCCGACTTCGGGATCGAGGCTTCGAGCCCGGCCGTACCGAGGAGGGCAACATCACCCGCCAGACGTGGGAGCTTCCGGGCCAGCGGATCACCATCGACTTCCTGATCCCGTGCTCGGACGAGGGGCCGAGCCCCGGCAAACTCCAGAACTTGGAGGGAGACTTCGCTGCCATCGTCACGGCGGCCCTTCCACTGGCCTTCGAGGACTTCGTCTCGGTGCCCATCGAGGGCACCACGCTTTCCGACGAGGTGGCGATGCGAACAGTCAAGGTCTGCGGCCCTGCTGCGTTCGTGGCAATGAAGGCCCACGCCGTCCGATTTCGGGCCAAGGACAAGGACGCCTACGACCTGGTCTACGTCCTCAAGCACTTCGGCGACCGCACAGTGGACGACGTGGCTGACCGCTACATCGTCCTCGCCGAAGTAGCGGAGGCGCAGCAGGCGTTGGAGATCCTCATTGCCGACTTCGCCTCGCCGGAGCATCTCGGGTCGGTGAGGGCGGCGAGGTTCGCTGCCGGGCGGAGGGACGCCATCCGTCAGGCCGATGCGTTCGGCTTCGTGCAGGCGTTCTTGAAGCGTGTCGGAGGCGGCTGACGGGTCGTCATCGCCAAGTTGGCGCCACGGTCGTAGAGATTCCCTCCCTGAGCGTGGACGAACGGCTCGACGACGTGGTCGACCACCTTGAGCCAAGCTGCGTAGCCCTTGTCGATGAGCCAGACCTTGGCGATGTCCGGCCGGGCAGCAACGTGGGAGAGGAAGGCGAGAATCATCTCCCGCTGTCGTGGGCGGCGAACAAGCCGGGAGTGCTTCAACTCCCCTCCCGAGACGGAGCCGAAGAACCGCTGCTTCAGGTCGCTCGCCTCATCCGGTTCGATGCACTGGCTGGCCACGACGAACAGCGGCTTCTGCGAATCCAAGAAGTTCGAGCCGCCGTGCCCGGATTCATCGAGGTAGATCGTCCTCATTCGTCATACGACGCCCTCGGCCCGGTCGAGCACGGCGTCGTAGAGTGCCGCCTTCTTCTTGCTGCGGGTGTGGTTGGCCTCGGAGGCGATGAACTCGACGAGGTGCTCCAGCCACGCCCTCGGAGCCTCGATGAGGACGAGGTCGTCGTCGGGAACCCGCCCGGCGGCGAGGACTCGCCGGGCCGGGGCGTCGAGTACGACGATGGCGGCGACGGCCTCGTACTCGGCGAGGGGAAGATTGGACCGGCGTCAGGCCAGGGCGCGACCAGCCCGGATCGTCTACGAGCCCCCCTCCTGGTGGATCGGGTCCCGCACGTCCCCTGCATCGACCCAGGACGCCTTGGCTCGCGAGCCCGACGCGTCCGAAAACCTAGCCGCGCGCAAGCAACCTCAACAAGCCCTGCTCGTCGAGTTGATGGGGCGTGTACCGGGTGACCCAGTTCAGGTCCGGCCACCGCAGCGTTCGCGAGCGGGTTGAGTTTCTGAAGGAGCGGTCGTCTCGATAGGTTTCGACGTGCTGACCTCTGACGTGCCTGGGCGCACAACCACTCTTACAGCCGACTCTCCCCGCGTCCCGACCGCGCGGCCCATCGGAATCACGAACGCCCCAGGGTCGCCAGCCTGGCTGGCTCCTCGCCTGAGCCAAGCCTCATCGATCACTGGCAGAACTCTACCCTTGCCGCCGGCGAAGATGGCGTGCCTGGCCTTGCTCGAGTCCGGCGCCCCGTGCGCCAGGACGTGCTTCACGCGGTTGCCAAACCGCTTGTCCGCACCATATCACCAAGACGCCGGCGGGCAGCCGCCCGTCCCCCTTCGACGCTCCCGAGAACTGACCCGCCTTCGCTCTCGAGAACGGACCCCCTGAGGCCCCCGGCGTCGTAGGCGCGGGGGCGGAGGTCGCTATGCATCCTCCCGGCTGGGAGGTGCTCGATGGCCGGGACCCGGGGACGCCGATGGAAGTGCCGGAGCCGGCCGTGCTCGGTCTGTCGCAAGCGGTTCGTGCCGCACGCCCGGACTCGCAGGACCCAGCGCACATGCGGCTTGGCCCCGTGCCGCAAGGAGCAGCACCGGCGGTCGCGTGCTGCGTGGCGTGCCGCCCATCCGGATTACGAGCGGGAGGAGCGCCTCCGAGAGCGCCTTCGAGCTGACGACGCCCAGGGGTCCGGTGCGTCTTCGGGAGACCCCCTGCGGTCAATCGACTGGTCGGCCGCGCGAGAGGCGATAGGCCTGCAAGTGTCTGTGGTCATTGAGGAAACCGCTCAAGTCCTCACCCGGTCGGCGCGAGAGGCGATGCGCGCCCAACGTATTGAGATCGCAAGGGAAACGGCTCAAGTCCCCCCGATGGGTGCGCGAGAGGCGATAGGCGCTCGGTCCCGGCCGCCATAGCGTCTTGGCAGCCCTGTCGTCCGTCCGACGAAGGGGGCTCGGAGGCGCCCATGGAGGTCGAGCTCGATCAGTTGGAGCTGCGCTACGAGGCGCTGCGGATCGCCGATGCGAGCCGGCAGGCCCGCTTGGTGGCGTCGCTGGCGCAGCACGGCCAGCAAAGCCCGGTGATGGTGGTCGCACATGGCGAGGACCGCTTCGTTCTCATCGACGGGTACGCCCGCGTGTGTGCGCTGCGACAGCTGGGCCGGGACGTGGTGCTCGTCATGGCGCTCGACACGGGCGAGGGCGAGGCGCTCATCCTGGCGCACCGGCTGCAGAGCGGACGCAGGACGTCCGCTCTCGAGGAAGGGTGGCTGATCACCGAGCTGCTCGAGCGTCACGGGCTGGTGCGGCGGACGGTGGCCCAGCGTCTGCAGAGGTCGGTCAGCTGGGTGTGCCGTCGCCTGGCGCTGGTCAGCGCCTTGCCCGAGGCGGTCCAGACGGCGGTCAAGCAGGGCCTCGTGCCGGCCTATGGCGCGGCGAAGTATCTGGTGCCCTTGGCGCGCGCCAACGCCGAGCACTGCGGTCGGCTGGTCGCGGGACTGGGCAAGACGCCCGTCTCCGCGCGGCAGCTCGAGCGCCTGTACCTGGGCTGGCGCCGCGCCGACGAGCAGGCCCGGCGGCGCATCGTCGACGATCCGTGGCTCTTCCTGAAGGCCGAGGAGGCGTCGCGGCCCGAGCCGGCCGTGCCCGACGGCGACCCCGCTGCGCCGCTGCTGGGCGCCCTCGACGGGATCGCCGGGCTGTGCCGGCAGGCCCGCCGCCGGATCCGGGAAGGCGTGCTCGCCGAGCTCGACGGGTCGCGCCGCCGACTGGTGGACCGCTCCGCCAAGGAGGCGACGCTGGCCTTCGAGTCCCTCACCCAGCAGCTCGAGGAGACACCACGATGATCGACCGAGACACGCGCATCGCCATCCTCAAGCTGGCCGAGCAGGGCCACGGCAAGAGGGCTGTCGCCCGGGCCGTCGGCGTGTCGCGCAACACGGTCAAGAGGGTGCTCGAGGACGGCCGGAGCGAGGTCCCGGCGCTGCCTCGGCCCGAGATCCTCGACCCGCACGTCGACGAGGTGCGCAGGCTGCACGGGACCTGCGGCGGCAACCTGGTCCGGGTCCACGAGGAGCTGCTGGCTGCTGGCGTCGACGTGGCCTACCCGACGCTGACCTCCTTCTGCCGCCGCCATGGAATCGGGACGAAGGACAAGCGCCGTGCAGGGCGCTACCACTTCGAGCCCGGCGAGGAGATGCAGCACGACACCTCGCCCCACGAGGTCACCGTGGGCGGCGTCAAGGGCATGCTGCAATGCGCCTCGATCGTCCTGTGCCACAGCCGTCGGCAGTACGCCCGGCTGTACCCGCGGTGGTCGCGGCTGGAGTGTCGGAGCTTCTTGGCCGAGGGCATCGAGCATCTGGGCGGCGCCGCCGAGCGGGCCATGATCGACAACTCCTCGGTCGTCATCGCCCACGGCACGGGCAAGGACGCCGTGCCCGCGCCGGCGATGAAGGCGCTGGCCGACCGCTTCGGCTTCGCCTTCGCCGCCCACGAGGTCGGCGACGCCGACCGGTCGGCTCGGGTCGAGCGCCCCTTCCACCATATCGAGAACAACTTCTACAAGGGCCGCACCTTCGCCGACCTGGCCGACCTCAACGCCCAGCTCTTGGAGTGGTGCGACCGCAACTTCCACCGCTTCCGCAAGCGGCTGCAGGCCAGCCCCGCCGACCTGTACGTCGCCGAGCAGCCCCTTCTCAAGCCCCTGCCGGCTTACCTGCCCGAGGTCTACGAGCTGCACCGTCGGCGCGTCGACGTCGAGGGCTACGTCAACCTGCACACCAACCGCTACTCGGTGGACACCGAGCTCATCGGTCGGCACCTCGAGGTCAGGGAGACCGTCGACCAGGTCCGCCTCTTCGACGGCCATCGCCTCGCCGAGGAGCACGACAAGCGAGGGTACGGCGCCCGCGAGCGCATCACGCTGGACAAGCACAAGGGGCTGTCCAGGCGCCGGCGCGGCCCGGAGCCGCCGACGCCACAGGAGGATCTGTTGCGAGCCCAGGGCGACGAGATCGCCCGGCTCGTCGACGCCCTGCGGCGGCGCCACGGCGGCCGGGCCGTCAAGGCCGTCAGGCGCCTGCATCGCATCTGGACCGACTATCCGACCGAGGCTGTCCGGGGAGCCGTCTCGGTCGCGCTCGGCCATGGCCTGACCGACCTCGATCGCATCGAGCGGATGGTGCTGCGCCGTGTCGCCGGGGATTTCTTTCGGCTCCCCGTGCACGAGGAGGACCCCGATGGATGACGAACTCGAACAGCTGCTCATCAACCTCAAGCTGCGCAAGCTGCTGCAGATCATCGAGCACGAGCTGGCCTGGGCCGAGGAGCACGGACCCAGCTACACCCAGTGGCTCAAGCGCATCCTGCGCCAGGAGCACACCGACCAGCAGGACCGCTATCTGGAGCATCGCATCCGCCGGGCCAGGCTGCCCGAGCGGTGGTCGCTCAAGACCTTCCCCTGGAAGATGCAGCCCGGCGTCGATCGCAAGGTCGTCGAGCAGCTCGCAGAACTCGACTTCGTGGCGAACGGCAGCAACGTCGTGATGATCGGCCCGACCGGCGTCGGCAAGACCGGACTGGCGAGCGCCCTGCTGCTCGAGGCGCTGTACCGAGGGCGACGAGGGCTCTTCGTCAAGGCCCAGGATCTCTTCGACGAGATGTACACCACGCTGGCCGACTACAGCTCTCGAAAGCTGCTCAACCGCTTGGTGCGACTCGATCTGCTGCTGATCGACGAGCTTGGATATCTGAACCTGCGCCCCGAGCAGAGCAACATCTTCTTCAAGCTCATGGAGGAGCGCTATCTGGCCGGCAGGGCCACCGTGATCACCACGAACCTCGACTACGACGAGTGGTACGGCTTCCTGGGCAACAAGAAGATGGTCGAGGCGCTCCTGGACCGACTCCGCCATCGGTGCAGGACCCTGCGCATCGAAGGCCCCTCGCTGCGGACCCCCCAGGGGTAGCTCGACCGGACGGAAATGGTCGGACCGACAGGCCCCTGCCGGCGTCCCCGGCGGGGGCTTCTTCGATCAAGCGGCGGGCTGTCGGCCCCTGTCTTCGAGCAGGTCGCCAGGGGGACGCAATGCAGCCCCTGGGCCTCGCACTGTTCCTTTTCGACCTGCACGTCGTCGGCCGCGCCGAGCGGTCTGGTCAGTCGGCCGCCGGGCAGACACACTCCGGGCCGAACTGGTCGGCGCCGGGCAGGCAGACGGCCAGGCCCCAGCCGCACTCTGCGCGGCATGGCGCCTGGCAGTCTGAGCCCTGCACGCAGGTCCTCGTCCCAGGCCCGCAGGTCGACTCGCACGGGACCCGGGCCTCGTCGACCTCGCCGTCGCAGTCGTTGTCGCGGTCGTCGCAGGACAGCTCGTCGGCCTCGTACCGGGGCTGGGGCCCGAACCCGAACCCGCCGATGAACTCGCACTCCCAGCCCTCCCTGCCGCGGCACACGGGGAGGCTGTCGGCGCACAGGCCCGCGGTGCGCGGGTTGAGGTCCTCATCGACCGGGCAGACGAGGGCGGTGACCTCGGCGTTGCGCACCCCGTCGTCGACCTGGCCATCACAGTCGGTGTCCAGCCCATCGCAGACCTCGGGCGTGCCGGGGCAGTCCATGACGTGGCGCGGGTAGCTGAAGTCATAGGCGATCTTCACCTCGGCGGTCCGGTCGTCCTCACGCAGGGAGAACGCCAGCTGCGTGACAGGCACCGTCCCCAGCGGGTTGGGGGCCTGCGTCTGGATGGCCAGGGGGAACAGCGGCGGGTCGCCGGGGTATCGCACCGACCATTGGCGGCCCCGCACCAGCTCCAACGTGTGCTCCGCATTCGGGCGGTAGTGGACGTAGCGGACCGCGCCGATGCCGATGTCCCCCGGCTGCGGGCCCTGCAGCAGCTGGCATTCGTGGAACCGGTGGGTCGGCGCCGCGGGGTCCTGCTCCTCGCCGATCCCCGCCATGACGCAGCGGTTGAGGGCGTACTGCGCATCGACGGTGGCCGCGGGCACACGCAACGGATGGGTGGGGTCGGCCTCGTCGGCCACCACGACGCACTTGAACTGGCTGTGGTGGAGCATCCCGCCGAAGTCTCCCTGCGCGGGCGCGCCTGCGAGGTCGAGCCCATGAAGGGTCTGCGCCGCCTGAAGCGATCGATCCGTGCGGCGACCGCACTGTTGCCAGTGGGTCGGCGCGCCGGGGTCCGCGTCGTACGTCAGCCGCAGCCGCTGCTCATCGTCGCCGCGACGCTTCCGCTCGGCGATGTGCCAGGCGCCAGGCTGATCATCGCCTCCCGGCTCGTACCAGCCCGTGTACAGCTCGGCGAAGTAGGCGTACTCGTTGAACGGGGCGTGATCCGCCCGGAAGTCGGGCGGCTGCGGCTGGCCGGCCCACTCGTCCACATCGGCGACGCCGTCGTCGTTGTATTCTACAGGGTCTTCACGGCCCCGGTCAGTCGCATCCGCCGCACTCGGGCGGCTCTTCCTGCGCTTGGGGCTCCAACAGCTCGGTCGGCGGGGCCACGCCCAGGCGGAGCCGCTCCAATGCGATCCAGGCGGACAGGGCGTGACCGACGGCGCCGTAGAACGTGCAAGGCTCGACCGACAGCTCCTCCGGCTCGACCAACGCCTCGCCCTTGCGGCGCATCGCGAAGGCGAACGCCGGCACCCACCAGCACACGTGCGCCTCGAAGAAGCCCGCATACGCATCGCGGCAGACCTCGGCGTGCGCCTGGGCGTCCCCTTCGGCGTCGGGGCCCTGGGTCCGGATGGCGTAGTCCTCCCGGGCCACGAGCCAGCCCAGGAACTCCAGCTCCGTCGACACGTGGTCCGCCCGGGAGGGGTACTCCTCGGAGGTCTCCAGGTTGAACGCCCGGTAGTAGCCGGCGATGTCGGCGAGCTGGTGAGAGCGGTACACCGAAAAGGTCTGCGGGCAGTACTCGGTCTCGAACGGGGGACAGCCCTTGGGGGTGAGCAGCCCAAAGACGCCGTCGAACTCGGCCTTGATGGCCTCGCGGCCGGCCCGGATCCGGTCGGCGATGGGGGCCAGATCCAAGTCGCTGGGCTGCAGCTCGCCCGGCGCGAGCGCCTCCGCGTCCGCCGGACCCGCCTCGGCCCGAAGCCACTGCGCCGCGGCCACCGCGCGGTCGAGGAGATCCGGGTCTTCGAGCCGATCCCAACGCCCGACGTGCGGACTGGAGATCGCCAGCGCCAGGAACTCATGGACGCAGTGGCGTGCGGCCCGCTGGGCCGCCTCGTCCACACCCAAGGCCGGGTCGGGTGCGGTCGTCGTGGGGGTCGTTGTCGGCATCGGGGTCCTCGTGGGGGTCAGATCGAGTTGACGTGGACCTTGGGCCGCTCGAACGTCGGCTCTTCGACGGTCGTCCGGACGATCTCCTTGCCCGCCTTGTCGTAGGCGATGATCGTGTCGTTGAAGATCTCCTGGGTCTTCTTCTTGCCCGACGGCAAGGTGACCTCGATCTCCGCCACCTTTTCGCCTTTCTTCAGCTCGTACCGGAACACCACCGTGCGCGAGATGCGGAACAGCTGCAGGACGGCCAGCAGCTCCCGATCCGGGCAGCAATACTGCTCGAGCGCAGCCTCCACCCCGGGCCCGAACATCTGGCCCAGGTGCTTGCGGGGCACCCAGCGGGGCGGGATGTAGTAACCGTTGGGCTCGGTGCCGAACTGCGGGTACAGCGGCAGGGCGACCTTGCGCTCCTTGATCAGGAAGTGCATCGGGTTGTTGGGCACGTCGGCCCAGCTGCCATCAGGCTTCTTCTTGACCAGGCCCTGCATCCGGATCTTCCCGACGCAGGCGCTCATGCAGCGCGTCTCGAGCGCCGCGCCGTCCGGCGACAGCTCGGGGTCCTTGCCCTCGATGCGCGGGTAGCAGCCGATGCACTTTTCGCTCACGCGCTCCGTCGGCCGGTACATCGACTTCTTGTACGGGCACGACTCCACGCAGCGCCGGTAGCCCCGGCAGCGGCTCTCGTCGATGAGGACGATGCCGTCCTCCTTGCGCTTGTAGATCGCCTTGCGAGGGCACGCGGCGACGCAGCCCGGGTAGGTGCAGTGGTTGCAGATGCGCTGCAGGTAGAAGAACCACACCCGGTGCTCGGGCAGCTGCGCTGAGCGGCCCCAGTCACCCTTTTGGAGGATGTCGCCCCGGGCGGTCTCCTCGTGCATGTTGGGGCTGATCCAGTCGTCGGTCTTGGGCAGGTATCCCAGCACCCGACCCGACCGATCGGCGTGCTGGCTGCGCCCGGCGGCCTCGAAGATGGTCTTGCCCTGGAAGTGGTGAGCGTCACCCTCCCTCGCGCCCTCGCCCGGCCCCGACGCCCACTTCTGGCCGCCGGGGTTCTCCTTGTCGAGCATCGACAGCAGCTTGACGTCCCACCCGTTGGGGTAGCCGCCGTACGGCTTGCTCTCGACGTTGTTCCACCACATGTGCTCCTGGCCCTTCGAGTAGGTCCAGGTGGACTTGCACGCCATGGTGCAGGTCTGACAGGCGATGCAGCGGTTGATGTTGAAGACAAACGCGAACTGCCAGTCGGGAGACGCCGCTTCGTACGGGTATTCCATCTCGCGACCGAGCTGCCAGTTGTAGACCTTGGGCATGCCTAGTCCTCGTCGTTGCCAGTGCCCGCGGGCACCGTTGTGCGGAAGCGGTGGACGCCGAATCGGGCCAGCACGGCGGTGACCCGCTCACGGATCCCCTCCTCGCCGTACAGCTCGCCCAACGAGGCGGTAGCCATGAAGAACGGCTGCCGAAACAGGTTCTCGATGCGGGGTGCGTCCCAGCCTAGGCGGGCGTACTCCTCGATGAGGGAGTCCACCATGGCGGAGGGATCCCCTTCCACCGAGTCGGCGTGCAGGGACATCGGGTCCTCGGGCTCAACGGCCCGATCCTTCGGATGAGTCTCGCTCATAGGGACCTCACTTGATGGTGGTCATGTCACCGGCGAGGTACCGGATCATCTCGGCGTTCTCCTCGCCTGGCGTCCGGCCCTCGGTCGCTGGCGCCCAAATCCCCTTGCCACCGCGACCGCCATCCTCGGCCTTGACGATGCGGATCATCGTCTCCTTGGGGACCGTGTTGACGCCGTGGTTGTCGACCGCGAAGCCGAACGTGAAGCCCATGGCGCCGGTCTTCTTG
>PVBE012133285.1_pt1 | contig 10337 bp, 9 predicted proteins | sample 1631181 | NCBI WGS metagenome assembly PVBE01 (sample SAMN08397723, study PRJNA350692) | Marine metagenome, whole genome shotgun sequencing project. | isolation source: water | place: Pacific Ocean | collected 2012-04 | reverse complement strand
CTCGACCCGGTCCACCGGCAATCAATGCAGGGTGGAGGTGGCTCGTCAAAACAAAGTGGCCGAGGTGATTGGCAGCAAATTGCATTTCCCAGCCTTCGCTGGTCCGGGTAAGCGGACAGGCCATCACCCCGGCATTGTTTATAAGGAGATGAAGTTGCTCATGATCCTCAAGCCACTTGTCCGCACACTGACGAACGGATTCCGGGATCGAGAGATCCAGTTCTGCCACATCAAGCTGGGCACCCGGAACCGTCGCACGAATCATGTCTGCTACCTCCTGGCCCTGTTCCATCTTTCGCACCCCAAGTGTGACTGATGCACCATGAGCTGCCAGTGCTCGTGCGGTTTCGCCACCTAGTCCCCCGGCAGTACCTGTGACAAAGGCCGTCTTGCCCGTGAGGTCAATACCGGCAAGTACCTCCTCTCCGGTAGTCTGTTCACCAAATGAATTGCGATCGGATGTGGACATCTTTTATCTCCTTTACTTTGACTCAGGGAATCGGCGCTGTCAGGGAAGGGTGAACAAACTACCTTTTCTAAAGACTAGCAACCGATAAATAATATTTTGGGTCAGAACCTAGCCACGATACTTTTTCGTTAGGCATAGAATCACAATTCCAAAGGTCCATAATTGCGTCGTCTAACGAACAGTTTTCGTGATTTTACTCCGGCCCCTGCTACCAATAGTTCGACCATACAAATACCTGTAGAATCATGGTTTACTTTCACCAGGAGTGAACAAGATGGGCACTACCGACTTTTCACAATTTCTGGCAGCGGCGGTACGATTGTGGAAGCTGCCTTTGCGGTTGCCGATATACCGGTTGAGATCATAGATGTCGATTGGGATGATCTGGGTTGGAACAGCACAAAATTGATTCAATACAACCCCCTTGGTCAGGTTCCAACATTGATCCTGCCGGATGACCGGGTGATGACGGAGTCTGCTGCTATCATATTGCACCTTGCGGATATCAGGCCGCAGAGCGGTCTTGCACCAGACTTGGATCATGCTGATCGACCAGATTTCCTGCGATGGCTCATATTCCTGGCCTCTGCAATCTATCCTACTTTCACCTACGGCGATGTTCCTAATAGGTGGGTATCGGGCGATGAAACTGCAGGGAAAAAACTGTTAGACGGTACGGATGCTCATCGTAAAACCCTTTATCGGTACATGGAGAAGCATGCCGGAACCCCCTGGTTTCTGGGTGAATTGTTCTCCTGCATTGATCTCTATTTTCTGGTGATGCGAGACTGGCGACCGGGGATAGAATGGTTTGAACAAGAGTGTCCCCGGCTGAATGCCATTGGCCTGCGGTCAGCCGCAGTTAGCGAAGTCAAAGAAATAGCAAAGAAACTCTGCTAGCTGGCCATAGGCTGGCTAGAGACTTGCCCGGTTGACTATGGCTGGTATCATGCCCCTACATATCTAAGTCAACTTATGAGGTAATCGAATCGTGACAAACGTTCTGGTAGTAGAAAGCATTAAAGCTGATGCACAATCAGTGTGGGATATTCTGGGAGACTTCGCTGGCGTCGAAGTAGGTGGACCCATTACGGCTGTTGAAGTAACGGGTGAAGGCGTCGGAGCAGTTCGGTCCCTCACCATGGGTGGCGCACTAATTGTGGAGCGCTTGGAGGCTTATGACCCTGACAACCTAAGCTTTACATACGCCATCATTAATGATGACTGCCCGCTGCCCCTGTCTAACTACAGTGCAACCGTTAAAATCACAGCCGACGGTGATGGCTGCACCGTCAATTGGGAGGGTAGCTTTGAACCCAAAGGACAGCCAGAAGAAGACGTAAAAGAACTGGTAAATGGTATCTACACCGGCGCTATCGCAGGCGCCAGGAAAGCAACGGAAGGTTAGCAAATGGGCTAGTGCCCGGCTATTGTCGCTAATGTTCACCCAGTCGATGCCGGGCACAAAATTCCTTCGCAGCCAGTCGAGTTTGTTCCTGCCGCACCGGTAGGAGGCTGGTCAATTCGGATTCGACTTCCTTAACGAGGCTGCTACCCCAATCCCGAATAACATGGGCAAGCAGTGCACGTATCCACGGGCCATGGCCACTCTTCAGGGTGGATCTGACCTGAGGGAGTATCTGCCCACCGAGAGAGCCGAGATAAGGCCCAAGTACATCAACTACAGCTTGATCCGCATCACGGATATGTTCCATTAGATTCTTCAACTGCGGCGCTACCTCTTCAGAGCTCATCTGAACAACTTTTTTCGCCGTCTCAACATCAGGCACAACGATGGGTACAAATCGTTCTTTAATATAGTCACCCAGCAAGATATCGACATTGGGAAAATTGCCAATTAGCATCATGGAACTGAGTTGCTTGTCCGGGTCAATCAACCCTTCACAGCGCTGCATGTCTATTGAATCGGTAAAATCCCCCTCGGTTCTATAGAACCACTCGAACAGCTCACCTGGCTCCACAAACTCCGGCTCCTGGCCATGCATAATATCCCACTGGTACTTAAACTCGACCCGGGCGTTCTCACGCTGGCAATAGAACCTGTGGTAGAAGTCCCCCGTAGCATGATAGGCGCCGTCATGCACATGCACGGTTGGAAAATAGAGCTTCTCGGTTACCCGGGTGGGAAACTCGAATGCCATGGGGTGGATCGTGTTTTCCACCAGTTGGTCATCCGTCAGGGTCAGCTTTAGCTGGAAAACAGCAAAGCCAAAGTCAGAATAGTCTGGTAGCTGCCGCCAGATGTCATCCGGCAGGCGAAAACAGGGATCTATACGGCTGAAATCAGCCATCGTTGGCACGTAACTGGCCTCATAGTCGCCAACCTCGTGTACTGTTAAGACTGACGGTGCCGCATCCTCCAGCGCGGGTGCCCCCAATTCATCGAGGCCTTCCATAGAATCCAATGTAAACTCAGGTAGGCAGACGGCACTCATATCATCAAACAGGTTTGGGTAACCACTGAGATCGACAAATTGCAGCGCATCTTCACCAGTTACCGGTAGTACCGGCAGAGGCAAAATCATGGCTGCACGCGACTTGGAGGCAATCGACATACTGTAAATAATGAGCTGGTGGCCTGACCGCGTATGGCGGGCGAAGATGTTCGTCTTGCTGATGTTCAGCCAGTACATCTCACTGGCTTCGATTTCTTCTGCAGTAACAATGCACATGACAGTCTCCGCAACTGGCCACCTGTGATGCACTATGACGCAGTTCCCATGAACTCACAACCAGGCACAAATCACCGCAGAAAATTTTCTCAATGGTATAAAGTCAAACTGTGGCAGCTACATTTTTGCTTCTACGTAATAGAGGATGTGATGCTCTGGATGAATAATTGCCAGATAAACTGCATCGGGATATCCGCTCTGCAAGACAATGCGAAATTGGGAAACGTAATAGGCATCCGTTAGGACTTCCGCTTCTGCCGGAAACCAGTCCAGATCTCGGGTGAAAAACATGGCGAACGAAATAGCCTGCTGCAGATCTTCAGATAGTTGATCACCACGGGTTACGCTGGTTCGACCAACGACCTCTTGAGTAATCTCCTGGTCAAGCTGCAACGCAAACATCTTCTCAAAATCACCTGCCCAGTTGGCCGGGGGATGATGACTGTGCAACAACTGGCTAGGATTACCTGGCTGTTGCAGCCAGGTAAGGACCTGTTGCACATCATTGTCATCAAAATCGACTATCGGTTCCCGTGTGAACTGATAAGTCATGGTCAAAAAGAGCACGAGGTAAAACAGGAGAATAAGGATACCAATGGCAAGAAAGAGACGGCCGATGAAGCGCAGGATTCCCATGGTCCACCATTGTGGGTGTTTTACTGAGACAGATCTTACTTCAATGTTTTCGCTATTTCCTATATTTACTCGCGCAACGCTTCGAGTGAGTGGCGATAATGGTATTTAATCTGCTCTGGGGTGTATTGATAGTCCGTGCCAACTGGACATGCGAGTCGCGCAGCGCAGGTTTCAGTGCAGGGAGAGTCAACCTCAAGGCGACTTTCTGAACAGGCGTTTACATCAAACCCCTGCAGCCTTACCGCACCGGCGGGGCATACTGATAAACAGGATTGAGACGCACAGGCGGAACATGAATGAGACCCGATCTGCTTCGCCAGCAGGCCTATTCCATTGGCAAGGAAAACAGCCCGGTAGGCATACCAGGGGCCATAGTCAGGATGAATGCCAATGCCTAGAGGTGACGTATGATGCCACCCCGCAAGTCGGCCCAGACCTACCAGCGGTAACAACTGGTCGCCCGGATAGATAATCTGAAATTGAAACCGCGAAAAGATGTTCTGAACCTGGCTGACGACATAATTATCCACTGGATGGATGTCCCGCTCATTATTCTGATCAAGGCAGCGCCAATATCGGCTGCCATAACCGCCAAGAAGGACTAGGGATTCAAACTCGTGCGCACCAGGGAAGGAGGCCTGGATGGATTCATAAATTTCGGCAGGCAAAGCAGACAGATCGAACACAGCCCTCAGGTTGAGTCCTGCTTCCTCAGCTTGCTGCCAGTGCTTCTCCAAACTAAAACGGAGTCATCGCAAAATCACGAAACTTGTTCGTTATAGGAAATGGTCATTTTCACCGCGATCCCACAGTTTGACCTGGCCGTATTTGCGCCCTGTGCGCATATGGACAACCTCCCCCGATTTAGTGAAATGGGATCGGCCACTTATTCCGACCCCTGAATTTTCTCAATACTGGCGTAGGTATTCCGCATCACCGGGCAGGGCTGCCATTGGGTTCCCCAGTATTTTAGATGTCCATAACCGCCCGCCATGTGCAGCCACTTGATCATTCCTGGCTCCGCATCATTGGGGCTCTTCCAGTCTGTAAACTGGTAGGGCTCAAAACCGTTGTACATAACAACCTGGCCCGGCTGTGCACTGGGGCTGATTAGTGCCGGGACAAAAAACTCACCCTGATCGTTGTACACACGTACTTCCTCATTGTCCTCGACGCCGAGATCCGCAGCATCCTGGTCATTGATAACAACATGGGGCGCACCTCGGTGGGTTTCAAGCATCAGGTGATTAGCCGTATTCAATGAATGAATACTCCAGCGATTGTGTCCACTTGAAATCTGGAACCGGTGGTCGCCGCCTATTTTTGGTGGATTCTTGTGGGTCGGTAGATGCTCATCAGCTTCAATGAACCAGGGATGTTCGATCAGGAATTGTGCGCGCCTGGATAAGGTCGGCCAGGGTTCACCCTTTTCAACCCTGTTCCGGTAAGGCGCGAACGTCTCATCCGGTTGTGGGTCAGTTGCCTGGTTCAGCGCCCTTGCAGATACTCCGAGGCCTTCCCAACGGAAATAGCCTTTGCGCCTGATCTCCTCAAGGCTGGCGTTAGCCGGCAGGGAGCCAAGCATTGCAGAATCCCTGATCATTTCATCGGCAATGATCTCCTCATCGACAAAAAGTCCATCTCGAGTAAACTTTGAGTGGCAGTTTTGCAATTCGTGTTCACCGCCCCGGGCATCCGCATAATCTTCAAATCCTCGCTCTTTCGCTCTTTGCTCAAGTTTCTCCGAAAGACGCCGGAATGCTTCCCATTCGTTAACTGCTTCACCGGGTGGTTCGATGGCACGGTCACAGAAAGTCAGGTTCATCGTATGGGTGCTGGGAATACCAAAACCGATTTTCTCGTATTGATTGGCAATAGGCAGAACATAGTCGGAATACAATGCCGTCATGCTCATGCGGATATCCATGGAAACGATCATATTCAGGTCTGGCCATAGATGCTTGAGCAACATCTTGCTGCCACCACGGGTGCGGCGAAGGACATTGCCGCCACATTCAATCAGAACTCTTGGGGTGTGCTCCTTGCGCGGGTAATCAACGCCACCCCACCAATTTTCCTCAACCGCTTCGTCAAAATATTCTTCGAACGACCGTTTCATCGAAGGGTCATGCCAATCCTTCTTTTTCCATGCTTCTTCACAACCCGCATGGTGAAACCAGAAGAAAAAGGGTGGCACCATGCCAGTGCTGGTTGACATTTTTGCCATCTCAATCGCAAGTATCGGTCGCGTTATCGTTGGATCCTGCTCTTTGGCGCTCGCAAACATCGCGTCCTGCATATCCGCAATGGCAGCAACCTCGGCGGGACCCCTTTGCTGTTTCATTGCGACCGTAAACCAGCCATCAAACATGCCCGTTGTCCAGGCCTGCACACCAGTGCCCTTGCGCCCCCAATTTCCCGTTAGGCCAAAAAGGAGGAGCATGGCTCTTTCTATCAAGTCCCCATGATAATGCTTACCCGCATTCGACAGTGAACAAACAACCTTGGTAGGGCGCTCTGCAATCTTGCGCGCAAGTTTGCGAATAGTGTCAGGGTGTATATCACAAATCTTAAATGCTGCTTCGGGTGTATATTCCTGAAGCCTGGGTATCATCGCCGACAAAACTGTCTGCAGCTTGACTGGGCCTGCGATGGTTTCAACTGTAAATTCACCGGTCAAAGCCGGTTTTACGTCACCCCAGAATAGTGTCCCTCTAGGTGCCTTTACCGCTTTCTGGGTATTTTCATCCCAGACATAGAATTGGTTATCAGCCCCACCCTCTTCCATTTCGGATTCACGCAGATAACAGCTGGTATCCGGGTTCATCAGCAATGGCAAATCCGTTTGTTCCCTGGCGAACTGTTCTTCCACCAGCCCTTCCTCGACAACCACCTGCGCCATTGCCAGTGCAAACGCAGCATCGGTTCCCGGCTTTATGCCCAGGTGATAGTCCGCATGTACCGCAGATGGAGATGCATCCGGCGCGATGGTGTAGATGTCTGCACCCTTGTAACGTGCCTCTGCAATAAAATGATAATGCGGTATCCGCGTATAAACCGGGTTGCCATTCCAGATCAGAATCACACCCGCATGAAACCAGTCATCAATGCTACTGACCGGATCAAAAACACCATAGGTAAGGTAATGCCCAGGTGCAAAGTCATTCATCTCTGCATTTACATCCATGGTCAGACCACCAATGCTGCTCATGAACATCTGGCGCCCCACTGTACCCCAGGTGTGTGTGTTACACCCAGAAGGTGCAATTACCGATTCAGCACCTTTTTCCTCAATGGCATCAAGAATTGAATCGGCTATATCAGTTGCGGCTTCGTCCCAGCTAACTCGCTTCCACTTCCCCTCACCACGCTCACCGACTCTTTTAAGGGGATACATGACCCGCTCTTTACCATAGAGGGTTCTGGTCCAGCCGGCACCTTTCTGGCAGCCCATCGGGTTAAGGTCTGGCACTCCCTCTTCGATTGTTGGGAAAACGGCCGCAGGTTCCTCGCGCCAGGCAATACCATCCTTGACATAGACCCGCATGGGACAATTACCTGGATAACAATCGATGCAATGGGATGCCCAGGTTACCTTGTCCCATTTCCAGTTTTCACGGTAAATGTCATCTACACCTCGATACTGACCCTTTCCCGCCTGCTCGCTCATGCTCTACACTCCTCTGGGGATTGGTCTGCCAGTTGATTCAACCGCTGAGTTTCATACGCAACAAACTCAACCAACAGGTGACCTGTCTCTTTGTTAAAACTGATGCTGCTTCTGCTTTCAATAAATGCTGCCAATTCACCAACCCAGGAATTCAAATTTCGCGTGATGAAATCCCTCTGCGCCAAAAGTGGAGAAAGGAAGTCCCCCCCGGATAGTTCAGCTGCAGCATACTGATCTTCCAGATAAGCCATGAACTGGAGTTCCTTACTCAGGTGATCCGGAAAGTGATCCGTAGTACTCTCATGCTTGAAATCAAAAAATCGATAAAACCTGAGCACTTCCTCCATCGTCTTCGAACGGTCACGCATATAGTGCCCGCTATGCAAGGCGCAGGGAGCACCACCCATACCAACTTCATGTAAAGCGATAAATTCGCTCTCGAAGACCTCAATGGTCGTGTCCAGGATCAACTGGTTGGAGTGATCAAAAGGGAATCCCGCTCCACTGGCCAGGTTTATAAAATTCTGTTGCAACTCCCCTGATATGAAAGACCGGGTTCGATTCGCCTCGGGGAATAAATAGATATCAGCAAACAGACGATACAGAGAAGCCGTTGCGCTCACTCCTGCCCAGCCTGCTCGATATCAACCGGGTCAACAGTGAATTCAGAAAAGAGCTCTTTCCATTCATAGGCAATCAGTAAATCCATCAGGTCAGACTGACCACCCTCTTTCGTCTTCTTCATTTCCGTCTGCAGGGTCGCTAATGCCTGATGTACATCGGGTCCAAACTGTTCCTCGAGAAGAGCCGCGGGGATACGGTTCTTGTCCTCATTGATTGAACCGTCTTCATTGATTGGCTTGGGAGCGATGGGTGGCACATAAAAGATGTTGGGCTGGGTGCCATATTCCGGGTGCAGTGGCACAGCAACCTTCCATTGGTTCACCAGTTTGTGAATCGGTCCATTTTCATCATCAAGGTAGCCCACAAACACGAGGCGCCCCGGGCACTGCCTTGCACAAGCTGGTGCGACCCCATCTTCAAGGCGCGGATAACACATGATGCAATGCTGGGAGATGCCTTTCTGGTAATTGAAGTAGATCTTTTTGTAGGGACAGGCAGCGGCACACTTACGGTCTCCCTGGCATTTTTCATCATCCCTGACGACAATTCCGTCCTGGGTGCGCTTTGACATGGCCCCCGAAGGACATGCCTCCACGCATGCAGGGTGAGTACAGTGATTGCAGAGCCGGGGCAGATAATAATAGTAACTATTGGGGTATTGTCCACCGCCCTGATCCTCATCCCAGTTAGGTCCCCAGGTTGGCTGTTCACCCACAACTCTCAGTGGTTTGCGTGAGTCCGCCTCACCATAGAATACTTCGTTGTAATTAAAGTCCCAGCCACCTCCGTACTCTTCTTTCTCGGGAACATGACCGAGTATGAGCTTACCCTTGTCATAGCCACCCCCCATCTTTTCCCAGTCCTTCGGGCTACCTTTTCCGGGGATGGTGTTTACGGTACACCACCAGTGGTAATCGCTCCCTTCATCTCTTGACCACAAGACCTTGCAGGCGACTGAACAGGTCTGACAGCCGATGCACTTGTTGAGATCAAAGACCATTGCTATCTGCCGGCTTTGATTTTCCATGAAGCGATACCCCTTCTATTTAATCTCGTATATTGACATCCCTACCATGCCAGGCTGATACCAGCCGGTTCCAACGGCTACGATCCGGTTGGCCGAGGCTATCAGCTCCCGCTCCACCCGCTGTCGCTGCGCCGGCTCCACTTCGCCGGTTCGGGACTGCAGTTTGAGCAGCCCCAGAGTGTGGAACGTCACCACGTGAGGGGCCGCCTGCCGCCGGGCCAGGGCGCGGCCCACCCAGCCGGAGAGCCAATAGTGCGAGTGGACAGCCTGGTAGGCCAGCCCATCCTGTCGCTGGAAGTCTTCTATCGCCTCCAGGAACTGGGGGGCGTAGCTGAACAGGCTTTCCATGGGCGCCTGTGGTTCACCCCCGGGCAGGTGTACCACCCGCACCACCGAGGAGATTCGTTCTATTCGATGGGCGGCTTCCGGGTGGTTGCGAGTGAAGATGTCCACCTGCACCCCCCGGCTCCCCAGGGCCCGCGCCAACTGGTTCACGTATACGTTCATGCCCCCCGATTTTCCCTGTCCGGGAGCCGCCAGCGGGCAGGCGTGAAAGGTGATGAAGGCTACCCTCTGGACGCTCAACTCCGTCTCGCCACCATCTGGTACAGATTTCGTTGCTGGCCGCCCAAATGCTGCTTGTAGGACTCGGGCCCCCGTAGGAAGTCGAAGTACCCGATTCCCCGCTCGATGGCATCCTTCAAGCACAGAGCATTGAGCAACACGCCCACACTGTAATAGCCGTATTCCGGATCGTACCCGCTATTGTCCAACAGTCTGGAGGACGCGTAATCAAAGCAGAGACTGGTGGCCACGGCCTGGCCCTCCAACTCCAGGAAAAAAAGCCGTACCAGCCCCTGCTGGGCCATCCGCTCGGCTATGCGATGAAAAAACCGCTCCCGGTCCGGGGTCAGGTACTCGTCTTTGTCCCTCTTGCTCCGCTGCATCAGGCGGATGAAATCGCCAACCCGGCCGGCGACCTGCTCCGGCTCGGAAAGGCAGTACGAGCGCCAGTCCGCCAACGACTCCAGGCGGCGCAATTTGCGGCGCAGCTCGTGGCGGTCCTTCTTGGACAGGCCGGACAGGTAGTCATCCCAGGTATCAGGGAGGAGGACGCCGGAGGTAACGTCCTCCTGTTCCACTTCCACCGAATACCCACGCCCGCGGGCAACCCCCGGCAGGTAGGTCAGGGTAGGCGAGGTCTCGATCAAGGAGTAG
>PVBE012086978.1_pt1 | contig 10337 bp, 11 predicted proteins | sample 1631181 | NCBI WGS metagenome assembly PVBE01 (sample SAMN08397723, study PRJNA350692) | Marine metagenome, whole genome shotgun sequencing project. | isolation source: water | place: Pacific Ocean | collected 2012-04 | reverse complement strand
TGCAAGACAGCCATAGGGAGATCAATACACCTTGGGCTCGGCTTGACATGTTTTGTCACGTGCTTTGCAATTGCCATTGCGACTGTCATTACAAACGCTTTACAGCCACCATCTGCAATAATCTCACGATATCACCGATGCCAGTTTGTGCACAATTGCACACGTCCTTTCTCATGACAATTCGCACACTCTGCTGTTTCCTCTCTGCTTCCAATACTTTGTTTTTTTCGCCTGTTACTGTTGCTGCCAGTTTGCCAGGTTGTCAAGCTATGCTACTGTTGCCTGGTAATGTTGCTGCACTGTTGCTGCAGTCTCCCGCATCCTCCTCAATATTGCTGCCAGCATGTCGCCTCAATCTCGTGTACCTTTGTGACTACGTTAACTGCACTTGTGCAGTGTTATGCTAATTCACCAGCTTGCTGCTTCGTTCAATCTCTCTTCATTTTGTAGCATGGCTGCTGCGAAGCCAAGGATGTCAGACTCGTCTTGTGAAGTTTCTTCTCTCCAGACCTTCCCTCGACAATTGGCGCAAACAAGATGTTTGATTATCATCACATCCGTGTCGTAGTGTGTTCACCGCAATGCCAACATTTGAGCGCTATTTCGCGGACATCCTCATGCCGCAGCAGCATGCGAAGTCCGACACAGACAAGGCTCGCGAGGTCGCCGAGCACAGTGCGATCGAATCAGCAGCGGACGCCTTAGTATGCGTGGCTGCGGTGTCGCGCATGTGCGAGTTGCGAGTTGTGGCTGATTGCATGTTAGTGACGAATGCTGATACATACAGTTGCTGCCTGTCATAGATGCTGGCGACGATGATGATAGTGTGCCGATTCAAAGTTTAATTGTCGATGATCATACCGATGTCGTCGTATGTATCATGTCGTGTATCTAATATGTGTTTAAGTCCATATACCTCATTGTCACTATCAGCCATGTTGTCAATGCACCCAACTTCAACAGTTATTTGTTTCTCGGTGCATCTCGTTGCATGCATGTCGTCGTCTGATGATGAGTGGGCCACCCTGGCCAGCAAGAGGCGCCGCACGCGAGGGCCATGCGCTGTCCCGGTCATTGATACGCCGGTCCCGGACACACCCGTACCAGCTGTGCGAGACATTCCTGTGCCCGATGTGCCGGTCCATGATACACCAGTCGACACGATTGTTCCTGTTGCTGCGCTGTCACGCGGGGGGTTGGTCCATTCACGCAAAGAGGTCTTGAAAGCTGTGTCGCGTCTCGGTGTGTTGAGCAAGGCCGTTAAAGGCAAGGAGCGGCAATTCTCGATTGTGTCATCCGATACAGTGTCGCTGGAGATTGCACATGTTCCCGACACGCCCGAACAATGGATATGCGATGTGGCGTCGGAGCGGTGTCAGCATAACATCGCATGTTTGGCTAGGCAGTGCGTTTGTTGTGAATCGGTTGGCTTACCGTACGTTATGTTATGACACATTGCCCCGTCCCCGGTAATGCACATGTAGATGAATGTGCGCCGTTTGTAGATTATGCGGATGGCTTGACAAATTGTAGTGTAGATAGTTCGCTTGTCCGCGTACCTTGCCTCATACTGTATAAGAAGACCAGAATTGACGTTCGGGCTGCCATACGGAGTCATGCCGAAACCTGGACCACCGGCACCCTTGAGAAGCTCGACGCGATCGATGCATACTTATTCGCCGATGACGGCACGTCACTCAAGCATCTCGAATTTGTATTACATAAGCACAAGTGGGATGAAGCTAGTCACCGGTTTGCTGTCGACATATGCCCCGACGTGCTTATCGGTTCTAAGCGTACGGCTTCCTGGCCGATGATGATCTCACGCAGAGAACTCATCTGGAAAGTGCGAGATGAATCATTAAAAAAACTCGTGATCGTGGTTCCACCCGTTTTGCTGTTGGGAAAACTCACTGCCGACACATTCTACAGCGCGTTGTTCTGCTCGCGTGTCCCAAAGCGTGTGCGCATGTCCGATGTAGTTTGCTCCAAACGACTCAGTTGAGATACCCATGATATACATCTGTGGTGTGACAGTTCGTGATGTTGCTATAACCATCATTGCGATTATCATGCCTCACTGTAGACAAGTTGCTGCGCAAGATGAATGCAATCGTCGAGCTGGCGGCATTGGATGTGCGGGCGAGTGACGATGATGCGAAGTGCAGGCGACTGTCCATATTTCTGGAACTGCATCTGTTGTCAGGGGTATGCATTCGTCCATGTCGTTCGCTCCATTTTGCCCCGACGTCTGACAGTGTAGGGTTTGACAAATCACACATCACAAGTATCAGTGTGCTTGATCTTACATGGCGTGCATATCATCAGTGATGTCAATTGATCCCAGTTGATGGTACTTAGTTCGCATTGGATGTGTAGCCTGCACTGCAACGGTAAAACTGTGAAGCGGATCAATGAAGTGCCACAGCACGAGTTTACGTCGAAGCTACCCAGCGCATTATATTCCTGGGGAAAGTTGCATAAGATGGGTGCCGTTGTGTGACTACGTGGCTTGGCTCTGATTCTAGTTCTCGGTGTCGATGCCATGCTACGATTCGTGATCCGTCTTAATTCACACGGTCAGTGTAGCGTGATTGTGTCGAATCATGTGAGTGGATACTGATTGTAATTTCGCGGTCCGCCAAACGTTGGAAGTGCCTGTGGTTGCACGTGAGGAGATTCCAACTCATATCGTGTATGCCGACCCACCCGTGCAAGCACAACTGCTACGCGCAACCATTGTTGCTCATTTCTGGCCAGGTCCATACCGGTTCAAACATCATGCACCGTCTCAGGCTGCCATCAGCCGCGATCGCGAACTACAATCCGAATACTTACGCCTACACAACAACATGCCTTTTGCTGAACCATGTGTCTATGTTGGTAAGTGTGGTGGTGTGAATCATATGGAGGTCGCAGATGCATGGGGTCGGGCCGCCATTGGTTGTATGTACAAGCGCCGGCCAGTGGAACCACAGGACTCCGAGTGGAATACATCCGCAGCCTCGATCAAAGAGTACTGCCTGACGTTGTGCAGCAATGACATCGGCGCCAAGGTGTTTCACGCGTCAATCCAGGCACGCGGCTCATACACAGAACGGTTGCGTGATGTCACTGGTCGCTCGGATCCATTCAGCACATTGTCTCTCGTCCCAGCGGCTGAGCTGCGACCCGTAGAGGAGGCGACCTTCAGACAGTTCGCGGAAAATTGTGAGTGGCATCGTCTGTACGGCGAACGAGTCAAATTGTGTGGTCGTAACATGTGGAGCCTCACAGACGAGAAGCGATTCCACGGTATCTTGTATGGCGTCATTACGATCGCAAATGAGGCGATGAACAATCGGATATTCAAGCGATCGGTTCGGATGAGCGATTACTCATTCCTACCCCGTCACCCATGTTTGGATGTTGTGCAATATTTCACTGCAATGCTTCTTGGCGAGACCGATACCGTCCCGTTGTTATGTGCGAGTGCCCATTGCCAGAGTTGGGATGAACTTGCTGTACGTGCACCCGATTGCGTTGATGGCTTTCGTCGGCTATTGGTACAAGCGATCGGCGAGCAGGAATTGCGCAATTTTGTGAAAGGCACGGTGAGTCCAGCGTGCTTTGCTGCGTTCGGTGATGTGTCGTTACCACGGTGGTGGCGCCAGGACACGGGCGATCTCTATTGCCATTGCTGTCTGAACTTTTTGGATTCCGGCCACATGCTGCCCATGTCCAATCTGACAGGCCGAGACCCATCCATGTTATGGACAGACGGCATACTCGGTCCAAAATGGGAACCTGTCAATGTCCAGTGGCATTTGGCACACGACGGCGACACTCACGATGTTGAGTGTAGCCATGGCGCGCATTCAACAATGACTCATTGCCTAAACCGACTTGAGTTGTTCACCGCCAGAGCAATTAACCTCAGAGCTCGCCGAACGGTCGATGCAGCGGCGCATTTGGCGAACCTTCACACCGCATCGCCCATCACCGACGACAATGGTGCTATTGTGGTGAGTAGCAGTACAGTGCGCCGGTCGAAAACCGTCAAACCTGTCCACAAACCTGTCCACAAGGCACATGATGTTACAACAGATAACAAACCAGTACATTGCAGTGCCAGGACCCGGTCTCACAAGAGTGGCTTGCAACTGTACCATAAAATCAGGTGTGTCAGGGACCGTGACCTTGGTATCAAGTATCCATTCAAGAAACTGTCCAAACAGTACTGGGACATCATCAAGCACGATTGGGATCATACACTCACTCCAGACGAGCGCGCGGAATATGAAGACATTGTGGCTGACGAACGCGAAGAAGCCAAGTCCCATCGCATTGCGGTGTTGGCCGACATCAACACCACATCGGCTCATGGCGGTGTTGTTCCGATCGCCGATGGTGATGCGACCCCGGCACACACCCGTGTCGACACACAGCACCAGCTCGTACCACTCGATGAGACGCATGCAGTTGCACCCGCGCACGGGCAGTTGGTGATCATCAATGACACAGCCGTTGTTACTGATGGTGCAGATCAATCAATGGTGCTCCAGATCGGCGACGTGTCCGCAGCTGCAACCCCAAGTGCGACGACCAATAATATTCAACCGATGTCGGTAGCGGCATACACCGCACAACGGCATCGCGATTTGGCAGTTGCAGAAGGCAATGATGCGCTGGAAAGAGTCAATGCGCAGGGACGCGCGATTTCCACATTGCGCCAGCATGCATCGGTGTTCAACGCCGAGTGTAATCGGAACATTGCCCGGGCCAGAAATATCATTCCTCCTGTGATGGCAAAGCCCAAGCCGTGTAGCCGCTATTTATGCTCGCATCGTTGTCACCCTGCGTCGTTTTCGATTGCCGCACAGTTGATCGACCGCTGCCACAAATTCACAACCGAACTCGTCAAACACACACCGTTGTGGAAGTTGGCATATGGCATCTGTATCCGCGTAACGCCCGTCAGTGGTCCATCACGATGGCACATCGGTGTACCGTTCCGGTTGATCCATGCCAACACTGCGGGTGTTCCGACCAGAACGCTTCAGTGGTTGAAATTATCATTGGACACCCAGCCAGAGCCGTATGAGGTACCCGAGGCCGGCGGTCACACATTCCACGGTACTGTTATACGACGCAACTTCGTCAAACCCGAGAAGGACAGTCTATACACACGTGGTGTCACGTCCGATGATATTGGCAGGTTGGCAGTGTACATGGATACAGAATTCATGGCGACGGTTGTTACTAAACTGAAGCCAACATTGACCGCCGAGTTGTTCAAATGTCGCTTACATTGGAATGTCGGTCCGGTGCGAGCACGGTGTGTCCAGGTACACGTTCACAGCTGTACACCAATCAAGACATTCGTTGCCAGTGACAAATGCAGTGGTGGTGTGTGTGTACCCGACCACCAATTCGATTTCATCAAGCGCACAAAGCGGGCACCAGCTCCACGAATGGCAACACCACGGACAACGGTGTCGATGACTAGAGATCCTCGACGTATCGCAAGACCGGATACATGGTGTGGTGCAACGGTCGATGACGTCAACCGCCTGGTACCGCCTGGCATCGTGAGCGCTGACGGTCCTGGCTTGGACGTAAACATCGACGAATTCACCGAATGCTTGGGTCGGATCATCGACGAGACCGATGACACGCCCGACATCACCACCATCAGCGATCTTCGTCGAGTCTATGGTAAGCCGGTCGATGTTGACAACGACGTCGGCGACGATACCGACGATGACTGCGATGACGACAATGATGAGTTGCAACACGAGCCCAAGCCACATGGTGATCGTGTGCATCCGCCGCCAGTCGCGCATAAAGCAGGAACCCGTGGCCCCGCGACCGCACAACAATTCCGCCCCGCTGCGCCACAAGCACGCGAGTCCCGAGGAATCGATTGGGGCATTCGACCATGGAAGATTGCCAACATTTTCAGGAATCTACCAGATGGCGTCAGCAAAGTGCACGTGGGATGGGGTGCCACTTGCAAATTACATTCGAATTCATGGGACGATGTGCTTATTGGACCACACGGTCGGGCGCCCGTCTGCAAGAAGGCATTGATCTTTACCGATTGCACAGATAAACCCACATCAATGACATCGGATGAAGCCGAATTGCGCATCAAACATTGGCTTGTTGCGGGTTTGAGCATCGCTGAGGACGATGATTCCGGTCGACAAGATCATCTCGCCATCAACCCGAGGGACTTACCGTTGTTGGATGACAGCCAGCTGCGAGATGCGCTGCCCTAATTCATGTGTATGCAGTGCTCGGTGTGAGTTATATTCGATGTATGCCAATTTGCGTTACTTGTGTTGGCGCCAGTGCGGGCTCTCATTCACACATGTCTGCTTCTCGTTGCATCCTGATTCCATATTCATTTGTAATTCAGTGGCATGTGTGCCCGCCAGCCGACAGGTGCTCGCAGTTTCGCTACCGATGTTGTAGCACACATGTCGATCTTAAAACTGACAACTAGTGATACACATGTGTGTACACGTGCGAGTTCCAATTTGTACGCACACGCATCGCCCAAATGATTGTTGTGTGGTGACCGATGATGTCATGTTGTGTTGTCGCTATACATGCTGGACCATGCCGTTGTTTCGAGTATAATTCAGAGTGTATGTATGGCAGGGTCAGACATTCACCATGTCTAGCCGAGTTGTCACATTCTACTCGGCCATCACCCACCATTAACCGGTCTCGGAGTGGCCGCGTGTTTAGATTGACCATTCGACGTATCACACTTGTTAGTTTCTACATGACCGATTGCACACACACAGTTCATTTCCAAGGCTGCCGGTGTATCGAGTTCGTTGACCATCTGACATTGTTTCTGATGCGATACACCTCGCATCCCATGTTCAGTGCTGACGATGCGTCACTCGACTACTTGGTTCGTTTTCGTCGGGTGTGCACGTGTGTTGTGAATGGTGAATTCTGTATATTGCGTCGCACCGACATCGACGCATTGATCACTATCTATGTGCACATTCATCACGCATGCATTATGTTACCACCTCAGACCTCAGGGCGTAGATGTTCACATGCGATTCTATCAAGTGCGACAATGTCCACTCCTATGTCTGATAACGCATTGAGTGCCATCATCATTGGCTCGCCATCACATGTTGAGTCTACTGCGACACAGCGATGGATGGCACGTCGACGCTGGGTAAGTCATTTGCAGGATTCCGGTGCGTCATTGCAAACCATCAATGCTGCAATGGCGGATCCCATGTTGTTCGAAGAGCTGGTTCTGTCATCATCGGAACGTGTGTCTCATGTAGCGACAAGTCGTGCGCATTATGCATTGGATGTTGCGCCTGGTAATTCGACGGACCAACATGTGCCACAACCGACACCGAAACAACGACGTAAAGTCAACCGACACCGCCCACAACACGCTGTTGACAAACATCGACATCAATCGTGTGCAGCACCACCGAAACGGCGTAGTAGAGTTACACGATCATCGACTAATGGTAAGGTGGCACTGTCGACATCAGACACCGTATCGCATCACTTCATATGGCAGTACACAGGTAGGCATGTCAGTCATGGCGTCGCGGTGCAGGCACGTACTACTTGTTCTACTGACGTGTTTGATACGTTGATCGATGACGATCCTCAGTTCCAACGGTTGTTCTCCACATATCACCACCCGTCATACATATCACGTTGTTTCGACCGTTGGACCGCAACTGGTTTGCTCGAAACAGATACAGAAGACGAAGGTGTTGATTTCGGTTTTTTCGTTTGATGGTGGCAATGCTGACAGTGACGTCGAGCCAGGGTGTATTGCAGACACCAATCCACGGAGTAGCCGTAACGATCTCTACAGTGCGCACGCGACTACAGTGCGCATGGGTGTTGTTGAGCTGAGTCGTGCCCTTGATATGCTTATCGAGGAAGTGTCGCGAATGGTGCCAGGTGACCCACGCTATTGCCCAAAGTTTGTAGAATTCAAGGCACGCACGAGGTGAGCGCTCTTCGGGTTTAGTGTGTTCACATAACAATTCGTTTATCGGTGATTGCAGCACATCGCTGTGTTGGTGGGACTCCGCATGTGATGTGTGTGGTGTGTGCATGTATGTATCACTGTTCACACGATGTCCCGGTATGCCGTGCCGACCAAAACAAATGTGCGCACATTCGTAGTGCGTCTTGCTGTCAGTGATCGACGTTCTCATGCTTGTCATTGGTTGTATGATCAGTGCGTCATGCGATGCCTCTAGTGATATACCGAAGTGAAACTAGTGATCAGTGTGTCATGCTTCTCATGCTTGCCATGTACCGAGTGATATATCGAAGTGATGCTGGACCACACTGATCTCCCGCATGCGATGGATCTGATGTACTGCGGTGGTGATGACGCCATGCACACGATGTACCAGCGACATACGGTAGTCACATGGTTCATTGTTATACGAGATGTATTATTTATCGTTGCCCTTATTCGCCCCTTCCGCCCTGAGCATCGGCCTCCAAATCCTGTGTCCCTGTGCTGGCTCTGTGCTGGCTCGTCGTTTCATATTATTTTGCCTTATGCGCCCCTTCACCCTAGGTATCGGCCTCCAAATCTTGGACCCCGTGTCTCTGTGCTGGCTCTGTGCTGGCTCGTCGTTTCTTATTATTTTGCTTTTGGCCCTTTCCGCCCTAGGCATCGGCCTCCAAATCTTGGACCCAGTGTCACTGCGCTGGCTCTCATACTGTGCTGGCTCGTCGTTTCGTATTCTTTTGCCTTATTCGCCCCATTCGCCCTATGCATCGGCCTCCAACTCTTGGACCATGTGTCTCTGTGCTAGCTCTGTGCTGGCTCGTCGTTTCTTCTTGTTTGTCTTCTCGCCGTATGTTGTCTTCTCACCGCATCCATCTGTAGCATTTGAGCTGAGTCAAATTTCGCGCGAGTAGTGGTTGGCCAGTCTCGCCCGCACACAATGAGCACGCTCTGGATCGCTTTCGAAGTGACTTGGTGTTGCGATGCGTGCTCCAAAGAATTCGTTTGCTTCGAGGGCTGGCACCCGTGCCTACAATTCGAGTGGGGATCATTTCCCAAGTGTCCAGATTGCAGGGATCGCATGCGTCCACATTGTTACCGTGTGGTGCGGACTACAAAGTGCCCTTACGTCGTTGGAGAAGATACGGATGCCGAGATGTTGCCTCCTTCCACGGAGAGTGGTTCTGAGTTTGGAGAAGGCACTGAGTTGGGAACTTTCCGAGGCTGAATCAACTGACATGTCCGGTTTCGTGATTCCACATGGTTTTCGTCCGTTTGACTTTGAAAACATCACAGATTTCATTATTTTGTCAGTAGTGGTTTCCCTTAGAGTGCTCATGAGTCATGGTCGGTTCTGTTTGTCTGGAGTGAACGCGTTGGATATTATAGAGTGATCCACATAGAGTTTGGCACGCGATGCGCGTTTGACGCTGTGCGATTGGCATTGCTCAATGCACAATGTAAACGATGGTCTCGCATAGTAGCACATTGTCTTGTTAATGTGGCTTGTTGAGGGTTCTGTGCATTCTGCCAATGGCCACGACAGGTTTTGCTGTCTGGTGAGAACATTAATTCCAAATAGTGTTCAATACTCACATCACCAACGTTGGGAGGGCGAGAGATAGAGTTTGTCTGTGTGCGCGCATGCATGTGCGCGCGTACGTATGAGTGTGCGCAGCACCAGAGTTTCTTAAGCTTTTTTACAGCAACACCATTTCCTATTACAACTATACCCATGGACATATGTTTACGGAATTTGGGATTGGAGTTGACTCAATCCAATAGCTGTAGTTGTCATTTACTACTTTCTCCGAAAGTTACCTTATGGATTGTGAGGGGGAGGGACCCAGGCCGCAACCGCCCCCGGAGCTGGTCCCTCAAATTAGTTTGTGTTTACCGTAAACAAAACATACGAATTGGCCTCCATACTCTGAAACTACGCACAGTTGCTTTCAAAACTACTGCATTTCTCCAGTGAAACTCACAACTCTAGCAGAAAGGATGCAAGGTCAGGACGAAGGATCAGCATGGCCACCGGGGAGGCCAGCGGTTTAGCACTAGACCGCAAGGACGCTCTCTGTATGGCCCCAGGAACCACTTGGTAATTTCACGTGGCCAGCACTGACCACTTGGCCAAACCCACACGGCCAGACCTGGCCACTTGAGAATTCCAAGTGGCCAGCGAACTTCTCAAGTGGCTAGGTCTGGCCGTGTGGGTTTGGCCACGTGGCAAGTTCTGGCCACTTGGAATTCTCAAGTGGCCAGGTCTGGCCACTTGGAATTCTCAAGTGGCCAGGTCTGGCCACTTGGAATTCTCAAGTGG
>PVBE010852364.1_pt1 | contig 10337 bp, 8 predicted proteins | sample 1631181 | NCBI WGS metagenome assembly PVBE01 (sample SAMN08397723, study PRJNA350692) | Marine metagenome, whole genome shotgun sequencing project. | isolation source: water | place: Pacific Ocean | collected 2012-04 | reverse complement strand
TCTTAAGCTGGCGTGCGACCAGGATCGCCAGGCACTCCCGAGTGTATTCGTCGATCACCGTCAGCATCCGAAAGACCCGACCATCATGGGTGCGGGCCTGGACGAAGTCGTAAAGCTGCAGAGCAAGCAAACGTCATGCTGCCTCCCTTTCGATGTCCAAGCGCGGGATGCCCTCCTTCAAGCCAGCCCGATCCTAACATCCAGGCTGGACCAGTTTTCGGGGGGCAGGCCACCGCCGGCCGCTCAGCGGATCAGCAATTCCGGCAGGAACAGCGTGATCTCCGGCACGTAGGTGATGACCAACAGAAGCAGGATCAGGGCCGCCATGAAGGGGATGCTCTCGCGGGTGAACTCGCCGACTGAGCACTTGGCGATGGAACACGCGATGAACATGTTGAGGCCGATGGGCGGCGTCACCACGCCGATCAGGATGTTGAGCATGAAGATAACCCCGAAATGGACGGGGTCGATTCCGAAGTGGGTCGTAACCTCGATCAGCATGGGGCCGAGAAGCACCATCATGGGCACCGGCTCCATCACCATGCCAAGCAACAGCAGCACCACGTTGATGATCAAGAGCACCATGACCGGGTTGTCGGTGAAAGCCAGGAAGCCGTTGGCTACCGCCTGGGGGATCTGCTCGATGGCCATAATCCATCCCAGAAGGTTGAAGATCCCAACCAGGAAGTAGACCACGGAGGTCATGACCACCGCTTCGGTCAGGATCTTGGGGAACTGGCGGAGTTTGAGCTCGCGGTAGCACACACCAAGGAAGAGAGCGTAGAGCACCGCCACCGCCGCCGCCTCGGTGGCGGTGACGAAGCCGCCGACCATGCCGCCGAGGACCCACAGCGGCGTCAGCATGGCCGGGCCGGCGCGGATGAAGGCGCGGCCCACCTGGCGCGCCGAGGCCCGTTCTGAGGTGGCGCCGTAGCCCCGCTTGCGCGCCACCAGGTAACAAGCGGCCATGAGGTAGAACCCCATCAAGATGCCGGGGATAAACCCGGCGAGAAACAATTGACCGATGGATACGCCGGTCAGGCTGCCGAAAATGACGAACCCGACGCTGGGCGGGATGACCGGTCCGATGGTCGCTGCGGAGGCGCTGATGGCGGCGGCGAAGCCGCGGGAATAGCCCTGTTTGACCATGGCCGGGATGAGGACGGTGCCGGTGGCTACGGCGTCGGCGGCCGCGGTCCCCGACATGCCGGCCATGATCATGTTGGCGACGACGGTGACGTGGCCGAGGCTCCCTTTGAAGTGACCGACCAAGGTGGTGGCGAATTCGACCAGGCGCCGGGTGATGCCCCCGTGGTTCATCAGCGAGCCGGCCAACAGGAAGAACGGCACCGCCAAGAGCAGGAACGAGTCCATCCCAGAATAGATCTTCTGCGGGATGGGAATGAGCAAAAATTCGCCGGAAACCACCAGGTACGCCAGCGCCACGATGCCCATGCCGAACGCCACCGGCATGCCCAGGACAAGGACGAAAATCAACAGCGATAGAAGGAAGTAACCCATGGCGATGACGCGGCTAACCGCTCGCCGCCAGGTCGTCGGGCGGCGTCTCCTCGGCCGTGCGCCTCAGGTCGGCGAAGAGGGCGAACAAGACCGATTGAACGGTCATGATCGCGGCGCCGACGGCAAGGGCCAGGTAAATAAAGCCCATGGGCATCTGAAGGGCCGGGGAAGTCTGACGCATGGTGGCCAAGGCAAGCACGAGACCCTGCCAGGCGAGGGTGGCGACGAAAATCGCAGTCAAAAGGTGGGCCAGGAAATTGACTGCCTTGCGAGCGGTCGAGGAAACGGAGTCGGGCAGCAAGCTGATGGACACGTGGGCGCCCCGGTCGAAGGCAATCACGCTGCCCAGCATGACCAGCCAGGTCATGGAAAAGCGCGACAGTTCGTTGGCCCAGTGGAGCGATCCCTCGAACAGGCCGAAATAGCGCACCGCCACGGCCGCCAACACGACGACCACGAGGAAACTCAACAGGACGTTGGTCAGGACCCGAAGAGCGAGAATGAACCCCTTATAGGTTTGCAGAATCAGGCGGCCCAAAGATACCTCCGCTCGCAAAGAGAGGAGGGCGCCGGCGAGCTCAGGCCGGCGCCCTCCCGGGAGAGAGACGCTACATCTTCTGGATGGCATCCACCAGGTCGGTGGCGCCCGCCTTCTTGGCCCATTCATTCCAAAGCGGACTGACCGCCTTCTGGAACGGCTTCAGGTCCGGTTTGCTGATCTTGACGCCCATCTTCTTTTCCAGCTCTGCGAGGGCGTCCTCGTTTCCGACCTGCGCGGCATCGCGCTGCTTGTGCCAGGCTTCGACCGCCGCATCGCTGAGCACCTTCTGAATGTCCGCCGACATTTCCTGGTAGACCTTCTCGCTAACCAGGAGTTGCAGGGTCGCCAGGATGTGCCCGGTGATGGCCACGTTCTTGCCCACCTCGAACATCTTGAAGTTCCGCATGACGTCGGGGGTGCCTTCCATTCCGTCGACCACCCCGCTCTGCACGGCCATGTAGGTGTCCCCCCATGCCACCGGCACGGGGTTGGCGCCGATGAGCCGGAAGGTGCGGATGTAGGTATCCGCCTCAGGTGTGCGGATCTTGACGCCCTTGATGTCGGCCATGCTGCCGATGGACTTGCCCTTGGTGAGGACGTTACGGAAGCCCTGGGCGCCCGAGGCCAGAACCCTGATGCCGGCGTTCTTGCGTAGGCTTTCGAAAATCTTCTTGCCGATGGAGCCGTCCATCACCGCGTTGGCGTGATCGTAGCCGTGGAACATGAAGGGCATGTCGAAGATTCCGATCTTGGGATCGAAGTTGGTCAGCACCCCGGGGCCGCCGAAGGTCAGATCGAGGTTGCCGAGTTGCAGGCTCTCCTCGTTCTCACGCTCGTTGCCCAGTTGTCCCTGAGGGAAGAGCTTGATCTCGATCTTGCCCCCCGTCTTTTTCGCGACCAGATCGGCAAATTCCTGAGCCGCCCTTCCCCAGCCGCTGGTCGGCGGCCACATGTGGGCGAAGCGCAAGGTTTTTTCAGCTGCGATGCCGTGGCTCGCTGGTGCCAGAGCAAGCAGGATACCGATGGCCAATCCAAGGCCCAATCGGCTCTTGTGCCGAGCAACGGATTCCTTAATTGTCATGATTGCCTCCACAATTGATGTCGGTTGATAGCAACCATCCATTCGGATGGACTCCTTCTTGTTGATTCTTATAATTCTTGTTCGCCTGGCCTGCCTCCGACGCCTCATGGATTCAACTCAACATCGGAGCAAACCAAGGCCACACAGTCGCCGGGTTCGACCCGCGCCGGCGGACGCTTCATGCACAGCAGACCCGACAGCGGGAAACACACCGTGGCGGGCTCCCGCCCAGGATCATGAAGGAAATGAACGCACCCGGCAAGCTGGCCCTCTTCCACGGCCTCACCCAGTTCGCGGAACGGCTCGAAAATCCCGCTGTCGGAGGCGTAGACGTACGAAGCCTTCTCGATCCGCACGAAACGCGGGGAAGCCGCCGCCCCGGTGGGCCGCACATCGGACCTCAGTACCCCCAGATGGGCGAGCACGTTTCGAACGCCCTCTCTGCACATTCTCAGGCCGTGAATCGAGACCGAGCCGCCGCCGCCCATTTCGGTGTTAATGCTCGGAATCTCGTGGCGCAAGGCCGTCGCCAGGGAGGTTCGCCGACCGCCGATATCGTCGTAGATTACGACGACGGGAGCCCCGAACGCCCGCGCCATGGCCTTCGTCTCGTCCTGCAGGGTCCCGCTCTCGGGCATCAAGACGTTGACGCAGGGGATGGAATCGAGGGAGGCACCGCCGGAATGGAGATCGATCCATGCATCGCACATCGGCACGATGACGGACTCGATGTAGTGAGCGATCCGCGCGGTTGGGGCGCCACCGGCACTGCCCGGGAAGCTCCGGTTCAAGTTTCCCTCGTCTACGGGGGAATTCCTCCGTCCCGCCATGACAGCGGGAAAATTGGCTGAGGGCAGGATTATCAAGCGGCCGCTCACTCGGTCGGGATCAAGCTCTCGAATCATGCTGCCGAGGGCCAAGGGACCTTCGTATTCGTCCCCGTGGTTCCCGGCCATGAGAAACACCGTGGGTCCGGTCCCGTTCTTTATCAGAGCGATCGGGATGGGAATAATCCCGTAGGCGGAAGAATCCGACGAACAGGGCAAGCGAAGGATGGAAATCCATTTGCCATCCCGCTGGAAATCGATGTCCGTGTTCAGGTCGGATTTCTCCGTCATCGGTCCCTCTCGTCGCACAGAACCAAGACGCCGAACCGCTCCACGGCGGCCTGCCAACCCGGATGCACCAGGGTCGTCGCATCCCGCTCCTCGATGACCGCGGGACCGGCAATCGTCGAGCCGAAGGGCAGTCGCCCTCGGTCGTATACGGCGCAGTCGACGAAACCGCTGCCCGCGAAGAAGACCGGGCGCCTGTCCTTAGCCGCCGCCGCATCGCCGGACGCCGGGGTCCCGCCGCTCCCATCGTCGCCCAGCGGCGGTTTGCGGATGCGTCCGACGGCGGTGAGCCTGAGGGTGACCAGCTCGCAGGGCTCGGTCGTCTCGGCGTAGCCGTAGGTCGCCTGATGCGTCTCGTCGAAGCGATCCCTGACGCCGTCGAAAGTCTTCTTGGACAGCCCACCGTCCGGCACCGGAAGGGTCAGGTGATAGGACTGTCCCACGTAACGGATGTCGACGGTGCGCTCGAACGCCATGCGGTCGGGCGGCACGTTCTCGCTCTCCAAAATCGCCTTGCCCTTTGCCAGAAGCTCGGCATAGCCCGCCTCGAGCGCCTTTGGCTTGATCCCGTCGAGCCGGTCGACATGGGTCAGCGCGAAATCGTGCTTGAGATCGGCGACCAACAGGCCAAAGGCCGAGAAGATGCCTGGCCGCGGCGGCACGATGATCGTCCGGATGCCGGTTTCGACGGCCAGCGAAATGGCGTGGAGCGGACCGGCGCCGCCGAAGCCGATGAGCCGGAACTCCCGCGGGTCGTGCCCGCGTTGGACGGAAACGACACGTAGCGCCTGGCTCATGGCGGCATCGGCGATTTGCACGATGCCCGACGCGGTCTCGACCCTGTCCAGCTCCAGTTGATCGGCCAGAGCGTCCACCGCCCGAAGGGCGGAACCCGCGTCCAGGGGGATATCACCGCCCGAGAAATAGTCCGGATTAAGGCGCCCGAGCACCAGGTTGGCGTCGGTCACCGTCACCTTCTCGCCGCCCAATCCATAGCAGGTCGGCCCCGGGTTGGCGCCGGCGCTGAGGGGACCAACCCTGAGCTTGCCGCCATCGTCGATCCAGGCGACGCTTCCCCCGCCGGCGCCGATCTCGATCAGGTCGATCGCCGGCGTCAGAATGGGATAGCCCGAGGCGCCGGTGAACCAGCTGCGCGTCTGGTTGGCTCCCAGACCGACCTCGAATTCGTGGACGAGACGTGGCACGCCGTTCCGCACCAACCCGACCTTGGCCGTGGTGCCGCCCATGTCGAACGAGATGACGTTATCAGCGCCCAACTCGCGGGCGATGTGGGCGGCGCCGACGACTCCGGCCGCGGGACCGGACTCGATCATGAAGACGGGACGCTCGGCGCTGTGGGCAAAGTCGCTGACGCCGCCGTTGGACTGCATCACCAGCCGGGCGCCCGAGAAATGCCGCATGGCGAGTTCCGCATCCAGCCGCGACAGGTAACCGCTGACCTCGGGCATGACACCGCAGTTGACGATGGTTGTACAGGCCCTAGGGAACTCCCGGAACTCGGACGCAAGTTCCGACGAGAGAGACAGCGCCAGATCCGGAAGCTGTCGCCGGATCGCCTCGGCGACGCGCTGCTCGTGCAGCGGGTTGCGATAGGCGTGCAAGAGGCAGACCGCCACCGCTTCGACCTCTGCCTTCTTCAGCTCCTTGATCAAGGCGGCGACCGTCCCGTCGGTCAGCGGCACGATCGCCTCGCCCTCGGCGCTCATCCGTTCCGCCACCTCGAAGCACAGGTGGCGGGGCACCAGCGGATCGGGCTTGCTGGCGAAGACGTCGTAGGGGTCCGAGCGCACCTGACGGGCGATCTCGAGAAGATCGCCGAAGCCCTCGGTGGTGACCAGGGCGGTCGCCGCCAGCCGGCGCTCCAGGACCGCGTTGGTTGCCACCGTGGTACCGTGGACCAGGTACGAGACCCCCTCGTCGGCGGCATCAGTCTCCTCGATAAGACGGATCACGGTGGCAAGAAAGGCGCGGCCCAGGTCGTCCGGGGTGGAGAGCACTTTGGCCGTCGCCATCGCTCCTGTGCTCTCGTTCCAGACGAAGCCGTCGGTGAAGGTTCCGCCCACATCAACGCCAATACGCCACGGCCGCTCCACGGGCTTATCCATCTTTGCCTTTCACTCCCCGTTCCGCCATCCCTCCTCAACCCCGATTGCCGCCTAAGGCCTGTTTGAACAGGTTGCCTTCGCCGATGCGGTCATAGCTGAGTTGACGGAAATCGTCGGCGACGGTGCCGTCGATCATCCAGTCGACCAGCTCGCGGGCCAGGATGGGTCCGGTCTTGAAGGAATTCCCGCTGCCGCCGCAGGCGTCGTAGTAGCCGCCGAGCCCGGCGCGCGGCCCGAAGTAAGGCGTCCAGTCCGGCGTCACGTCGTAGAGGGCGGCGTAGGAGTCGATCAATTGCGCCCCCTGCAGGGGCGGGATCCGCCGCGCCATGCGGTCCATGAGGTCGAGCGCGAAGTCGTTATCGGCCGTCACCTTGAAGTTGTAGGGATCGACCTCGATATAGGGTTTGGGATAGCCGCGGCCGATGAGCCACCGGCGCCCGCCCATGGGCCTGAGGTAGACCGCCTCCATGGAGTTGCCGACCGGTGTCGTCGGCATGGGCCTGCCCTCGAGTACCTCCCACACCGTATCTTGCTCGCGGACGGCGATGAGCTCCATCTCCAGCCCCGCGCTGGCGGCCAGGAACTTGGCCCACGGACCCGCCGCGTTGACCACGGCGCCGGCGCTGACGGGACCAGTGTCCAACATCACGCCGTTGATCGTGTCGCCATCCCGCAGCAGGCCGCGCGCCGCGGTGCGGAAGCGCACCTCCCCGCCCGCCGCCGCGAACGCGTCGGCGTAGGCCTCGGTGGTTTGCACCGGGTCGGCATAGCCGCTGTTGGGTTCGAAAAGAACGGCGGCAACGCCGTCGGGCTCGAGCCAGGGAAACCTCTCCGCGTATTCCGAGGGATCGACGAGACCGGTCTCGATTCCGTAGGACCGCTGCATGGTCATGCTGGCGTCGATGATTTCCATCCAGTCGGGGGGAATGAGTTGTATGAAGCCGGTCGCCTCGAACCCGCCCGTCCTGCCCAACTCGTCCGGTAAGGCGTGGAACAGGTCGAGGGCGGCCTTGGCGATCCGCGCCATCAAGGGAAGCGTGTATAAGGTGCGAATGATCCCGGCGCTCTTGCCCGTGTTGGCGGGGGCGGGACCGCCGCCACGATCGAGGACCAGCACGCGTGCGACCCCTTTCTTTTTCAGGAAGTAGCCAACGCTGGCTCCGGTGATGCCGGCGCCAACGACGACGACGTCGTAATTGGTGCTCATGTCCGAACCTCCAACATTCTTATCCCCGAGACGGCCGGTTCTCAGGCCGCTGTGTGGCGCCGCCGTTGCCGCGTTCCTTTCTCGTCGATCCGATGGGTCTTGGGATCGACCACCACCCCGTAGACCTCGGCGGCCCGGGCCGGCGACACCTTGCCCTCGTGCACGTCCTTGGCCACCATCGACGGGTCTCGCTCCAGCGGATCGCCGTAGCCCCCGCCGCCGCAGGTACGGTAACGAACGATGTCGCCGGGTCCCACGTCGAACGTCGTCTTCGATCCCAGCTCTTGTTCCGTGCCGCCGGAGCGAATCAAGGTGTAGCGGGCCGTCTGTCCGTCGCCGCCGCCGAACAGCCCGCGCGGCGGAAACACCCGCCGGTCGGCGAGGACGGTGAACACGGCCTGGTGATCGAGGAAGGTATAGTCGCGGTGAACGCCGAGGCCGCCGCGGAATTTACCGGCGCCCTCGGAATCCGGGACCAGCCGGTAGCGTAGCGTGCGCACCGGATAGAACACCTCCATCTCCTCGATGGGCGTGTTCTGGGTGTTCTGGTGGTGGGTTTGCACGGCGTCGGGGCCATCGCTGTCGAATCGTCCGCCGTGTCCGCCGGCCAGGGTCTCGATGAACACATAGTCCTCGCCGTTGCGCGGGTCGCGGCCGCCGAACACGGCGTGGCAGACCATGGCCTTGCAGCCCGCCGCCACCGAGCGCGGCAGCGGCATCGCAAAGGCCTGGAACAGCAAATCGCAGAGCCTGAGCGAGACCTCCCATCCACCGGCGACACCGGCCGGCGACTGGGCGTTGGTGACCGAGCCCGCCGGCGCCCGCACGTCGATCAGGCGGAAGAAGCCATCATTGACCGGCACGTCGCGGTCGACCAGGCAGCGCATGACGTAGGCGCATGCGGCGAAGGTCTGGGTCAGGGTGGCGTTCATGGCCGATGCGCGCTGCTCGTCCGAGTCGGCGAAGTCGAAGGAGACCCGCCCGCTCTTGATGGTAATCGTCACGTGAAGCCGGATCGGACGGTCGCTGTGGCCGTCGTCGTCGAGAAAGTCCTCGGCCTCGTAGACGCCGTCGGGAAGGCCATCGAAGGCGTGGCGAGTGCGCTCCTCCGTATAGGCGTAGAGCTCGTCGACAAAGCCGTCGAACGCGGACTCTCCCAGCCCCTTCACCACCTCGACGAAGCGCCGGGCGCCCAGGGTGTTGGCCGCGACCTGGGCGCGGAAGTCGCCGGCCGTCTCCTTCTTGGCGCGGATATTGGCGACGAACATCTTGAAAACGTCGGTATCCAGCCGGCCGCGTCCGGCGATCTTCACCACCGGCAGCACCAGGCCCTCCTGATAGATCTCGCGGCTAGCCGCCAAACTCCCCGGCTGGGCGCCGCCGATGTCGACATGATGGGCCAAGTTGGCAGCGTATCCGATAATGTCCCCTTGATGGAAGATGGGCGCCAGGACGACGATGTCGTTCAGGTGCACGCCGCCCTGGTAGGGATCGTTGGTGGTCAGCTGGTCGCCTGATTCCAGGTTCTCCGGCCCGTAGGCCCGGATCGCCGCCGGCACGATCAGGTTCATTGCGGCGATGTGACAGGGTTGCGCCGCCGACTGGCCGATGACCCGTCCGCTCCGGTCGAGAAGGGCGCACGAGAGATCAAGGCGCGTCTTGATGTTGGTCGAGTAGCTGGAGCGTGCCAGGGCGACGCACATCTCGTCGGCGGCCGCCTCAAGCGCCCGGCGCGTCACCTCGAAACAAACAGGATCCATGGCGAGTTTCCCCTTCCCGCGCACCTCCGAGAACCATCGCAGTCGAACACACCTGCTTCACGCCGGTAACGTTACCATTCCGCTAGCTAATAAATTGCCCGCCGAGCTGTCAACCAATAAATCGCCCACCTACCCGAACCGCACTGCTGCCAACAGATAATGCCTACCTGGATACCGTTAATCGGGTCAATACCGTCGCTCCGGGCATCATCCCAACCCGTGGAGTAGCCCCCTGAAAGTGGACCATGTTTATTAAGAGATTTGGTGCATTCTGACCCTCTGAAAGGAGGACGGAATGAGCCGTAAGCGTTACTCACCGGAGCAGATTATCAACATTCTGCGGGAGGCGGAGATCCTGATTTCCCAAGGCCAGCCGCACCGCGCCATACTCTAACTTAAGCGGTGGACCACTTGATGGGGGCAGACCACCCCCAGAAGCGGCCGTCACACTGGCCGGTGCTGGACATCTGTTGCCCGTCATCAAAACATTTGGGACTGTTGAGCGTGTTTTCTAACGGAGGATCTGGCTCATCCTGGTTTGATGTTATGCCGCTTGGCGCTGATGGTTCAAGCGGCGGTTTTGGATGGTCAGTTTCTTGATCTTTCGTCTCCTTTCAATGATGGCCGCAACCCTGCCGAAGTAGACATCGGCGGGAGTGACGTTGTTCAGGCTTTCGTGGTAGCCGGGTTGTTGCGGTATCGAGAACTAGATGATGCGGTTGGACTGACTGAGATTGCCGGTGACGCACTCACGGACACGCGTCGTGGAAAGAACGGTCGTCACGGTCTTGTTGGGCAGTTCCGCCAGTCCGTTTTCGGGCGCCTTGGCGGGTATGACGACGTGAACGATGCCGACCGGCTCAGCCTCGACCCGGTCATGCGGTGGATCATCGGCGGCCATGCCGTCACGAAACAGGCTGCCTCGACCAGCCAGATGGGGCGTTTCGAGACTGAGGTTCTGGCCACCGATGCGAACGTTGAGGCAT
>PVBE010718752.1_pt1 | contig 10337 bp, 9 predicted proteins | sample 1631181 | NCBI WGS metagenome assembly PVBE01 (sample SAMN08397723, study PRJNA350692) | Marine metagenome, whole genome shotgun sequencing project. | isolation source: water | place: Pacific Ocean | collected 2012-04 | reverse complement strand
ATGGTTTCGTCGCCCAGATCCATGCCCACGCCGGCGGTCTCGATGTTTATGACCGAACCGACGCTGTCCGAATCGCTCAAGATCTTCTCTACGGTGTCCGCGCCCACACCGTAGAGAACCTTCATGGTCTTGCCGATTTCTTCCGGGGTTGCAACGACGGCTTCGATACGCTTCTTGAGAACGAGTCGGATATCGTCGAGCAAATGCGAGTTGAGCGGATCGCTGACGGCCACGACGACGGTCCCGTTTTGAAGGCTGAGCGGCACAAAATCGTAGTGGGACGCGAAACGGGCAGGGATCTCTTCGGTGACCTCCGCTGGAATGTTCTGTTTGGAGGGCACGACGTAGGGCATGTCGCAAAACCGGGCCAACGACTGATAGAGGGCTTCCGCCGTGACGTAGCCGAGCTGCTGCATAACCTCGACGAGGGGCACACCGTTCTTTTCGGCCTCGGCGAGGGCTCGATTCAGCTTTTCCTGGGTGACCAACTCCTCGCGGAGCAGGTGTTTTTCAAAGGCGGTCGAAGCGGGCAAGCCGGATGCTCCTGAAATCACATAACATCATTGTGTATCAACATGTTACCACAAATTCGCGACACCCAACAAGCGCTCCTGGAATGGGTGGGAACTAGCCCGGATATCCCACCGCTTTTCTAGTGCGACGGCGGATAAGGCCATTCTAACGAGACTCTTCTCGCCTTTCGACCTCGACGTGACCCGCCACGCGGTCGTCCGCAGGTCTTGCCTTGTAACGCCTGCTTCGGATAAGTCTCGTCATAGCAACCTTCCCCACCGTCTCGCTACGAAAACCGGTGAGATATCCGGGCTAGCGGCTTGAGTCGGTTTGCATGGCCGTGAGAGACACCTGTGCGCGGCCCGCGAGGGCCGGATTGGTATTGTCCTCAGCGACTTGCTTCAAAAGCGTCTGGGCGCGACCGGGGTCGTCGCCGCCGTTGCGAATCAAATCGCCGAGTTTGTATCTTAACATGGCGATAGCGGCTGGGTTCGAGCAATTGTCGAGCGCGGCTTCCATGGCCACGGCGTAATCGTTTCCCGAGTGGCCTCCGTTCGCCTTGAGCATCAAGAACGCCATTTCCTCCATCGCCAGATCCGCAACATACGTCAATTGATTTTGGCCCACGATTTCCTCGTAAGCCTCGAAATCGCCCGAGGCCCGCGCGGCATCCAATCGGTAGAGCGAAGCGAAGGGTTTCTCCGCCATCCGGCTTTCCTCGAGCAAATTCAAGCGCATGAAATTGTGCTCCACATTCGCGCGCCACGCATGGCCATAGTCCGAGCGCAATTCTTGGTAGGCCTCCAACGACTGCTCGTACATTTTCAATTCAGCAAAGGTCAGGTCGGCCACAACTTGCTGGGCGTCACCAGCGCGGCTGTCTTCGGAGTGGGCAGATTTGCCTTCGAGCAGGGCGAGGTAGGCGGCCATGTAGTTTTGCTCGTCGATAAAGCTCTCCGCCTCGGCAAAGGCCGCGTCGAGCGGGGATCCCGCTGGGGAGGAGGCGATGAGGTTCACAGCGTCCGAGGGCCCCGAGGCCGGGTACAGCACGAGAGCCGATATGCCCACAATGGCAAACGCGGTCACCGCGGCAGCCATGGGCAGGGGGCGAAAGATAGATTCCTTGGAGGGCGGTCCATCCAGTCCCCTTCGGATGCCTGGCATGAGATCGGTTTCGAGACGAACCAGCTCGACGGGAACGGCGGACTTGACGGTGCGGAATGCCGCCAGTTTTTCTCCGCACCGCGCGCAACCGCCCAAGTGCGTATCGAGGAGTGCCTGGTCATCCGGGTTCAATTTTTCGTATGTGGACGCGGCAAGGATTCCGCGAACCTTCCAGCAGCCGAGCATTTGCAACCATCCTCCGAGCATCTTCAAGCATCTTGTCGAATCAATCGCGGAAATCCGCGAGTTCTCTTCTCATCTTCTTCAAGGCCCGGAATAGATGGACCTTCGCGCTCCCCACGGTGCAGCCCAATACGGGCGCAATTTCCGCGAGAGCCATGCCCTCATAATGCCGCAGAACGAATACCGTCTTCTGCGAGGGCGATAACACGCTGAGAGCATGCTGCACTCTTTCCCCAATCTCATGACCGCGCGCATCGCGTTCGGTCGTCTCACTGGATGCCTCGATCAGAGGGGGCCCGTCATCCTGCCCGCCCCCGTCGGAGAGGCGTTCATGCCGGTGGCGTTTGCCGCGGCGCAACTGGTCGATGGCCTGGTTCGTCGTCAAGCGCAATAGCCATGCCACAAAGCCGCCCGAAGGCTGCCATAAATCGATTTTCCGGTAGGCCTTATGAAAAGCCTCCTGGGTCACGTCCAGCGCGTCTTCGCGGTTGTTTGTGATCCGGTAGGCAATCGCAAAGACGCGGCCCTGATGGCGGCGCACCAGTTCCTCGAAGGCCTGCTCGTTCCCGCCTTGAAGCGCGAGCGCGAGGGCCCCATCCGACAACTCCTTCATATGTGCCGTATTTTCCAGGTTCACCAAGTTAACGCAGGCCTTTCGCAAAAGGTTTACATTGGGGATCTTCTTGACCCTTTCTTTCGACAGGATAACAGGGTGGACAGGATTGTTTGGAGCTGAATTATTGGGGATTGAGATTCCGCATCTTACGTTTCACTTCAACTCTTCCTTCGGCAAAATTCAATAACAGCCCAACTGGCTTTCCCGTTGCTACTAGCCCGGCTATCTCGCCATGCTCCATATCCGCGCCCGCATCCTGTCCATCGTGTCATCCTGTCAAGAGAAGTCACTCTCCAAAGGCTACCGCATTTGATACTATATCGCCAGCAGTTTCAATCATAGCCTGGAGAAGCAGCCATGAGCCAAGAATTCTTCAACGGCATCGGAGTTATCCCCTACGAAGGCCCCGACTCCAAGAACCCGTTGGCTTACCGTTTCTACGACGCGCAACGAGACGTTCTCGGCAAGCCGATGATCGACCATCTGCGCTGGGCGGTTTGCTACTGGCATACCTTCAACTCGCCCGGCCTCGATATGTTCGGAGACGGCACCTTCGGCCGCCCCTGGATGGCGGAGGGTGGCGACCCGATGGAAATGGCGAAGCAGAAGGCGGAGGTCGCGTTCGAGTTCTTTACGAAACTCGGCGCGCCGCATTTCTGCTTTCATGACCGGGACATTGCGCCCGAAGGCGACACGCTGGCGGAATCGAACGGCAACGTGGATCGTATCGCCGAGCTGCTTCAGTCGAAGATGGATGAATCGGGCGTCAAGCTGCTGTGGGGCACAGCCAATCTTTTCAGCCATCCGCGTTACGCCAGCGGCGCCGCCACCAATCCGGACCCGAACGTCTTTGCTTACGCGGCGGCCCAGGTCAAACATGCGATGGAAGTTACCCAGCGGCTTGGTGGGGAAAACTACGTGCTGTGGGGCGGGCGAGAAGGCTACGAGACTTTGCTCAACACGGACCTCGCCCGGGAGACGGCGCAGATTGGGAGATTTCTGCAACTGGTCTTCGAGCACAAGCACAAGATTGGATTCCAGGGCACGATTCTCATCGAGCCGAAACCGCAAGAACCCACGAAACACCAATACGATTACGATTGCGCATCGGTCTACGGCTTCCTCCAGAAATTTGGCCTCGAAAACGAAGTGAAGCTCAACATTGAAGCCAATCACGCCACGCTGGCGGGGCACACTTTTCAACACGAACTCGCCTTCGCTATCGCCAACGGCATTTTCGGCAGCGTGGATGCCAACCGCGGTGATCCCCAATCCGGATGGGACACGGACCAGTTTCCGAACGACTACGCGGAAGCGACATTGGCCCTGTATACCATTCTGAAAGGCGGCGGATTCACCACGGGCGGGTTCAATTTCGATGCGAAGATCCGGCGGCAAAGCATCGACCCGGCCGACTTGTTCCACGCGCATATCGGCGGGCTGGATACCCTCGCGAAGGGGCTGCTCAACGTCGCGAAGATGATCGAGGACGGCAAGCTGCAAGCGGAGTTGGACGCCCGCTACGCGGGCTGGAGCGAGGGCGCGGGGAAAGCGGCGCTCGCCGGAGAATTGTCCTTGGCGGACATCGCCGATTCCGTTCACGCGAATAACATCAACCCGGTGCCGCAGTCAGGGCGTCAGGAAATGCTGGAGAATCTGGTTAACCGGTATTTGTAACGATTGCGAAGAATCGTCAAGCGGGCGAAACTGATCGACTTGCGGGCTTCATCTCGTTCCCACGGTCCTCTGTGGGAACGAGGTTGTTGAATGGAATGCTTACGACCTGGCCCGTTGCGCCCTACCCCTTAAACTGCCCCACGAGCGCTTCGATGCTCTGCTTCGCGTCGCCGAAGAGCATTCGGGTGTTCTCATTGAAGAAGAGGGGATTCTGGACGCCTGCGAAGCCGGTGCGCATCGAGCGCTTGAGCACGAAGACGGTCCGCGCGTAGTCCACGTTGATGATGGGCATCCCGTAGATGGGGTTGCTTTCATCGGTGCGGGCCGCGGGGTTGACGACGTCGTTGGCGCCGATGACGATGGCTACGTCTACGTTTTCGATGACGGGGTTGATGTCGTCCATCTCGACGAGTTGCTCGTAGGGAACGTTGGCCTCGGCGAGAAGCACGTTCATGTGGCCGGGCATACGTCCGGCTACGGGATGCACGGCGTATTTCACTTCGGCCCCGTTTTCTTCGAGGAGGTCGCCCAATTCGCGGACGGCGTGTTGGGCTTGCGCCACGGCCATGCCGTAACCCGGAACGAAGGCGACGGTGCTAGCGGCTTCGAGGACGTAGTAGGCGTCTTCGGCGACGATGGGTTTGGCTTCGCCCTGGACGGCGCCCGCCGCGCTTGACGTAGTCGTGCCGCTGCCGAATCCGCTGAACAGCACGTTGGCCAGCGATCGGTTCATGGCTTTGCACATGATGCTGGTCAGGACAATTCCGCTCGCCCCGACAAGGGAGCCGGATACGATAAGAACGGTGTTTTCTATTACGAATCCCGCCGCGCAGGCTGCCAAGCCGGAGTAACTATTCAACAGCGAGATGACGACGGGCATATCGGCGCCGCCGATGGGGATAGTGAAAAGAACGCCAAGCACGAATGATGCGCCGACGGCGACGAGGAAGGGCACATACATGCCAGCTGGATCGAGCACAAAGCCTACGCCACAGGCCACGATTCCCAGTACAAGGATGCCATTTACGATTTGCTGGCCCGTATACAGAACGGGTTTGCCATCTATTCTTTCGGAGAGCTTCAAGTAGGCGATGATGCTGCCGGTGAACGTGACGCCGCCGATAAGCACCGCCAAGTATATGGCGATGACGGGGATGATGTCGTCTCCTTGTGGCACACTTTCCGCCCAGCCGGCTCTTCTCTTTTCGTACTCGGCCCAGCCGACGAGAAGACTCGCCAATCCGCCGGTGCCATTGAACAACGCGACGAATTCGGGCATAGAGGTCATGGGCACACTGATAGCCGCGACAAGGCCGATCACGGCACCCACGGCCGCGCCAATGAGGATGAACTTGTAATCGAGGCCTTGCGCCACCGTCGCAATGACGGCGATGAGCATTCCGAGCGCGGAAACCATGTTGCCGCGCCGCGCCGTATCGGCGGAGCCCAGCATCTTGAGGCCAAAGATGAAGAGGACGGCGGAGACGATGTATGCGAGTTCGACGAGGGATTCCACTTAGCTCCCCCCCTCTTTTTTTTTGAACATGGCGAGCATGCGGTCGGTGACGAAGTAACCGCCAACCACGTTAATCGTCGCGCACGCCACGGCGACGGTTCCGAGTACGGTCACGAGAATTTCGTTTTCCGAACTACTGAATATGATGAGCGCGCCGACGATGCTAATGCCGGAAATGGCGTTCGAACCGGACATCAGCGGCGTGTGCAGTTGCGAGGGCACCTTCGCGATGAGCTCGAAGCCCAGGAAGATGGCCAAAACGAATGTGAAGAGGAGGAGCATTGGGGGTTCCTTTGCCGGGATCGTCGAATGAAATTTGTTATATCGAGGTTGTGAAGCCGACTCTTATTTTCTCGCGTTCTTGATCATTTCGTTATACAGCGCGCCCTCGTGGGTGACGACGCAGCCCTGTATGATTTCATCCTCGAAATTGAGGTTAAACGTCTTCTCCTCGTCATCCCAAAAATGCTCGACGAGGTTGCCCAAATTGGACGAATACATCTGGCTCGCGTTCGCGGCCGCGCGGCCCGGCAAATTGCCCAGGCCCACGATCGTTACACCGTTCACATCGACTTCTTCGTCGACCTTCGAGCCTTCCACGTTGCCGCCGGTTTCCACAGCTAAATCGATGATAATGCTGCCGGGCTTCATCGATTCGACCATTTCCTTGGTGACGATTACGGGGGCTTTGCGGCCGAGAAGCTGCGCGGTCGTGATGACCAAATCGGATTGGGCGCAGACCTTCGCCATGCCCTCGCGCTGCATCGCCTGCTGCTCTTCGGTGAGTTCCTTGGCGTAACCGTCCTTCGTTTCGCCCGTTTCGCCCAGATCGACTTTGACGAACTTCGCGCCGAGGGACTGGACTTGCTCTTCCACCACAGGCCGCGTGTCGAAAGCTTCAACGCGGGCACCGAGGCGTTTCGCCGTAGCGATGGCCTGCAGACCGGCGACGCCTACGCCTATGATGAATACGCGAGATGGCGCGATCGTGCCCGCCGGCGTCATCATCATGGGCAAGACCTTGTTCAGGCGGTCCGAGCCAAGAATCACCGCGACATAGCCCGCGAGATTCGCCTGCGAACTGAGCGCGTCCATTTTCTGAGCGAGCGTGGTGCGCGGAATCATTTCCATGCTGATCGCCGTGACACCGCACTGGGTGAATTCATCGACAAGCGCGTCTTCGTTGAAAGGGTCCAAGAAGCTGACGTGGATGCACCCTTTCTTCAACGTGGCAATCTCTTCGAGCGGAGGCTTGCGCAGCCTCAGCACCATGTCGGCCTTAGCGAGGCTGCCGCCGCGCGCCGATGTAACCGCCGCGCCGACAGATTCGTAGTCGGCGTCGGTGTGGCCGCATGTTTCGCCCAAGCCGGCTTCAACCGACACTTCCGCGCCGCGTTTAACCAATTTCCCGACGGTCGAGGGGATGACAGGCACACGCGGTTCGCCCGGATGCATTTCCTTCGGAATAAAGATGAGCATCGAAAAACCTTATGTTCTGGAGCGTGGGGTATGACGGATCGTCTACACGAGAGCACGGAATTATAGGGATCTTGTATGCCGGGTGTCAAAGACGAGTTGTGGGCTATTCCAAGGAGTACCGTACCTTGCTCCGCGCTACGCAACACAAGCTCGCGATGAACTCCAGATGTCAGGATGGCGCAAGATAGCCGCTTATGGAAGTTGTGACGAGTGCCGAAGAGTTTGCCAATGTTCCGCAGGCCTTCTGCCGGCGTGCGGCGCGTGAACAAACGAGAAACTCTGCCACGGAACATGGCGCGTGGGCAAACGAGAAACCCTGCCCCGAAGGGGTCGCGGCATGTAGCCGGGGAATGAGCGGAGCGATTCCCCCAGTAAGCGTTTCTCTATATGGACTTCTCCGAAGGAGATGCGACGATTCCCGCCCCGCGGATCGCCGAATCCGTTTCCAGATCGTCTCGGGGCTGCAATCGATGTCATGGGCCTTTGGCAAGGTGGCAAATCTCGTTTCGAGTTTCTCAGCCGTCGTATCTCCTTCGGAGAAATATCGAGTGGCCAAGTTGACCGGGGGAATCGCTTCGCTCATCCCCCGGCTACAACCCGAAGTCCCTTCGGAACAAATCCTGCCTGCGTCATCTGGTCCGATATTCCGGCGTGGTCCCCTACGCAGTCCGCAACCGCCATAAATTCCAGTGGCCAAAATGCTGCGTTCGCCCCTATCGTCAGGACAGCCTTGTCCGCCGTCGCAGTTGAAAATCGGCGAGATACGCAGGCTAGCGATAACGAGGTCCCGGCGCGAATCGACCCTGGCACCGGCCCTAGGATGCGGGGTTCGCGACCGCTCTACACTGGAAGCGATGTCGGATGTCACCGGCAATCAGAGGCATTCTTGCGGGTACAGAGTCATTTAGCTTCATGTAGGGGGTTTTGCGCAGCGGTAGATTATCTCTTTCTCCGGGATGGCGTAGCGTTGGCGCTCTTCGGGGTTCAGAACCGCACCGGGAGAGATCTCTTCATACTCGAAGGGCGAGAGTTTCCCTTTGGAATCGAATCGCGAATACGCCCAGATGTGAGAGAAGACATCGGGGTCTGCTTTCTCCCATTCCACCGTGGCTTCGAGGCTCATATCGAAAGGCACCATAATATAGGCCACGCCGCCTGGACGCAGCACACGGTGGATTTCGCGAATGGATTGGGCGTCGCGCCGCACATGCTCGAGCACATGCAGGCAAAAACCACGTCGACGGTTTCGGAACCTATGCCCAAGGCTTCCAAATCGTGGGCCATTCCCGGGCCGTGGCAATTCTCGGCGCGCATCGCGTTGAAGTCCAAATCCGAATGCAAGCTGTGGAGGCGGGCGTTCTTGCTCACGATCGCGCGCACTTGCGCCTCCGGCGCGAAGTGGAGGACAGTGCCTTCGCGCACCGCGAACGTCTCGTCCTTCTCGTCTAGATAGAGGGCAAGAAAACGTTGCCGTTCCTGCGCGCCGCAGCTTGGACACAGGACGTCGGGAAGCCAGAATCGCATGACATCGATTGCGTAGAAGCGATGCCCCTTCCAACCGCAACATGGACATTCGGCCGTGTCCGCTCCCGTCCGCTTGTTACGTTGCTGAATGGCTAGATTCAACAGGGCCACGCGCACGAAGATGCCCGCCGAACGCGGCCCCTTGACGTACAGCCTCAGGAGGAAGTTGCGCGAAAAAACTTCCCATGAATCCCAAGAGATGGACCGCTCTTATCACAGCAGACTTCCCCCCAGGCGGACTGGGGACGCGTCGCCGGCCGTCCAGCAAACTACACCATCTTCGCCGAACGGTATTCTTTCGGTCGGATGCCGTGCTTGGCGACCCGCAAGCCCATGACGCGTTCGGAAATCCCCAGCTTCTTTGCCGCTTTCGTCTTGTTGCCGCGCGTGCTCTTGAGCGCTTCGATGACCATTTCCTTCTCGATGCGGTCGACCGTCTCATCAAGGGTGCCGCGCATGACGGTGTTGCTGGCCTCGGCCGTTTGGAGCGTGGGGGGCAAGTGGTGGCCGTAGAGCACGTCATCCGTGCTCAACAGGACCGCGCGCTCGATGCTGTTCTCCAACTCCCGCACGTTGCCCGGCCAATGGTAACTGGTGAGCATGTCTATGGCCGGCGTGGATATGCGCCTGACGTTTTTGCCGTTGGCCTTGTCGTATTTCTCGACGAAGTGGTTGGCTAATTCGAGGATGTCCGTGCGCCGTTCGCGCAACGGGGGGATATGAATGGGAAACACGTTCAGTCGGTAATAAAGATCCTTGCGAAACTCCTTCCTCTCGACCTGTTCTTCCAGTTCTCGGTTCGTCGCCGCGATGACCCGGACATCCACCGTGATCGTGTCGTTCCCGCCTACCCGCTCGAATTCCTTTTCCTGCAAGACGCGGAGCATGCGAATCTGCGTATGGGGCGACAGGTCTCCTATTTCATCCAAGAAGATGGTACCGCTGTGCGCCAATTCAAAGCGGCCTTTTCGTTGGGAGGTCGCGCCCGTGAAGGCGCCCTTCTCGTGCCCGAAAAGTTCGCTTTCGATGACCGATTCTGGCAGGGCCGCGCAGTTCACGCGCACGAAGGGCTTCTTCGAGCGCAAACTGTTGTAGTGGATCGCATGCGCGACAAGCTCCTTGCCCACACCGCTCTCCCCGAGGATCAACGCCGTGGCTTCGCTCTCCGCGACTTGGCCGATCATGTCAAAGACCGCCTGCATCGGGTTCGAGCGCCCAATAATATTCGCCGGTCGGAACCGGTCGCGCAACTCTTCCTGGAGGCGCGTGTTCTCATCGAGGAGTTGCTGGCGGCCGCGTTGCGCGTCCTGGCGCAGCTTCATAGCCTGAGATATCATCGAGGCGATAATAGACAACAGGCGGATGTCTTCTTCGAGGGCCACATCCGCTGAGAACAGCGTGGCCACGCTAAGCGCTCCGAGCGTCTCGTTCCCTACCTTGATGGGCACACAGAGAAAGGAAATGTCATCCTTATTCAGGTCTGCGCGCGCCTTCGTGCGATTGAGGAACAGAGGTTCTTCGGAAATCTTGGGAACCATCATCGCGCGGCCCGACTGTACAACCCGCCCCGTTATCCCTTCTCCGAGCGCATAGCGGCCCCGCGACCGCTCGCTGCTCGAAAGGCCATGAGCCGCTTCGATAACTAACTCGCCACTTTCTTGGTCT
>PVBE012018492.1_pt1 | contig 10338 bp, 8 predicted proteins | sample 1631181 | NCBI WGS metagenome assembly PVBE01 (sample SAMN08397723, study PRJNA350692) | Marine metagenome, whole genome shotgun sequencing project. | isolation source: water | place: Pacific Ocean | collected 2012-04 | reverse complement strand
TTACTTTTTGCTTTGCATCGCCGTGCGCAGCTATAATTAAATCCTCCAATATTTCTTTACTTTCTTTCATCATTTCTGGTGCTATATGCAATTTAATTAATTCCCCATCCCCATCCCCATTCCCATTCCCGGCATCCCCATTCCCGGCATGGCTACTTGACCCGGGGGCGCGTTGAAGCCAGAATTACCGCTCGGAGGCGGTTCGATGCCGCCTCCGCCGGATTCGTCGCCAATAATGATTGCAATGTCCCCTTTTGTGTAGCCGGTGCCACCATCGATCACGTCGATCTTCTCCACATAAAACTCTTTAGGTCGATCGCCTCCGAGTGAGCGGGTGCTCGCCACTAGTTTGGCTCCCTTGCCTTTGAAACTGACCACACTGACTGACGGGGGAGTGGCTCCATACTTTGTGCCGCCCTGCATCAGGGTGACACTTGTGATCGCCCCGGTCTTCTCATCCAACTCGACACCGTCCGGAATCTCCAACGGAGAGAATTTTTTTCGAACCCGCTCCAGATGGGTGACAAAGTTGGTCCCGGCCTCTTTCACGCGGTCCAGATTGTGATGTTCCTCGTCCGTGGTGATCTTAACCTTCTTCAGTGAGTCCCTAACTTGTTGTTCACTATTCTCGTCAAAGGCCTTTTCCTTGATTTGACCGTCGACTAGCAACTCGCCGCTCCACTTACCGTTTTCGTCTTGTCTAACTTCTATCCTACCTACCTCATTGGTCAGACCTAAACTCTCGGGGAGCGGGAAGTTCTTGCTCTCGTTGTATCTCTCGGTATCGTTTTTCAGCGTCTCCGCACTATTGGTCCGGACGGTCTCGGTCGCACCGCGTTCGCTCCAGCCGTAGCCCAGCAAAGCCAGCGTGGCGACGGTCACGATGATCAGGTCAAGATTGCGCTTTATGGCGTCGGGATTGATGCTGATTTTTCCAGCCATGATTTACAATTCAATGGGTTCACGCAACACCAAGTCCAAGCCAAAAAGATAGGTCTTGAGCCGAGCTTTGCTGTCTTCGTCACTCTTGTCGTCCTTGACATCCTCCAATCCCTGCCGCTCCATGTCCTCAAGATCCCTCGGTTTGGTTTCGTTATAATCAAACAATCCCGTGTCCTTGACTTGCTGAACCAGCACCGTGATGAGCCGGTTGTTCGCAGTGGGATCCACATCGCGCATGTCGATCGCCTTGCACACGACCTTCAGCGGTCGATCCTGGGAGCCGACAACATTCAGATTGTTGGTGTCGCCCATCATGCCCATGCCTCCCATACCCATCATGCCCCCACCCATCATGCCATAGGGGTTCATCCCGTAGGGGTTCATCCCCATACCCCCGACAGGATTTCCGGGCTCTCCACCCATTCCGCCTCCCGGCGGCATGCCCATGCCGGGCATCCCCATACCAGGCATGCCCATGCCGTAGGGCATCATGCCGGGCATCATCATGCCGGGCATCATCATGCCGGGCATCCCCATGCCGGGCATCCCCATCATACCGCCGTAGGCATCTTCGTAATCCATGTCGTCGGCGTCGACTTGGTTAAACGCCGCAACCCAAACCCCCACCTGTGAACCGATGGAAGAACGCATCCGAGTCTCGGTGGTGATCATCGACTTGCGAACAGCCTGAAGGACATCCGCCCAGAGAAAGCGCTCCACAATCCACTTATTGAACTGGTCAGCCTCCGTTTTCAGAGTGTCCAGTTTATCCACCTCGCCCGAAATATCTCCATGTGGCATGCTGTAATTTTCAATCAACCCGCCCAATTTATCGATCTCCTGCTGCTGGGCACTGTGCACGGTGCTGTTGAAATAAACACCAGCCCAAACCGCCGCCACCAAGCAGGCAGCTGCACCATAAAAGTACGGCTTCTTTCGATCCAAATCCTGCTGCAGGCGGGCCGTACCCGGCATAAGGTTCATCTCCAACGGGCAGTTGGCCACCTCTCGGATGGCCAGGCCGACAAGCTGGCCAAACGTGTGACCGACCCTCTCCAACTCCGCGACATCCACTGTGTCCTGATCAATCTCCACTCCGACGAACGGGTTAAAATACTCGATCGGCACGCTGAGCTTCTCTGCGAGAAACTCGGGCAAATACGGCATGATCGCCGCGCCGCCGTGCAGGAACGCCCGCACCGGGTCGCTGCCTCCCTGCTGTTTTTGCCAAAACTGAAGGGTCTGCTTCAACTGAACGTGCAACCGGGTCATCACCTGTCGGGCGATCTTGGAGAGCGCCGCTTCATGCGGGTCATCCGGCTCGGCATACGCACCACCCAAGCCGACAAGCCCCTTCTGCAACTTGATCTCCTCCGCCTGCGAAAAGCGGATCTTCGTTTCCGTCGCGAACTCCTGCGTGATCGAGTTGGCGCCGATGTTGATGGTGCGAATAAAAAATTTCTCCCCTTCGAAAATCAGAACGTGTGTCGTCTTGGCACCGATATCCAGCACCAGCGAGCAACCCTCAATGTCCCCGTAGTTGTAACGGAACGCATTGACCAATGCCGCCTGCGCCGTGTCCACCAGTTCCACGTTCACACCCTGCGCCTTGGCCACCTTGATCATCCCATCGGCCACCTCGCTCTTAAGCGCTGAGAGCAGCACCTCGATCTCGCCCGACTTGGCCACACCCATCGTGTAATGATCCCACGCGGCCTCCTCCAACGGGAACGGGATGTTCTGCTGCGCCTCGAACTTGATCATCTGCGCAACCTTGGTCTTGTCGATTGCAGGAAGCCGGATCGGCTTTGACAAAACCTGAAAACCGGGAGCCGCCACCAAGCCGCGCTTGGCCGAGAAACCGGCCTCCTCAAATAACTCCTTGGCCGCCTTCTCGAGCGCCTTGGGCCGCACCCTTTCACTGGAACCTTCCAGCCCCATAGGCTTGACCCCAAAACCAAGCAGCCGAATGCCGCCCTCCGCCGTTGGCTCAAACTCGGCGGCACGCAGGGTGCCGGCGCCCATGTCAATTGCCAGAAATGATTTGGAACTCATTTTATCTCAACAGTTTGGACGGCAATCCATGCCCATCCGTTCAACAGCACGCAGCCCCTGCCAAAGTTTTCTTTTCGGCCGAAAGTATTCTAGTTCAGCCAAAAGCAATAACTCATATTCATCCTGAAAACGTTTCTAATGACGGAATCCCGACACCAGTAACGGTAGCCCACCAAACATCATCTGACTGAAATAATGAAACCGGACAAATCCCTTTCAGATCCACTACTACCAGAAAAGTGGTCGCGTTTGCTAAAGGAATTGCACTACAGCGTCAAACAGAAAACGTCGAACTTGGGGAATCATACCAAAAGCTCAGCCAATAACAAGAACCGAAGAAGAAGCGCAGACGACCAAACCAAGCGCTTGACCAAACGATAACAAGCCAAGCCTTAGCTCAAAAAGAAGTATCTGCAAATCGCGTAACGATCACAGATTCAAAAACCACCCCGCTTGGCCAAAAGCCAGTGCCCGGACATATCACCCCTCACGCAAACGACGATCCCAGTCGTACTCCCGGGCAGTCACCAAGTCCTCCAACCGCCGCGCCCGCCTGTCCAACCGCTCAAACCGCTGCTTGAGCCGAGCCAAGGCCAAGCTCTTTGAACTGGCGTACGAATTGTAAAATTCCCACTCAGACATGCTCTTGGGCTCACGCGGCGGTTCCACTTTCATTAGCAAAGCCGCCAGCAGATAGATCAGCCCCATGGGAAAAAAACCTGTAAAAACAAATGCCAAAACCAGCAGTGCCCGAACCCAGAAAAGCGACAAGTTAAATGTCTGAGCAAAACCGGCACAAACACCGAATATCCAGCCACTCTTCGACCTGAATACCGGCAACCTAACCTTTTCTAATGTATTATATGTCATCTTATGTAAATATTGCTCTTTACTTGTCTTTATTTTGTATTAATATGCCCTCTAGAGACTCAATCCTGTTCTCCAACTTTTCCATGTCGGCGTGTAAATCCTGAATCACACGGGTTTCATCGGCGGTCGTCTTACGCTCTTTTCTACCTCCGACCTTCAAGATTTTGACCATCGCAATCAAGGTGCCACAAATGACCGGCAAACCGATGGCAAAGAAGAAAACCAGAGCCACAATCTCGAAGGCACCCGACATCCCCAACATTTCAATCATCTCATTCATCCGACCAAGTTCGGGCACATATTACGCCGACTGACTCCCGCTGCCAGCCCGAACTCTTCCCCGCTCAAGCCGGCTCACCCTGTTTAGCTGTTTTTCCCTTCAACTCCTCCAGTTCTATCTCCAGTTCCTCATCAGTTTCGAGTTCAGCGAATTCCTTGTCCAGTGAACTATTCCGTGCTCGTGCCAGTTCGGCTTCGGCCACCATCCGGTCAACCCGGTGCAACATTTGCTCGAACCGCAGAAAAACACTGGTACCGTCCGCCTCACGAACCTGCTCTCTTGCCTGCTTGCTTTTTTTTGCCTGTATCGCCTTCTCTGCCAAAACCTTGTAACGATCTCGGATCGCCTCGAGTTTTTCCTCCAATTCAGCGATATCCTGCTGGTACTGCCCGATAATTCCCTCCATCTCCGAGAAATCACTCTCCAGTTTCTTGGCCTGTTCCCTATGGTGACGCTTTTCCAGCAATGCCTCTCGCGCCAAGTCCTCCCGCCCCTTGCCTACTGCCAATTCTGCCTTTTCAGTCCAGCGTTTTGCCTTCTCCTTGGCGTCCTCAAGCGTCCTGCCCAAACGAGTTCGATTGGCCATCGCGCTGGCACAGGACGCCTTCATCTCCACCAAGGTGTCCTCCATCTCCTGAGCCATTAACCGGATCATTTTTTCCGGATCCTCCGCCTGATCCAGCACGGCATTAATGTTGGAACTAACGATGTCCTTGAATCGAGTGAATATTCCCATTGTTCATCCTTTCTTTATTCGATTGAGTCGCAATCTGCTAACACCTCTAGCCAGCCTCATGCCAACGTGACATAAAAAGATTAAACAACTGCAACAGAATGATTTAACATAAAAAACATCATTAAGTTATTTTGGTTTTTTATACCGTTTTATTGTATTTTTGTTTTATGTTTGGCATCCTACGCCATATGCATCGCTGTGCAAATGTTATCCAGTTGCGAGTCCCAGAACCGCTTGGACGTTCGGAGGCTTTTCTTGAGTTTCAGCAGCACCTATCCCGAGTAGCCAAGGTGAATCGGCCGGTGCTTTTGGTTGGCGAGCGCGGAACCGGCAAGGAATTGGCCGCTAATAGGTTACACTTTCTCTCCGAACGCTGGCAGGGGCCGCTGGTTGCCCTGAACTGCGCTGCGCTTTCGCCCTCGCTGATGGAGTCCGAGTTGTTCGGCCACGAGGCAGGGGCCTTCACCGGAGCCAATCAACGCCGCCAAGGCCGTTTCGAGTCGGCCAACGAGGGAACACTCTTCCTCGATGAGATCGGCCTAATCCCGATGCCAGTGCAGGAAAAGATTCTGCGGATGGTGGAGTACGGCACGTTCGAGCGTGTGGGCGGCACAACGAGCGTGGAGGTGGATACACGCATTGTCGGCGCCACCAATGCTGACATGCCGCGCTTGGTTCAAGACGGTCAATTCAAGGCCGATCTGCTCGATCGTTTGTCGTTCGACGTGCTGGCACTGCCTCCGTTGTGCGAACGGCACGGTGATGTGATGCTGCTGGCGCATCATTTCGCCGAGCGAATGGCGCTGGAACTGCGCCTTGGCCAAGCGCCAGCGTTCGCGGAAAGTGTTATTCAGCGGATGGAGCGCTACGACTGGCCCGGCAATGTCCGCCAACTCAAAAATGCCGTCGAGCGGGCTGTGTACCAGTGCGAGGGGGAGATAATCACCAAAATTGATTTTGACCCATTCTGTTCAGGTTCGCCGCGTGACGCCGCCCCCCCACGACCCTCCCCATCCTCAGAGTCGCCGGGCCAAGCGAATGCCTTTCAACTCGGTGACCGCTCCCTCCCTGAGGCCGTTCGCGAACTTGAGCGCCGCGCGCTTGGCCAAGCGCTGGCCAAAGCCCGCCACCACCAAGGCAATGCCGCCAAACTGCTTGGCCTGACCTACCACCAGTTCCGCGCCCTGTACCGAAGGCACAAGGACACGCTTTAGCCGAGCAACTCGGTAGCCTTGGACGCGATGTCGGATTGGCGCATGAGGGCGGTGCCAACGAGGATGGCTCCGGCACCACATGCCTCCAAGCGCTCTACATCGGCACGGGTTTGGATACCACTCTCAGCGACGAGCACTTTTTCGGAGACGCCGCTCGCAGCCAAGCGCTTGGCCAAGCGCTCGGTGGTGCCGAGATCGACGGTGAATGTCGATAGATCGCGATTATTGACGCCGATCAGCCGGGCGTCGATGTCCAGTGCGCGATCAAGTTCGTGCTCGTTATGCACCTCCACCAGCACCGCCAGTCCGGCCCCGGTAGCCAAGCGATGCAGGTGGCCAAGCATCTGGTCGTCGAGGCAGGCCACTATAAGCAGGATGGCGTCCGCCCCGTGCTCGACCGCCTCCGGCAACTGCCGCTCGTCGATCATGAAATCCTTGCGCAGAAGTGGAAGCGAAACGGCCTCACGGATGGCGCTCAAATAGTCGAGCGAACCCTGAAAAAACTCCCGGTCGGTCAGTACCGACAGGCAACTGGCACCGGCGTCCTGGTAGGTTTTCGCGATGGCAACCGGATCGAATTCCTCGCGGATGACACCCTCGGAAGGGGAGGCTTTTTTCACCTCGGCGATAAGGCCAATTTTACCCTTCCGGGAATCGAGCAACCCTCCAATGAAATCCCGCCTCGGGCCATGCTGGGCTATAGCCGCCCGCAACGACTCAACATCCACCGATGCCTCGGGAAGATGCCCTAGCTCGCTGCGCTTATGGGCAACGATCTTGTCGAGGATGTTCACCGGGAGGCGGCACCCGCCTAGCCTAGCCGTTACTTGAGCGGCTTGACGCGGATGTTGCGATAGTGGACGACGCTCTTCGGATCGTGGGCCTGCAGAGCGAAGGTGCCGCTGCCAAGCTTGCGACCGGGCATCGACTTGAGATGTGGGGCATTCGGGATCTCGGTCCAGCTTGAGGTGACCTTGCCGTTGATCTTGATGTTGACCTTCTTGCCCTTGACGCGAATCTCGTAGTCGAACCATTCTCCATCCTTAGCCGGGGCAGGATTGACATCCTTCACGGCATAGAGACCGCCGGTCTTTTTTGGGTCACCGTGCGTGTTGTTCACCTGCGCCTCGAAGCCGGCATACGGCCAACCGGAATCCTCGTACTTGGTATGGAAATAGATGCCGGAGTTGGCCTTCGGGAAAGTTTTCACCTGTGCCCTCAGGACAAAGTTCTTGAAGTTGTGATTCTCGACATCGCCCGCATAGAAGAGGTGCGCACGGGGTCCGTCGATGACGATGTTACCGTCCTTGACAGTGATCGACTTGGGGTTTTCCTTGTTGACCTTCCAGCCGTTGAGCGACTTGCCGTCGAACAGACTGATGAAACCCTTCTCACCCTTCTTTTTGCCCTTGGCTTCGTCTGCGTTAATTACCGCCAACGGAGCCACCAACATTGCGATCAATAGGTATCTGCTCATGGGGCGGGCACTCTAAAGCAAAGAAGCCGCCTGTAAACAGATAAAAAACAAAAGGTTCCGCACTTGGCCAAGCGTACCCTTGGGCGGTAGCATTGCGCCGGATGAAATGGTTCTCCTCTAGTCTTAAAGACAAGCGTCGCGTCTATGGAATGGCAATCCTGGTTGGCCTGTGGGCACTGGTCCGGCCGGTGTTTGCCGAGCTGCGGATCAATGAGTTCATGGCGGTGAATAATCGCGGCCTGACCGACGGAGACGGAGAATCGACGGACTGGATCGAGATTTACAATCCCGGCACGAAGTCGGTTTCACTGACCGGATGGTCGCTGACCGATGACGCGGAGTCCCCTGACAAGTGGTATTTCCCAAACGTAAGTCTTGGCCCAAGGAAATATCTCGTGGTGTTCGCCTCCGGCAAAGACCGAACGGCTCGGAACGAGTTGCACACCAATTTCAAGCTCAACGGTGATGGGGAATATCTGGCATTGGTGCAACCGGACGGTTCAGCGGGAGCCACTGAATTCAAGCCTAAGTATCCCGCCCAACGTGAGAACATCTCCTTCGGAGCGGGTGCCGGTGGCAAGCTTCAGTTTTTCGACAAACCCACCCCGGGAAAGACCAACGGCAGCGGATTTGCCGGGTTTGTGCAGGATTCCAAATTCGGCCCCGATCGGGGTTTTTATGATGCACCCTTCAGGGCAACGATCACTTGCGCAACGCCGAACGCGAAAATCAGGTACACAATGGATGGCAGCAAACCGACTTCCAGCCATGGCAAGGTGTACCAAGGCCCGATCCAAATCAATACCACTACCACGCTACGCGCTGCAGCGTTTCAATCGAAACTGCGATCCAGCAACGTGGATACGCACACCTACCTGTTCCCGGAGGACATCATCCGGCAACCAGCCAAACCGGCCGGCTTTCCCACCTCATGGAATGGCCACACTGCCGACTACGAAATGGATCCGGCGGTGGTGAACGATCCGGTGTACAAGGGCCGTGTCGCTGGTGCGCTCAAGTCAATCCCCTCACTGTCGCTCGTCCTGAACCGCGATGACTTCTTCAAAACCGGCCAGGGTATCTATCCAAAGGGCGAAGGCGTCGAGAAGGCCACCTCGGTGGAGTTAATTTATCCGAATACACAGAAGAGCGCACAGGTGGATGGATCGGTACAGATCGTCGGGGGCAGCAGCACTGGGCGATGGAAATCAGAGAAACTCTCCATGCGACTGAAGTTCACCTCCCAATTCGGGGACCCCCGTTTTCAATACCCGATGTTTGGTGAAGATGCCATGGACCAGTTTGACACGCTGGTAGTGGACGCCCGACTGAACAATGTCTGGTCGTACGGCGGGGGTTCTGGTCCCAGCGACCAAAGGCGCCGCGGACAAAACACCCGCGACCAGTTTGTGGCCGACCTTCAAAACCAAATGGGGGGGCATGCCCCGCACGGCATCCATGTGCACGTCTACATCAACGGCCTTTACTGGGGTCTCCATACCCTGCACGAACGGCCTGACGAGCACTTTGCCGCCCACTATCTGGGCGGGAGCAAGGAGGATTATGATGTGATGAAGCACCGCAAATCCACCGTGGTCAGCGGAAATAACCGCAGCTATAACGCTCTCATTTCTGCAACTTCCAAGAACCTGTCCAGCGATTCAGCCTATACCGAAGTCCAGCAACAGCTCGATATTACTAACTTTATCGACTACATGCTGCTCAACTTCTACGTCGGCAACGGCGACTGGTCGCACCAGAACTGGTATGCCTCCTCCAACCGCAACAATCCGGAGGGACGCTGGCGGTTCCATAGTTGGGATGCCGAGCATGTGCTCAAGGGAATCAACGATAATTCTGTCACAAAAAACAATGCGTCCAGCCCGACAGGCTTCCACCAGAGCCTGAAGCGCAACAAGGAATACCAAGTGTTGTTTGGAGACAGGATTCACCGACACTTTTTCAACGACGGAGTGTTGACCCCTGAAAAGGCGGCCGCAAGCTATCAGACCCGGCTCGACAGCATTGATGAGGCGATCGTTGCCGAGTCCGCGCGATGGGGGGACAACCAACGGTCAACACCTTTCACCCGTGACAAGGAATGGGTCGCAGAAAAGAACAGGCTCCTGCAACAGTATTTCCCGAGACGGACCGGCATTGTCCTGAGCCAATTGCGATCTCAAAAACTTTACCCCACACTGGCCGCACCAACGTTGAGTCAACACGGTGGATCGATCCCAACCGGTTTCAAACTAAAGCTTATGGCCTCCAAGGGGATTATTTACTTCACACTGGATGGAAGTGACCCACGACTTCCAGGCGGCGCCCTGGCCGAAACCGCAAATCGATACAACAAGGCCTTTCCCCTTGAGGGCACCGCCCGGGTAAAGTCCCGGGTTAAATATCAAAATGAATGGAGTGCCTTGGCCGAAGCCCAATTCGTTGTTGAAGGTTCACTGGAGAAACTGCTGATCACCGAGGTAATGTACCACCCGCTCCGTAGCCGCTCCGAGTTTCTCGAGCTCAAAAACAGCGGGACAGAGTCTCTAAATTTGAGCGGCGTGAAGATCATCGAAGGAATCCGGTTCACCTTCCCGGCAGGCTTCCAACTGGCTCCTGGCTCCTTTGTCGTGCTGGCCGAAAATGCAGAAGCCTTCAATGAACAATACCCCGGCCTGACCCTCGGGGGCGTGTACGACGGACGCCTCTCGAACGGCTCGGAAAAAATCGAGTTGATCGACAGCTTGAACAAGCCCTTCCTCAG
>PVBE011856816.1_pt1 | contig 10338 bp, 8 predicted proteins | sample 1631181 | NCBI WGS metagenome assembly PVBE01 (sample SAMN08397723, study PRJNA350692) | Marine metagenome, whole genome shotgun sequencing project. | isolation source: water | place: Pacific Ocean | collected 2012-04 | reverse complement strand
GACGCCCGGCGGCTCACCCTCGCCCTCCCCGACGTCCGGCGGCTCCCCCTCGCCCGCCCCGACTTCCGGCGGCTCGACCCCCCCCTCCGCCGGCGGCCCCCCTTCACCCTCCCCTGTCTCGGGCTCTTCACCATCCGGAGTCTGCGGCACGGCGACGCACTGCCCGGACCCGACATCGCACCGCTCGTCGGCGAAGCACTCCAGATCGCCGGTGCAGCCCGTGTCCGCGCGCTCAACGCCCACGCAGCCGCCGGCGAGCACCGCCAGCACGGCGACGATCGGGTGCAACGAGGTGATCACCACGTCGTCCTCCAACTGAGCAGGCCCTGCCTGGGCCCTGCGGCCGTGAAGGCGAGCACGCCGCCCGTGCCCGCGGCGACCAGCGCGAGCCCGTAGGCCACGTTTGCCATCAGCGCCAGCGAGTCGGACTCGTCGGCCAAGGCGTTGGCGTGGGTCCGGGTGTTGCCGTCGGACCGGCCCCCCGACACGTAGTCGTTGTACTCCTGGCCCTTGGCTGTCGCCGCGCCCCCGAGCACCACCCCGGCGATCAGGGCCGCGCCCGCCACGCCGAAGCTCGCCCACGTCGCCAGCCCCGGGCCCCCGCCCGTGTCGCCCGCGGGCGGCGGCGGCTCGGCCGGGACCGCCTCCTCCTTCGCGGCCTCCACCACCGGCGCCGTCTTCGTCCTCTTCTTGGCCGCCCGCCGGGGCGGCGGCGCGGCGGCGACCTTGTCGAGGACCACCTCGATCTTGGTCGCGCTGCCCTTCGTCACGTTCACGGTCCGCTCAAAGGGCTCGTACCCCTTCCGGGTCACCTGCAGCGTGTAGCCCGCGGGCTCGACCCACTCCGAAAAGGGCGTCGTCCCCGTCACCTTCTCTCCGTCGGCGGTCAGCAGGACCTGCGCCGCCGCGGGCCGGCAGCTGATCTCCACCTGCCCCCGCTGCCGGTTGAGCTTGGTCTGCAGGAAGGTGAGCACTGCGCGGATGTCCTCGGCGTCCTGGGCGTTGGGGGCCCGATCGACGTAGCGCTCGTACGCGTCGATGGCCTCGGGCAGGTTGCCGTTCTTGTCGTGGGCCTTGGCCAGGTTGAACAGGTACTTGGCCTTGGGGTCCGTGTCGAAGGCCTCCTCGAAGGCCACGACCGCCTCGGAGAATCGCTTGTTGGCGTAAAGCGACTTGCCGACCTTGTCGAGGCGCGCGGCCTTCCTGATCTTCTTCTTCGACGGCTTCGCGCCAGCGACAGCCGGGAGGGCGACAGCGGCGACCACCGACAGGGCGACCAGGGCTGGGGAGGGTCGAGACAACGCCGCCGTAGGGTACTGGAAAAAGGAGGCCTGGATCTCGGCTGTCCCACGGTCCGCTCTCTTGAACATGTAATGTATCAGGTAACACTTGATACTGTCTAGGCGAGGTGCTATCCGTCGTCCATGCTCGTCCCCGACATCCTGCGCAAGCAGGCGGAGCGCCGCCCGGACCAGATCGCGGTGAGCCTGCACGGCGGCGGCGGCATCACGTTCGCGCAGTGGGAGTCGGGGTCCAACGCCATGGCCCGACGCCTCGTGGAGCACGGGGTGACGCCGGACGATCGAGTCGGGCTGCTGGCCTCCAACGACGACACGGTGGAGTTCGTCCAAGCCTGGCTGGCCATCCACAAGGCTGGGGCGGTCGCGGTGCCGCTCAATCCCCGCCTGACCTCGACGGAGCTGCAGGCGATCTGCGGCGACTGCGATCCCCGCGTCGTCATCGCAGGGCGCGGCCTGTCCCATCCCGGGGCCCTGTCCTGGTCTGATCTTGCAGGCGGTGACGAGGCCCCCTTCCAGGTGGAGCGGCAGGCCGACGACCTCGCAGACATCCTGTACACCTCGGGCACGACGGGCCGGGCCAAAGGGGTGGCCTGCACCCACGCCAGCGTCAGCTGGGGCGGTGGCGGCGCCATGGAGGCCGCCTTCGCCGGCGCCCCGTTCCTGCACGCCATCAGCCTGTGCACGTTCGCGGGCACCCACGCGATGACTCTCATCCCGCTGCGCTCCGGGATGACCAGCCACGTCATGCGTCGCTTCGACCCGGGCCGGTTCATCGAGCTGCTCGGCGAGCACGACGTCCAGGTCAGCTACGCCGTCCCGTCCATGCTCCTGCTCATGCTCGATCGCCCGGAGCTCGCCGCCGCCGACCTGTCTTCGCTGCGCCTGCTGATGTACGGCACCGCACCCATGCCGCCGCCGGCCATCGTCCGGCTGTCCGAGGCGCTGCCCACGACCCTGCTGCTCAACCTGTACGGGCTGACAGAGGGTGGCGGCGCGGTGTGCATGCTCCCGCCCCACGAGGCCAAGAAGCGGCCTGGATCGTTGGGCAGGCCCATGCCCCCCACCGAGGTCCGGATCGTTGACGGCGAGATCCAGCTCAAGCCGCCCACCGGCGGCCGGTCGTACTTCGGTGGCGCCGACGGCGTCGACGGCGAGGAGTCGCCGTGGACCGACGACGGCTGGCTCAAGACCGGCGACATCGGGCGGGTCGACGAGGACGGCTACCTGTACCTGGTCGACCGTAAGAAGGACCTCATCATCCGGGGCGGGTTCAACGTGTCCGCGCCCGAGGTGGAGGCGGCCCTCATCGATCACGAGGCGGTCGTCGATGCGGCGGTGGTCGGCATCCCCCACTCCGTGCTGGGGGAGGACACCCTGGCCGTGGTCGTGCTCCGGGACGACGCCGAGGTGGACGCCGCCGCGCTCGAGGCGTTCCTGAGGGAGCGGCTGGCGGACTACAAGGTCCCGCGCACCTACGAGTTTCGCGAGCAGCTGCCCCGCAACGCCCTGGGCAAGGTGCTCAAGCGGATCATCCGCGAGGAGGTGCGCAGTTGAGGACCCACGCAATCGACGTAGGCGGCGCCTCGCTCAAGGTGTTCGACGAGGGCGCCGGCACGCCGGTCGTGCTGCTGCACAGCCTGACGTTCCACTCGGGCATCTGGCAGGCCCAGGCCGGGGCGCTCGCACGGGATCACCGGGTGGTGCGCATCGACCTGCGGGGTCACGGTGGCACCGCCTGGCCTGAGCCCGACGACGTGACCCTCGAAGACATGGCCGACGACGTGCTGGCGGTGATGGACGCCCTCGATCTGCCCGCAGCGGTGGTCGGCGGCCTGTCGCTGGGGGGCATGGTCGCCCTGCGCGTGGCCCTGCGCCGGCCCGAGCGAGTGCGCGGGCTCGCGCTGCTGTCGACCAGCGGGCAGGTCGAGGCGCCAGCGCTGCGCGACTTTTACCACCGGGTCAACGTGGGCAGCCGCGGCAAGCCGTCCGACGAGCCCACCGTGGCGCTCATCCTGTCGCTGATGTTCTCGGAGGCGTTTCGCGCCGGGGCGCCGCAGGTGGTGCAGACCTGGCGCGACCTGCTCATGGACCCTCCGGACCCAGAAGGCGTCTACTTCGCAGGCGAGGCGGTGTTCCAGCGCGGTGACGCCCTCGAGGACGCCCGCAGCCTGCAGGTGCCCGCCGTCGTCGTGCTCGCCGAAGACGACGCCGCCTTCCCCGCCGCCAAGGGCGAGGCGCTGGCCGAGGCCCTCCCTGCGGCCAAGCTGATCCGGCTGTCCGGATGCGGCCACATGAGCTCCATCGAGCGCCCCGAGGCGGTCACCGCCGCCCTGCGCGACCTGGCGGCGCCATGACGGACACGGTTCAGGTCGACCGGCGGGAGCATGTGGCGGTCGTCACGCTCAACCGCCCCGATCGCTACAACGCCATGACCGCGGGCATGTGCGACGCCTTCCAGGCGGCCATGGCCGATCTGGCTGCGGACCGCGATCTGCGGGCCGTCGTGGTGACGGGGGCCGGCAAGGCGTTCTGCTCCGGCGCCGATCTGAGGCTGCTGGGCGAGCTCGCAGGCCGAGGCGGCGGCGAGGGGCCCCAGTCCATGCTCGAGGCGTTCCGGTCGCTGTACGACGCGTTCGGCGCCATCGACCAGGTGCCCGCCCCGACCATCGCTGCCGTCAACGGCGCGTGCGTGGGCGGGGGGCTCGGGCTCGCCTTGCGCTGCGACCTGCGGGTGGTCGCCGACAGCGCCAAGATCGGGGCCAGCTTCGCCACCCTCGGGGTGCACGCGGGCATGGGGATCACCAAGCTGCTGACCCGCTCGCTGGGCCATGAGGCGGCTACTGAGATGCTGCTCACGGGCGAGCTCATCCGCGGGGAGCGGGCGGCCGCGCTGGGCTTCTCGTCGCGCTGCGTGCCCGCCGACGAGGTCCTGCCGTCGGCGCTGGCGCTGGCGGGCAGCGTCGCGGCGGCCGCGCCCCTGGCCGTGCGCAGCATGAAGCGCACGCTGCGTCACATCACCCGATCGGGCCTCGACCTGCAGGCCACCATGGAGATCGAGGCCCAGGCGCAAGTCCTGCTGTCGCAGACCAAGGACGCAGCCGAGGGCATCTCCGCCCGGATGGCCCGGCGCACCCCAAAGTTCGAGGGGCGCTGATGTTCGACTTCGGGTTCTCCGAAGAGGAGGAGCTGGTCGCGGACACCGCGGCGGCCTTCGCCCGACGGGAGCTCCGGCCCCGCATGCGCGCCCATGAGGCCGACGGGGTCGGCGACGACGTGCGCGCCAGCTTCGACGACACCGGCCTGGCCGAGGCGGGCGAGCTGGGCGCCGTAGGCCAGGCGCGGGTGCTCGAGGCCCTGGGCTGGGGTGACGCGGGCGCGGCGATGAGCCTGATGGCCCCTGCGTTGTCGGCTCAGGTGACCACGGCGCTCGGGGCCCCCGCCGCGTCGTGCGTCCACCCGGTCGAGGAGGTCAGCGGCGACTCGATCTCGGTCGGGTGGATCCCTGCGCCGCCCGACCCCGGGCTGATCGTGTTCGACCCGGCCGGTCGCTGGCGGCAGGGCGGCGCGGACATGCAGGCCAGCCGCGGGCTTGGGCTGCACGCCGCAAGCGGGGCGTCAGGCGTGATGGGCCCGGGAGACGCCCGCGGGGAGGGCGACGGGGCTGCGGCGCTCGCGGCGCTGCAGCTCGCGGGAGCGGCGCTGCTGGCGGGGCTCTGCAGGGCCTCGCTCGAGTACGCCAGCGAGTACGTCCAGGAGCGGCGCGCCTTCGGCAGGCGGCTCGCGGATCACCAGGCCCTGGCCTTCCTGATCGCCGAGATGGCCATCCGCACCGAGGCCGCCCGGCTGTCCGTGTTCGCCGCCGGCGCGACGGGCGGCGCCGCGCTGGCCGGCGACGCCTGGCTGACCGCGCTCGACGCGGCGTGCTGGGTGACCGACCAGGGCGTTCAGCTGCTCGGCGGTCACGGCTACATGAAGGCCCACCCGGTGGAGAAGTGGATGCGCGACGCCCGCTGCCTGGCCATGTGCTGGGGCGGGAGGGACCTGTCGTGGACATGAGCCCCGATCCCAAGCTCGAGGGGCTGCGCCGCATGGTTGGCTGGCTGGGCGAGAGCAAGCTCCGGCCGCTGGGGCTGCAGGCGGATCGCGCGGGCGCCGCGCTTCCCGCGGACCACCCGTTCTTCGTGGAGGCCCTGTCGCTTGGGCTGACCGGCGGCTTCACCGGCAAGCTCGACAAGGGCGGGCCGCGCCCCGACGACGACGGCCGTCCGCGCAAGCGGGTGCGCCGGGCGGTGGTGATGGCCGAGGAGGCCGCCTACTGGGATCGCGGCATGGCGACCTCCCTGCCCGGTCCCGGCCTGGGCGGCGCCCCGGTGGCGCTGATGGGCACCGCCGAGCAGAAGGACCGCTGGCTGGGGATCTTCGAGGACAAGGAGGTCCCGCGCTGGTCCGGCTTCGGCATGAGCGAGCCGGGCGCGGGATCGGACGTCGCCGCGCTCGCCACCCGGGCCGAAAAGGTCGGGGATCACTGGGTGATCAACGGCGAAAAGGCCTTCATCAGCAACGGGGCGCGGGCGTCGTTCGTCGTGGTCTGGGCCACCCTCGACCCGGCCCTGGGGCGGGCGGGCCACCGGGCGTTCATCGTGCCGGCGGACAACCCCGGCATGACGGTCGCCCGGGTCGACAAGAAGATGGGCCTCGCCGCCTCGGAGACCGCGGCCCTGGTGTTCGACACCTGCCGCGTGCCGGACGACGCGCTGGTCGGAGGCCCGGACGCCTACGAGCGCCGGGAGGGCTTCAAAGGGGCCATGCGCACGTTCAACATGACCCGGCCCATGGTCGCCGCCATGGCCGTGGGCATGGGTCGGGCGGCCCTCGATGAGACGCGCCGCTTCGTCGATGAGCGCTTCGGTCCCGCCTCGCAGCGCCGCCGGGACCGCGCGACGCAGCGCATGGCGGAGATGCGCCGTCTCCTGCACTCCGCCCGGCTGCTTGCTTGGCGGGCGGCGTGGCTCGCCGACCACCGCACGGACAACGCCGTCGCCGCGTCGATGGCCAAGGCGTACGCCGCGCCCGCGGCCCTGCGCGCGGCCAGCCTCGGCATGGACGTGCTCGGCGACGCGGGCGGGGCGTCGGACCTGCTCATCGAGAAGCTGTGGCGCGACGTCAAGGCGCTCGACATCGTCGAAGGCACCGGCCAGATCCAGCGGCTGCTCATCGCACGCCGCCTCATCCACCACGGCAAGCAGGAGGCCGCATCATGAGCGATCATGGTCGCTGCGCAGTGTTCAACGGCGCAGGCAAGCCCTTCGAGATCCGCGAGTTCCCGGTCCCCGAGCCCGGCGAGCGCGATCTCATCGTCAAGGTCGAGCAGACCAACGTCTGCGGCTCCGATCTGCACATGTGGAAGGGCGACACAAACCTAGCCGAGCTGGGGCTGACGTACGGGATGGTGCTGGGCCACGAGATGGTCGGCACCGTGTCCGCCCGCGGCGCCAAGGTGCGCGCGGACGCCGCCGGCAAGGCGCTCAAGGACGGCGATCGGGTCGCCTTCACCTACTACGTGCCCTGTGGCCGGTGCCGCACCTGCCTCAAGGGGATGCTCCATAGCTGCATGGCGTCGCTGGCCAGCCTGCTGCGGCCCGTCGATCGGGCGCCCCACTTCATCGGCGGATTCGGCGACTACTACTTCGTCAAGGGTCGGCAGAAGGTCTTCAAGGTGCCGGACGGGCTGTCGGCGGACGCCGCCGCCGGCGCCAACTGCGCCCTGTCGCAGGTGATCCACGGCTTCGACGTGGTCGGGCTCAACCTGGGGGATCACGTGGTCGTCCAGGGCGCGGGCGGCCTCGGCATCATGGCGTGCGCCGTGGCCAAGGAGCTGGGCGCGGGCAGGGTGATCGCCATCGACGGCGTACCCGCCCGGCTCGAGCTCGCCCGCTCGTTCGGCGCCGACGAGGTCATCGACATCACCGCCATCGACGACCCGCGAGCCCGGGTCAACAAGGTCATGGCGCTGACCGACGGCGAAGGCGCGGACGTGGTCGTCGAGGTCGCCGGCATCCCCGAGGTCGTGCCCGAAGGCATCCGCATGCTCGCCCGGGGCGGCCGGTACCTCGAGATCGGCAACATCACGCCCCGGGCCACGTACAAGGCCGATCCCTCGCTGCTGGTTGGGTTCAACCGCTCCATCCACGGCGTATCGCTGTACCCGCAGGACGTGCTCCGGCGGGCGCTCGCGTTCCTCGACCGCACCAAGGAACGCTACCCGTACGACCGGCTGGCCTCTCACAAGTTCGCCCTGGAGGACATCGGCCAGGCGTTCGAGCAGAGCGCGGCGGGCGGGACCACCCGGGCGGCGGTGATCCCGTCGATGGCGAGCGGGTCATGAGCGGCTTCGACCATGCCGAGGCCATCGCCAAGTCGGGCCTGGGAGGCGAGCTCCCCATGCTCGTCGACGGCGAGCTGTGCGCGGCCGGCGACGGCGCCACGCTGGACGCCATCGATCCGACGACCGGCCAGGTCCTGTCTGCGTTTCCGCAGGCGGGCGCGGACGATGTGGACCGGGCGGTGACCGCGGCGCGCAGGGCGTTCGACGCCGGCCCCTGGCCGCGCTGGTCGCCGCGAAAGCGCGCCGAGGCGATGACCAAGCTCGCCGCCTTGTGCCGCCAGCACAAGAAGGACCTGGTGCGCACCGAGTGCCTCGACGTGGGCATGCCGAGGATGTTCGCCGGGCGCATGTCGGTCGACTCGCTGGCCAAGAACCTGGAGTGGTACGCCGGCTGGGGCGACAAGCTGCATGGCGAGGTGATCCCGGTCGGCGGCAAGGCCTTCGACTGGACCGTGCGGGAGCCCCTGGGCGTGATCGCCGCGGTCATCCCGTGGAACACGCCCACGCTGATGATGGGCAGCAAGCTCGGCCCGGCCTTGGCCACCGGCAACTGTGTGGTGCTCAAGCCCGCTGAGCGCGCCTCGCTGTCGGCGCTCAAGATCGCAGCCCTGGCCACCCAGGCCGGGTTCCCGCCCGGGGTCGTGCAGGTCGTCACCGGCGACGCGAGCACGGGCGAGGCGCTGGTCAGCCACCCGGGCGTCGACAAGGTGAGCTTCACGGGGGGGGGCGAGGTCGCCCGTCGCGTGCTCGCCGCCGCGGCCACCGCGCTGACCCCGGTGTCGACGGAGCTGGGCGGCAAGAGCGCCAACATCGTGTTTGCGGACGCCGATCTGGACGCCTGCACCATGGCCTCGACGTTGGGCGTGTTCGGCCTGACGGGCCAGGCGTGTGCCGCGGGCAGCCGCCTGCTGGTCGCCCGGGAGCGCCACGACGAGCTGGTGGAGCGCATCTGCAAGCAGGCGGGCTTCCTGGCCGTCGGCGATCCGCTGTCGCCGGCGACGATGCTCGGGCCGCTCATCTCGCCCGAGCACCGCGAGCGCGTCGACGCCCACGTTCGGCGGGCCGTCGAGCAAGGCGGCGCCTTGGTCCTCGAGGCCTCGGCGCCGCAGGGGCCGAGCTTCTATGGGCCGCGGGTCGTCACCGGCGTGACGCCCGAGCTGGACCTGTGGGGCCAGGAGGTCTTCGGGCCGGTGCTGGCGGTCACGCCCTTCGACTCCGACGACGAGGCGGTGGCCTTGGCCAACGCCACGGAGTACGGGCTCGCCGCTGGGATCTGGACCCGCGACGTCGGCCGGGCCCACCGGGTCGCAGCCGGCGTCAGGGCAGGCGTCGTCTGGGTCAACGCCTACGGCACGCTGCCCACCTCGGCGCCGTTCGGCGGGTTCAAGCGCAGCGGCTGGGGCCGCGAGGGCGGTGCCGCGGCGCTGGCCGAGTGCACCGCCATCAAGAACGTCTACATGGACATCTCAGGCTAGGCGCGAGCTTGGGAGAGCGCACGATGGCCTCGCCCTCATCGACACGGGTATCCACCCCAACCACCTGCCTGTCTGCCCGATGATCGTGTTCCCGCCTAGGCCGATCGTCCTCGATGAGCTGCGCGTGCGGACCCCGCGGGACGTCCACAGCGAGTCGCTTCGCCGTCACGCAGACCTGCCCACAGCGCTGCACCTGCCCGGCCGGCGACCCCTTCGCCGACCTCGCCCCGGTCCTGCAGCGCTATTCCCTGACGACCTCAGTCACGTCGGTGGCCATCTGCACGTTCGGGCCCGGCCGACCTGAGCGTCCTCCGGCGGAGAACAACATACACGTATAGTTGCACAATAATCGTCCGTTCTATACAGGTATAGGTGTATGATTTCTGACGACGAGATTCGAGTCGCGGTCGCCGAGAGCACAGACCGCGCCCGCCGGCGAGCGGCGACACACGTGTTCGAGCGAGCCCACCTGGGGAGAATCCTCCGGATCCTGGACGACACCAGTCATTGGAGAGCGGTGGTGTTACTGGGGCCAAGACAGGTGGGCAAGACGACGCTGCTTTGCCAGGCTCTCGCCGCCCTCGAGTCCGCCGGGGCCAGCGTCCATAGCTGCGACTTCACAGATCGGATTCTGGGGGGTGCCGGACTTCGGCGCGTTGTGCAGGCGCTGGGCATCAAGGGCGACGAGCGCCCAAGCTACGTGTTCTTCGATGAAGTCCACTACGTCGATGGATGGGAGCGGGAGCTGAAGATCCTCGTCGACGAGCGAGCCGGGCGCTTCGCCGTTGCCGATTCAGCCGCCGCCGTGGTGCGTGCCGCCATGCGGGACGCCGGCGCGGGCCGTTGGTCGATGGTGTCCGTCCGTCCGCTCGGCTTCGTCGAGTGGCTCGATCTTCGGGCGGAGCATGGCCTTCCCTGCTCCGACACGCCGAGGGGACGCAGCGAGGCGTGCATAGAGTTCCTCAGACGTGGGGGGCTGCCCGAGTTCGTCGGCCGGCAACCGTCGCTCACGGAGGCACACCGCGTCATCAGAGCAGACCTGGTGGAGCAGGCCATCCGTGCCGATGTGGGTCCGGTTCATGGAATCAGGAACGTGCACGGGTTGGAGCAGATGCTCCGGTGGATCTTGTCCGAGTCGGGTCTGCAGGTGACCTACAGCAAGGCCACTGCCGTGGTC
>PVBE011348891.1_pt1 | contig 10338 bp, 11 predicted proteins | sample 1631181 | NCBI WGS metagenome assembly PVBE01 (sample SAMN08397723, study PRJNA350692) | Marine metagenome, whole genome shotgun sequencing project. | isolation source: water | place: Pacific Ocean | collected 2012-04 | reverse complement strand
CCTAACCGGACTTGACTTCTAAGGCAGCCACGACCTACAATGTTGCACTGTAGAGATTACACTCTGTGATAGAGGTGAGGCACTGTGAAGTGGACATTGAAAACACTTGCTATTATTGCACTTTTAGGCGCTCTTGTTACACCGGGTTGTAAACCGAAGAGCGATGGGAAACTGAAGATCGGGTTCATCCTCAGCACCATGCAGGAAGAACGCTACCAGAAAGACAAAGCCTATTTTCTTATTTCTCAGCACGGCCAGCTTGTTATCGTTGAGCCGGCTGGCATCAACCCCTTCCAGCGTGTATTTACCGACAGTAGGCTTGTCTAGAAAGCCGAGGATATTCATTAGAGTGGACTTGCCAGAGCCCGAGGCCCCGATAAGCGCCACCATTTCTCCCGGCTGAATATTGATCGTGATTCCCATGAGGGCGTTGACCCTCATCTTACCCATACGGTAAATCTTGGTGATATTTTCCAGCTCTATCATGTTACATCCTCAATCGCCGGTGTCTTTAAGTTTGTGGTTAGCGTCATCCCGGTTCCGGTGATTATCGTTTGATACGAGTTTCTATCACGGTCTCTTTCTCGCTGAGCCCGTTGATAATCTCCGTATTAAAACCGTCACTGATGCCGGTAACCACCGGTCTTGCCGTAATTTCCTCATCAATCACGACCATGACTACATGGTTGCCCTGGTCGTCTTTTTTAATGGTCCGGTCAGGCACCAGCAGGACATTACTTCGTCTATCGATTATGATGTCGGTCGAAGCGCTCATACCGACTTTTATATCGAAGCCCTCAGGAATATCAAGTTTTATTTTAACGTCATACAGCATTACCCCGCTGACTTCTTCGGGTAACGGCAGGATGGTGACTACGCTGCCCGTAAACTCGTCATCTGGTAGCGCATCAAAGGTAACGATAGTTTCTTGGTCTAATTCTACTTTCGGTATATCTATCTCATCTATTTCTACCGTTAGTTCCATACTGCTGATGTTGACCGCGTGGACGATGGTCATGGCGGTGGTGACCGTATCTCCTTCCTCGGCGCTGACGCGGGCAATGACCCCATCGAATGGGGCGGTGACGGTGGTCTCGTCAAGGTCCTTCTTGGCTTGGTCGAGAGACTGTTCGGCCTGCTCTACGGACTGCCGGGCCAGTTCTATCGACTGCCGGGCCAGTTCTATCGACTGCCGGGCCAGTTCTATCGACTGATGAGCTTGCTCAACCGATTCTTTAGCTGACTCTACCTCCAGCTCCTTCAGGGCTATTTCATCAGTTAGCTTGTCAAGGTCTTTCTGGGCCTGCGCTTCGGTCATCTCAGTTGCCTCCAGCTCTAGCTTGGCGATGGCTACTTCCTCGGTATCGTAGCTGTTAATCATAGCGTCCAGCGTGCCTTCTGCCGCCGTCAGCCTTGCCTGAGCGTAAGTCACGGTTGCCGCCGGTAGATTCTGTTCCACAACGTAATTCACGTAGGCTTTCCACTTGTCAACATCTTTCTGCGCGACTTCAATCTCCGGCCAAGTATAGATATCCTGGGTTTCGTCCAGGTCCTTTTTGGCTGTCTTCACGTCTATCTGGGCATTGAATAAAGCGAGTTCCAGTGTTTCCTTCTTATCCAGAGTATTATTTAAGTTAAACTCGGCGGTTTGCTGGGCCAGTTGCGCTTTGGTCAGAGCTAACTGTTCTTGGGTTAGGGCTACCTGTTTATTGGTTAAAGCTACTCGTTCCTTGGTTAAGTCTACCTGTCCCTTGGTTAGGGCTACTCGTTCCTTGGTTAGGGCTAGTGATAAGGCATCAGTATTAAGCCTGGCGAGTATTTCGTTCTGGCTAACCTCATCACCCTCCTTGACAAATATCTCTTCTATTTGGCCACCGCTAGCAAAGGTTAACTCGGCTTCACTGACGGCTTTAATATTACCGCTACCACTAATACTAACGGTTAAATCTCCCTTCACCACTTTCACTAATTCCTCAACTTCCTCCGCCTCACCCAGTGGGTTACAGGCAACCAGACCGATTAAAATGAGACCTGTTAGTATACCGCTGGCTATTTTCCATTTTTTCATTTAGTACCTCTTCATCAGGCAGAGTGAGTAACTTGTTAGGGCTGTTTCGCCTTACCTATCTTCCTGCACGCTTGTTCCCAGCGCTCGAGTAGAGTAGGGAATTCCTGTTCAAAAAAGGAATATGTGCTTCGCATCTCCTCCAGCCACTGCCGGGTCAAGGGGTTTTTGTCTTTTACCAGTTCTAGCCCTCGTTCGGCGAGTTGTCGACTTGCTGTAATCTGATCTCCGCTTTGCTTTATCATGTGGTGCCAGGCACCGGGCCGGATGCGGAAGTAGTCACGTCGTACGCCGGGCAGGCTGAGCCGCTCAATCATACCGATCCGGATGAGGAGATGGGTCATGGTGCTGATTGAACCTTTACTGGCCATCAGGGCTTCGGCCAGATCGCTGGTGGACTGGTGCGGCGGGTCGGAGATGAGAAGCCAGCCGAGAATGCGGCCTGCCATGCGGGGCAGGCCGCTCTGTTCAAAGGACATGCTGACTTCTTCCACAAAGTGCTTTTCTTTCGTGTGTTGCCTATCGTCCATCTTAGGCCTCCTTGGAGATGGGTCTTGATTATATCTTTATTTTAGTATGTTTTATATATTTAGTCAAGACTAAACAAACTGAATTTAAAAAAGCTTTATAAAATTTGTGGTGGATAGTAAAAATGACTTAAGAAAGCAATCTGGTAATTACCTGAAGCAGGATGATGGCTACCATCGGGGTGAGGTCAAACGTGCCGGCTCGAGGGATAATGCGGCGTAGTGGTGCCAGAATTGGCTCGGTGATTCTATCCAGAATATAGGTCGGCGTGTTGGGGCTGGTCTGAAACCAGGACAGGATAACCCGGAGAAAAATAGCGATGGTGAGCACTTCGCATAGAATACCGATAAATTTGAACAGGAATTCCATCGTTAGTTGCCTGCCAGTTCCCGGGATCGATGGTAGGCTGCGCTGACCGCCTGCTTGACTAGGTTGGTGAGGCCACCCTTTTCAAACTGGAGCATGGCGGCGGCCGTGGTGCCTCCGGGAGAGGTAACCAGGCGGCGCAGCTCGGACGGTGGTTTACCCGATTTGCGGAGAAGGTGGGCTGATCCCAGCATGGTCTGGAGTACCAACTCGGCGGCCACCTCGCGGGTCAGGCCGATGTCCATGGCCGACTCCACCAGCGATTCAATGAAGAGAAAGAAATAAGCCGGCCCACTGCCGCTCACCGCGGTGGCCATATCAAGATATTTTTCTTCATCGACATAGATTTCCCGACCCATAGCACTAAGGATAGAGCCGGTCCGTTCTTTCTGCGTTGTCGTTACTTCCGAAGTGGCCGTCCACACGCTCATGCCTTCACCAATCTGGGCGGGAGTATTGGGCATGACCCGGACTACCGAGCGGTGGTTGAGTCCTTGACATAATGTTTCAAGTCTAGCGCCGGCGATGATGGACAGGACCAGCTGTTCGGGTTTTAGCTGGTCGCTGATTTCGGTCATTGGCTCGGTTAAATTCTGTGGCTTAACGGCTAGGACGACGATATCGCTTTGGTTCACCGCCTGTCGGTTGTTTTCCGTAACCGCCACCCTGTACTTCTGTGCCAGGTGATTGCGGCGGGTATCGCTGACATCGCTGATACAGGTCTCCTGGACCGTGGTCAGTCCTTTGCCCAGAATGGCGGACAGCATAGCTTCCCCCATCGCCCCGCCACCAATAAAGGTTATTTTCATAGTAAGGCCGTCCTGATTTCTATTACCTCATCACTAAGTTTACCAGCTTACCCGGGACATAGATTACTTTGGTCACCGTCTTGTCCGTCAGGTAGGGTTTTATTTTTGGTCTGTCCGGCGCCAGCTGTCTAGCTTCATCTTCGGTGATGGAAGCCGGTACCGTAATCCGGTCACGTACCTTGCCGTTGACCTGGACTACCAGGGTAATCTCTTCGTCTTTGGCCAGCGCCTCGTCCCATACCGGCCAGCTTTGATTGTGTATACTGTACTCACGTCCGGTTTTCTGCCATAGCTCCTCAGTCAGGTGTGGAGTAGTCGGCGACAGGAGACGGAGCAGCGTGTCTATTGACTTCTCCCAGTCTAGGGTGGTCACCGCCTGTGCTTCTTTTACTTTGCCTAGGTAGTTGGTGAACTCCATGAGCGCTGCCACCATGGTGTTAAAGTGGAGTCTTCCCAAGTCTTCGGTTACTTTTTTTATCGTCTGGTGAGTGGTGCGGGATAGTTCCCGGGTTGCTTTCTGCTTGGTGTCAAGGTTGATCTTTTCCTGTGGGTGGTAGTTTCCCAGCACCAGGTTCCATATCCGGTTCAGCCAGCGGCTGATGCCGCTGGCATCCCATTCGCCACCCTGTGCCCAAGGTGCCAGGAACATAAGGTAGGTGCGTATCGTATCCGCGCCCACCTCGGAGACGTAGTCATCAGGGGTAATCACGTTACCCCGCGATTTGCTCATCTTCTGCTTTTCGGCAATAATAATCCCTTGGTTGAACATGTGCTGAAACGGCTCGTTGAAGTCCACCAGTCCCATGTCTCGGATTGCCTTGGAGAAGAAGCGGGAATAGAGTAGGTGCATTACGGCATGCTCGGCGCCACCGGTATAGATGTCTATGGGCATCCAGTATTTCACCTTATTGGCGTCAAAGGCGGCGGTGTCGCAGCCGGGGCTGGTATAGCGTAGGAAGTACCAGCTGGAGCACATAAAGGTGTCCATGGTGTCCGTTTCCCGTTTAGCCGGCGCCGAGCAGCGGGGGCAGGTAGTATTGACAAACTGCTCGTGGTACTTGAGGGGGGACTCGCCGGTGGGCTTGAACTCAGCGTCTTCCGGCAGCAGCACCGGTAGGTCTTTCTCCGGGACAGGGACGATACCACACTTATCGCAGTAGACTATAGGTATCGGCGCGCCCCAGTAGCGTTGCCGGGAAATTAGCCAGTCGCGAAGTCGATAGGTTATGGCCCGCTTGCCCCAACCCTTCTCTTCCAGCCAGTCACAGACCGCCTCCATACCCTGCTGGTAGGGAAGGCCGTTAAACTGGCCCGAGTTTACCATAGTGCCCGGTCCGGTATAAGCTTCCGCTAGCTCTTCGCCGGACCAGTCGGGCGGGGCGATGACTATTGGTATTGGCAGGTTATATTTCCTGGCGAAGGTAAAGTCACGCTCGTCATGGGCCGGTACGCCCATGACCGCGCCGGTGCCGTAGCTCAGCAGCACGTAGTCCGCAATCCAGATGGGTACCTTTTCCCCGTTAAGTCGGTTGAGGCAGTAAGCGCCGATGAATACACCGTCTTTTTCTTTCTCCGTTGACAGCCGTTCAATTTCGCTCAGGCGTCTTGATTGAGCGATGTAGTCCTCAACCTCGGTCTTCTTATCCGGTGTTGCTAGCTTGGCCACCAGCGAGTGCTCCGGGGCCAGCACCATAAAGGTAACCCCGAAGGTGGTATCAGGGCGGGTGGTGAAGACCCTGATCTCTTTTTCTGCTGCGCTAGGGTGGTCTAGAGCAAAGGAAATCTCGGCACCCTGGCTCTTACCTATCCAGTTACGCTGCATTGTTTTTACCCGCTTCGACCAGATGGTGTCTTTGTATTCTAGAAGCTCGTCGGCGTATTTGGTAATACGGAAGAACCACTGCTCTAGGTCTCGCTGACTTACCGTGGCGCCGCAGCGCTCGCAGAAGCCACCGTCCAGCACCTGTTCGTTGGCCAGTACTGTCTGGCAGCGGGGACACCAGTTGACCGGAGCTTTGCCTCGGTAGGCCAGACCGGCCTCATAGAGTTTCAGGAAAAACCACTCGGTCCACTTGTAATAGTCCGGTAGGCAGGTGACTACTTCTCGGCTCCAGTCATAGATGGCGCCGATGCTTCTGAGCTGCCGGCGCATGTTATCTACGTTCTGCATTGTCCAGATGAAAGGGTGAATGCTGCGCTTGATGGCGGCGTTCTCGGCGGGTAGGCCGAAAGCATCAAACCCCATCGGGTGAAGCACATTGTAACCCTGCATTCGCTTGAAGCGGGCGTGGACATCGGCCGGGGCCATGGCGTACCAGTGCCCGATGTGGAGGTCACCCGAGGTGTAGGGGAACATGGTCAGGGCATAGAACTTGGGCCTAGGGTCATCATCCTTGACCTGGTACAGCTGGTCATCGGCCCATTTCTGCTGCCATTTCGGCTCTATGGCCTGAGGATTATAATCAACTGTCATCCAAGTTCTCCGTCTGAAGAAAAGTTTTTGCGCCGTTGCGGTCTGAAGGTGACCACCTGTATCCCATCAGTGATCCACAGGGTAGTCTAACTTAATTTGTCGAGGCTCGTCAATAAAGATGGTGTCCGTTAAGCCTAGGAGGCGTGAGACCGCCGTTATACCCTGCCGGTCACCTGTCCGGCGCTAGGTAAAAAAGCAGAAAGGCTGGACACCACTTTGGGTAAATATCCAGCCTTTCTGATAGATTGGCTGCTTATATCTAATAAGAACTGGTTAGCTCTTACCTATGCGAAACATCTTGGTGCCGCAGTTGGGGCAGACACCCTGCGTTGCTGGTTTGCCATTTTTCATCGTGATGGACTTGGCATCCTTTATCTCGCGCTTGGCACGGCACTTCACACAGTATGCTTGCATTGCTTACCTCCTTCTTCTTTATTTGAGTTTATCTAGGTAGGTTAGTAGCAAGGATAAACTATTCCTTCGCTAATGTCAAGAGCCGAAAGGGTTAAAATAGTAAAGAGTATACCAGTTCTTGTGGCTCCTTTTGTCTTTTTAGTTTGGACTTTTCGACGACTGTCCTGAGTTGTTTTATCGACCGGCCTGATTTGAATCGGTTCAGGTTAACAAAATCTCTGGTCCGGTTCATTGGCTTACTTCCTTTTGTCGGCTAAGGTGAAGATGTAAATTATGGGCAGTATGCCCAGCGTACTGAAGATGAACAGCACGATGAACCAGGCCAGATGACCGTTTCGGTCGGGCCCCGCCACAGAGTAACTCCTTTCCATGCCATTGACCACATTATGGTCAGAGAGATAGCCAGCCAGAGTAAACCGGTAGGATATGGGTATATCCAGTTAAACGGCATTTTTACCGCCTGCTAATCATGGCTTCTGACGGTGATGGCATAACCATCTGTTATGATAATTATACATCGTGGCGCCACGAGTCAAGTAGGGTAGTTTGGCATATTGCCCGTCGTAGGCCGTATCGCCTATAATGCAATGGAGAGTGAACGTAATTAATTTTATTCTGATAACCTCGGGGGTGTTTTTCTTATTTCAGGTATTAATTCGTATCATCAGGAAGCTTTATCATCTCCCAGCTCCGGCTTTCATTGGTTCATTCTTGGATAGTGATGCCCGGCGATGTTACGCCAGATAAAGCGTAAATTATCTCGGCCGGAGAACCAGAATATAGTCAATATTAAGATAAGACAGGCCAGCGCTTGTGGGCTGCCGTTTGAGGGCGGGTCTCTTGATCTAATCTACATGGTAACGGTACTGCCGGAAATTCCAGATAGAGATAGCGCCCTGCGGGAAGTGAAAAGAGTATTGAAGGCCGGCGGTATCTTGGCGGTGACCGAGTTTCAGCTTGACCCGGATTATCCTCTGCGTTCGACTACTATCAGGATATGCCGGAGTGAAGGATTCGTTCTGGATGGTAACTCCGGTAATTTGTGGGACTATACCGTAAGATTTAAGAAACCGCTGGTAGCGTAGCCAGTTAATAGCTAGCGGCGAAGGCCGCGTATTTATTAAATTTGCTCGTGGAGAAAATATATCATTGTTTTTGTCTTCAGGGCTTAAAGATAAACTATATTATGGCTGGGTGATGGTCTTCGCTTTCTGGGTAATTGGTATTACCCTTTACGGGATACACTTTTCTTTCGGTGTCTTCTTCAAATCTATCGAGAGTGAGTTTGGCTTGACCCGGGCGGTAACCTCCGTAATTTTATCGGCTAATATGATAATTGCCGGGATATGCTCTTTTTTTGCCGGCTGGGCTCTGGAGCGGTATGGGCCGAGAATCGTTCTCCTCCTTATGGGCCTGTTTACCGGCCTGAGTTTGTTACTCACCAGCCAAGCTGATGCTTTCTGGCAGCTATTCTTGACCCATGGTCTGTTACTGGCCATGGGAACTGGCCCTCTGTTTGTCGTGTCAATGGCAGCCGTCTCCAGATGGTTTGATAAGAAGCGGACTTTGGCTCTGGGTGTTTCTAGTTCCGGACTCGGACTGGGGCCGCTGGTGATGGCGCCGTTTGCCACCTACCTTATTAGTAACTTTGATTGGCGCACGGCGTATATCGTAATCGGAATTATTGCTTGGTTAGTTGTGATGCCTCTATCCCGGCTCCTGAAGAGAGACCCGTATGAAACAGGCGTACTGCCTGGCGGGGTGAAAACCTCTTTGGAAAATATCGGAGATGACCATATCCCGTCAGTTGGCTTTTCTTTTTTGCAGGCGCTTCAGACTAAAAGCTTCTGGCTATTTATAGTTACCTGGTTCCTTTATGCTTCTAATATCTTTTTAGTGATGACCCATCTGGTGCCTCATGCCACCGATATCGGATTTTCGGCGGTGCAGGCGGCGACTATCCTTAGTTTGATAGGTGCCGCCGTTGTTGCCGGCAGGATACTGATGAGTGTTACTGCCGACCGGATAGGTAAAAAAGTAACTGTCGTCATCTGCGTCTTGCTTCAGGCGGGGGCCATGATCTGGCTGATGTGGGCGCAGGACTTATGGATGCTCTATCTGTTTGCCTTGGTTTATGGTTTTGCCTTTGGTGGTGTGAGCCCGGCGATGGCCGCCTTGGTTGGCGATACTTTTGGCTTGGGTAGGCTCGGTTCGATATTGGGTATTCTGGAAGTTGGTTTTGGTGTCGGGGCGGCTGTCGGTCCGGTGGTGGGCGGACTCATTTTTGATATTAACCACAGCTACTTTGTGGCGTTCTTGTTGGGAGCGGTGGCGATGTTCGCGGTCGCTTTGTTTGTCACCCTAATCAGGCGGGAAATGAAAGGGAATTCGGTTAATGCGGTGAGTCGGTAAATGCTTCTGTCAGGACGTAAGGATAGGCTATTTTATGGTTGGGTGGTGGGGGCTACTTTCTTTATCGCGGGCACCGCTATCTGGGGGATACGCTATACTTTTGGTGTCTTCTTTAAGTCGATAGAAGGGGAGTTTGGCCTGACGCGAGCGGCCACTTCCTCAATTTTCTCCGCCCAGATGGTGCTTGGCATGGTGTTTACTATCGTGGGTGGCTGGGCTCTGGACAAATACGGACCGAGGCTTATTCTATTCCTGATGGGTCTATTTACCGGTCTTGGTCTGGTATTGACCGGCCAGACTGGCGCTTTGTGGCAATTGTTCCTGACTTACAGCCTGTTTTTGGCTATGGGTACCAGCATCATTTTTGTGGTGGTGATGACAACTGTCTCTCGGTGGTTTGATCGGAGACGAGGACTGGCCCTAGGCGTGGCTAGTTGCGGGGCCGGCTTGGGACCGGTGGTTACAGCACCTTTGGCCACTTACTTGATTGGGGAGTTTAATTGGCACACCGCATTTGTCATCATCGGGCTGATTACCTGGCTGGTGGTGGTTCCTTTGTCCCGGCTTTCGAAAAGGGATCCGTATGAAATCGGCGCTTTGCTCGATGGGGCGAAAGTACCTTCTGAATATGCCGGGCATAAACGTGTCCCAACGGCCGGCCTTTCCTTATCGTAGGTATTCCGGACCAGAAGTTTCTGGCTGATTATACTTGTCTTCCTGTTTTTTGCGTTTAGTTTCTTCTTGGCGGTGACTCACTTGGTGCCTCATGCCACGGATATCGGTTTTTCTGCGGTGGAGGCAGCGATTGTCCTCAGCCTGACTGGTGGGGCGACTATCGTCGGTAGGCTGCTACTAGGGACGGCTTCCGATAAGATAGGTAGAAAAGCGGCGGCCGTTACCTGTGCTCTGCTGCATGTTGGGGCTATGGTCTGGCTGCTCTGGGTGCGGGACTTATGGATGTTCTATCTTTTTGCCTTGGCTTTTGGTTTCTCCTGGGGTGGTATGGGACCGACGATGGCGGCGCTGATTGGGGATACTTTTGGTCTGAGTAGACTTGGCGCGATATTGGGGGTGCTAGATGCTGGTTTTAACGCTGGCGCGGCCATTGGTCCGTATATCGGCGGGCTTATTTTTGACGTTAGCCGCAGCTACTCTCTGGCTTTCTCGCTGGGGGTGGCGGTAATGCTGCTCTCAACTTTGTTTATCGCGCTAATAAAGCGGGAAACAGATAGAAGTCCGGACGGTGGATGAGGCCGGTCTTATTATCTCGG
>PVBE011112777.1_pt1 | contig 10338 bp, 18 predicted proteins | sample 1631181 | NCBI WGS metagenome assembly PVBE01 (sample SAMN08397723, study PRJNA350692) | Marine metagenome, whole genome shotgun sequencing project. | isolation source: water | place: Pacific Ocean | collected 2012-04 | reverse complement strand
GTCGGCGGGAATCTGATAGGGTGTCCCCCCCAGAAGAACCTATGCCATCCCAGGATAAGACGGCGCCGCCGCTTTGATCTATTTGTGTTGAGCGCATGATAATACGCCCCAGCCGCCGGGAGACTGTCGCACGGGTGGCCTGCTTGTTCAATGGTCAAAGTAATGCCGGCCAATCCTGCCAGGCTTACCGTCGCCCTGGTGCTGCCTGCCTTGCCTGTTGCTGCACGCGCTCATTAATTAATTCTTTCGTTCCCTTCCCCGGCTTGTCAAAGCTGCCGTCCTGTATGATAAGCGGCAACACCTCGCCCAGCTTCCCGGTGAGCAGATCCACCTGGCTGGTCAATACTTCCTGCGTTGCCTTGATCTCTGCCAGGTTTGATTCAATGCGGGCGTCAATAGTTTGGTAGCCATCCCATAGCTGTAGAGCAGCGCCGCAAAAGGTAGCCGTCACCAGCACGGTCAGCGCGTTGGATATTATCTTATTCCAGTCCAGCTTCATGGTGCATGGCTGTTGCTTCTGGCGGGCGGCGCGGCGCCTTTTCTTGCATTAAGGCAAAGGAACTTTACTTGAACGTCCGTTAATCTAAACCACTCGCCCCTCGCTCTTTGGTCGGAAAAATAACGATGCCAGGCTTTTTCTTGGTCGGTAGTCTGTTTCCAATGCCCCACCATGTCAATGTCAGGCTTTTCAGATTGTAAGGTTTTTTCCCTGTGTTTCGGGTTGTCGCTTATGCCTATTTTGTAATAGCCATTGTTCCCGTCTTTCATCAAGTAAATCCTTTTGGGCTTTTTTTCACGCGCCCAATCTGCTGATTCCTCCCGCTTTTTCCATTCAACCCTTTCCGCTTCCCTTCGCTTTTCCCGTTCAGCCTCTTCCGCTCTCCCCTTGCGCCATTGCCTTATTTGTTGTTTTTGCGGTTGATCGTTAAACGGCATGAATCTGCCGATATGCCTGGGCAATGAATTGTGGATTCTTTGGAACAAAACAACATCTTCATTTGTGAGTTCGCGGCAGTCACGATTCCAGTGCCACGGATCCAGGCCTTTTATTTTTTTTACGCGCCCAATCTTGTGCAGCTTTTCTTCTTGGGCATCGATTTGGATTTTACGCGCTTGAATCAAGGCCTGATATTTTATAAAAGGCTTTTCTTCGTCAGTTTTCCAGCGATCGCCCCAGTGAACCTTTGGTTTCACTTTGTATGTGATTGTGCATAAATGCCTAAAGTTTATTTGTTTAAGTGCGGCCATCCAGTCTTTTCTGCGAAACGGATCCAGGCTTATTCCAAATTCACCTTTTACCTCTTCTTTCTTAGCGGTTTCAATCTCTAAATTAAATGAATCTAAATTTGAAGATGGATAAGCGGATTTTTTTTCAGGTTGAAGATAGAACATTAAGTTCATATATGGATGCAAAACATAGCCGCCAACATGGTAGTAATTTGTCATGCATGCGCCAGTTGTTATGCAGATCATATCTCTTACCCATTTATCTCTGTTTTCTTTGAGCAAAGCACTCACGCAACTGCCCCAGAATCCCATCCGTGCTATATCTTCTTCTTCAATCATCCCGTCAACTCACTCCCCGCCTGGATCCTTTGCCCCAGCCATCTAATCACCGGCACGGCCATCGAGTTGCCCAGGGCTTTATACCGTGAGCCGTCCGGGCATTGCTCTGCTGGTTTGCCGCGCCAGGGTATCCGCGTGTGATTGTCCGGGAATCCCTGGAGCCGTTCGGCTTCACGGGTCGTTAATGTTCGCACTTGCAATTGTTCGCTGACTATCAGCGGAAGGTTACCGCCGCCAGTCCCTGCTCTGGCCTGTAATGACGGGCGGTCGCAAACTTTAATCCTGCTGTCTTGTGGGTGATGGTCGTAAGTTCTAACCACAATAGGCGTCTGGCCTTCGTCCAGCGTTGTATTGATCCCTTTTGCCATCCGGGCGGTCAGAGGATTGGCGATTTGCTGGCATTCTCCAGCGCCCCCTTCAGCGCCGGCGGGATTTCTTTTTTCCGCTGCCTTGCTCTTCTCAAGATTCCCGCGCAGGCTTTGGCCGATAAAAAGTATTTCTTCGGGGCTTGCGGTTCTAGAATCTGCGACAGCCTGGGCGTTGACGGAAACGCAAAAGACTCGGCGCCTTCGCTGCGGAACACCTGCATACTGGGCGTCGATGATTCGCCAGGCCACTCGCCGTTTTTCTCCCAGCACTCTACCAGCGCCTGGCCATTTTTTGACAGCGCAAACGTCTTCCCCGGATAGCTCGGAGAGAAAACACCCGAAAGCGTTGTCCTTGGTTGAGAGGCATCCTGGGACGTTTTCCCAGAGGATGATGGCTTCGGGTCTTCCAGCGGCAATTCGTATTGTTCGGGCATGGTCAATGATTTGGGTAAAGGTCAGGGTCAGGTTTCCGCGCTCGTCCTCAAGTGAACGGCGCCGGCCAGCTACGGAGAACGCCTGACACGGCGTCCCCGCGATTATGCAATCGGCTTCAAGGAAAACACTTTCCGGCCATTCCCGGAACCGGGTCATGTCGCCCAGGTTTGGAACGTCAGGCCAGTGATGCTTCAGCACGGCGCTTGGGAACTTTTCAATCTCGGCAAATGCCACGGCCTGCCAGCCCAGCGGATGCCAGGCGACGGTCGCGGCCTCGATGCCTGAACAGATCGAAAGGTATTTCATGCCTGTGCGTCGAGTATCTGGTTTAAGGCGTAAGGATATGAAACCGGCGCATGGCCTGGCCAGTGGCCGCTTTCCCGGCAGTCGTGAATGGTTTGCAGGTGCTGGCGGTATGCAATTCTGCCGGCTTTGAGCAGGTCGGCCTCGGCCATGTGCAGGGCTGCTTCGTGTGGCGGTGCCTTCCTGCTGAATATCCAGCCAAATTTGCAGCCTTCATCGGCCAGCCCGGATGCCATCGCAATGTCAGCATAAAACGCTGCCTGGATCCACCAGCCCCATTTCCATATCGCCCCGCCAGGATCCCACTCTGCAATGCTCTTTAGGTCGTAAATGGTATTTGCGGTCTTATCGAATGCGTCCAGGCGTGCCTTACAGTTGAGTAAATTGCCCCGGCCATCATCAAGCTGGGCTAATATGCTCACCTCGGCATCCAGGGCGTCGCCTTTCGGTCGCTTAAAGATTGCGGCCACCTTCGGGTCAAGGGTTTTCGCCGGGTTGCGGATCATCTGATCCATTGCCTTGATGCGCTCAAAGGCGCCGGCATCGACCAGTTCCTTGCCTTCCTCCTGTATCTCGGCCTTGTATTCTTTCCAGGCGGTCAGGCTTTTGCTGAATTTCGTGGACGGCTTGCGCTTCTGCTCCTCCTGCTGCTGTTGCGCTTTCGCCAGGATATCGGCATAAAGCTTTTCATTCTCCACGGCAAACTCGGCTTCGAATGCTGTTGGCGTCAGGACGTAACTATGGAACGCACGGCCAAAGCTCAAAGCATCGCTGGCAATGTCTTCCCGGTTGCCCAGGACGTGCGCATAGTAATACCGCGCCGGGCAACCTGCATCCCGGCGGTCGGCGTCCAGTTCGTGTAGGCTGCTGTTGTTAATGCCTGGCCAGCGTCTGTATGCCTCAAAGGGCAAGTCTCTGATAATCTCGCTTTTTGTTTTATTGCTCATCTATTGCCTTTCCTGTTAAGTCTTCGCCCAGCTGCATCTTTATCTTGCCTGGCACGTTGGCCAGTGGAATGGATGGCCGGATCCTGATGGCGGGAATTTCGCCGCCTGCGAGTTTGGAATAAATGCGGGCAACGTAAAGGGTGATGCTTTTGCCCACCCATTCGCTGATGCCGTTGCCAAGCTCCATCTTGAGAAGCTTCACAGCTGTCCCGCATGGGCAGAATTTCATGCCCTTGGTGAACTCCAGGGTTGGCCGCTCTGTGGGCTTGCCATTGGCAAACTTCAGTTCGCCCGCCTTGTAAACGGCGGCAATCTCCACCTTTGGGCTTATCCATTTTCTATCCTTCACCAGGTCGCCGGCGTAAAGAAACCCAGGCGTTTCGTCTTTATTGTATTTTTTCATTGTTTTAAAACCAATCGCTAGATTTATTTTTTTTATGTTCCTGGGCGTCATATCCTGTATTCTCAAGCAACCAATACAGCCACCTGCCTAAATGGTGCCAGCCGACATGACCTCCATTGTCCCAAATTGGGCGTTCAACAATTTTCTGGCACTCATTGTTGCATACAATCCACACTTGCGTTTGAAACTCGTTAGCCTCCGGCATATTAAAAACTGCATGAGACATCTGTGGTTCGTTAATTAACTTCCCACACACACAACACTTGAATTTTGGGGCAATTACTCCGTCTTTACCGATGGCAATTAATCCAAACAGGTCGGTGGTTTTTTGGGCGTTATTTATAGCCTTTTCTTTATTGTATTTTTTCATTGTTTTGAATTGGGTGGCCTGCTTTTACGCGCTTACAGGCCGGGCGATGATTCTAACCAGGGGAAACCATCCCCGGCGCAATACCCGACTGTTTAAAATGGTATGTCGTCCTGTTCGCTGATTGCGGGCGCTGCTTGCCTTGGTGCAGGTCGTGGCGCCGGTGCAGGCGCTTGCTGTTGCTCCCTGGGTTCCCAAAGATTCAGCCAGCCGTTCCATTCAGGTGATACCGGCACGCTTTCGAGCTTGATTGATATCTGCCCGCTGTCATCGGTGAACGCGGCGCCGCATTTCGTGTAACGGTTCTTTTGTTCGCCTTGTTGGTTTTTGTATGTGCCTGTCTTGGCAAGGATGTCGTGTGTTTTTCTCATAATCTCTTTATCCTGGGCTGTTGGTCATAAAACGCCATGCCGGCGTCAATGATGTTTTTCATGCCTCGGCAAAATTCCATAGCCACCCGCTGGGCATTGATGGGATCCTTGGCAATAATGAACCTTTTGAAGTTCTCCCCTTGTCCCAGCTTTAGAAACAAATGGTAATGCCGGTCAATCAGCCTGGGCGGCAGGCCGTGGGCGATATAGGCCACGCGGAAAATGGCCAGAGCGTCACAGGTGAATATCATCGCGCCCTCCAGACTATCGCAGCTTTCCCGGAATGGTTGCGCCTGGTGCGGTCGGTCTTGACAATCAAGCCGCGCTTGGCCAGTTCGCTCACCCTTGGCCGGATGCTCAAGATGGATTCGCCCAGGTTTGCCGCGATCTCATCAGCGGTCAGCCCGGTTGAGTTGCTCAACTGCTCCAGGGTGCGCTCCCGTAACAGCGGCGCCCGGCTCTTCATGTCTTTCGCTGCTGCCTCGGATGTCTCGGTCGGCGCGGATGGCACCGGCCAATGCCGGTCAAAGTTCAGTGTTGCTTGTATCATTGGTTTCCTTGGTTTTTTCTATGGCTGCTTGGCCTTTGCTGGTGATTTCGTGGATCTGGGCATTAATTTTCTCCAGGAGGTCAGCCCAGTATGCAACGTCATTCTTTGCCTTCTGGATCCGTTGCATGATTTCATTAAGGCTGGCGGTCAATTCCTCCAGGGTGCTGGCAATTGGTCTATCCATCTTGGTTTCCTATTTTCATTTTGTTTTTCAGTTCCGCAAAGCCGGCGGCAATTTCTTCTTTTTGTTCCGGCGTTAATTCTTCCGGCTGCTCTATTGTTGGCATCGGCGCGGGTGCCTGGTAGGGCGTGATTATTTCGCGGGCTGCTTCGGCTCGCTGGAGCAGTTCCGGGAATCCCTCAACAGCCCTGGATGCGCTTTGTGCTATCTTCGGCGCGTCCTTTCCAAATTTGCCAGCCTTGTGCTTGGCGATGAACCTGACAACCAGCACCAGGTCGTCGGCTGTGAATGTCTGCACCTTGTGGGCTTCAAAGAGCGCCCGCTTGGCCTCGTTTGATATTCGGTTAGCTGGTGATCCGTATGCCTTAGCAACCTCTTCACAGATTGAAACACACACACCCACCTCTTGTTTGTGTGTCTGTATTTCTGTCTGTATGTCTGTATGTCTGTGGTGGTCATCGACTGGCAGATGGGTGGCAGAGGGTGGCATATCAGTGGCATCGTCTGGCAGATGGGTGGCATCGGTTGGCAGATCGTTGGAAATCCAAGCAATTTCAGGTGCAGCCAGCAGGTCGATAGACTTTTTAATTTTTTCGGGCGGGATCCGTAGTTTTTCGGCGATTTCCTCCAGGGTAAGCGGCCTGCCTGACGTTCTGGAAAGGGTGCCGGTGCGCCTCAATTCCCGGTCGCCCATGGTGGCATGAAGCTGGCAAAGTAACTGAAAAACGCCAAGTGCTTCCAGCCCTCCATCCTTTACCCTGAGCATAACCAGGCCGGTCGATTCCGTGCCGGCAGGGCATTGATACCATTCAAGGTGATCCCGCTTACGGCTTGCGGCGCATTCAAAGGTTCTATCCCATCCGGTAATGGTTATCACTTCCGGCCTCCCATTATCTCACTAAAGCGCAAGGTTTCGCCGCCTATGGCCTTGGCAAGTTGCCCTGGCGTAATCCGGCGCAGGATCTGATTGGCGGCGCCATCGTTGACCAGTGCCTTGCGTTCAAGCTGGCTATTTCCATCCAGCCAGACCTCAAACAGATTGAGCGGCAGGCCGTTTTTGCCGTTATTGGCGATGATTAGCATTTTCCTGGGCGGTTTTCTTGTGTTGTCGATTCTGTGGCCTCGGCATCGTAACCCTGGCTTGTCGGGTTCCATTCAGCGGGCAGCACGCGGCGTGTTAAACAATAGGACGATGCCATCGCCCCCGTGCGGAACTCTCTTCCGATTCTATTCGCACGCGTGCTGCTTCTTGCATTGAACGAAAGCTAAACGCTGTGGCTTTTCTCACAATCGCCTGGGCTTGCCTCCAGTGCCGATATGCCGCCCGGTTGAGCCAGCAGGCCACGGCCAGCAAAGCAATTCCCAGCATTATAGCGGCGAAAGCTAAAACAATTTTTCCAGTCATCCCGGCGACCAGTGCCAGGCCGATAAGGATAATGGTTAATGGCTTGATGCGGTCGCTTCTTTTATAAAGCGCATTGGCTTCGCGGCGGTGATTTGATGCTTCTTGCAGTTGGTTTTTCATCATGGTTTTTTATTGGTTGTGAAAGTGTCCCGCCCGGTTAAAGGCGGGTTGCCCAGTGGCGGCTGGGGCTTTAAATTTCCGGGCGTTCGTCGTATCCTGTCTCGTTCCAGAAACCCTTGCCGTCAGAGCGTCGCACAATATCAAGCTCACCGTCCAGGAGCATATGAATGACGCCGGTAGCGGTGACGTTTTTGCCGTGCCTGCCTGCGCCCTGGGCTTCAAAATATTCGGCCATTTTATTTAGCAGGATCCTGCCACCGTTCACGCCGTAAAAGGTCGCCGCGCCATCGCGCAGGCTTGATGTTTCGTGCTTGCTCATTCGCTGTCTGCTTTCTTCTGCTTTTCGGATTCCAAAAGGATCAACTCGGCCACCATGTCGCACATTTTCAGATCACGGCGTGCGGCCAGTGCCTTCAGTTCGGCGCGGATATATTTGGGAATCGCCACAGAAAGCTGTGCCGTTTCGGCGTTTGTTTTAATCTTCATTTTCCTAATAAATGCAAGTATTGCACATATTTAAGAAAAGCAAAGCAAAAGTTTATCGGGAAAGGATCCAGGCGGACAGTTCCGGGTTTTCCATTAAGACAAGCCGCAAGCCGGTGGCGCCCATGCTGGTGAAGCGCTCCTCCGGGTCTTCGTCGTCGCATCCGGTCAGGTAATGAATGGCGTGCAATATCTCATGCAGGCAGGTGTCGCGCAGGCTGTCTTCTCCCTGTCGAATATTTAGGTGGATGACCTGGTGGCTGGTTTCACATCTGCCAAGCTCTTCATCGCCCAGGTCGCGGGATAGGTTCAGCCGGTAAAGCTGGCCGATTATCTTTACATCCGGCGGCATCAGTCTTTAAAGGTATAATAAAAGGCGCAGCCCACCTTCTCCCGGTGGATCCGGCCTTCCTGGTGGAGCCGGCGCAGGAAGTCGCCAGCCGTGCCTTGTTTGATGCCGGCGCGTTCTGCGTATTCCCTGACGGTAATGCTGCCGGGCGGGCGTGTTAATTCCTTCGGCGAGTCCAGCATAGCCTGGAGCTTGTCGGCAATGGCGTCTATTTCTTTTGCAGGATTGGATTTAGCCATTTTTTCTCCTTGGTTCGCTTTACCTGCCAGACCTGCCAGGCTCCGGTCTTGTCGTTCGCCGCTCCATATAGAAAACCTACCTCATGCTTGAGCCTACGGCGGTGCGTGCGGTTGTAGTCCTGGGCAATTTTGCAGCCGCATCCGCTCACATAGGATTCTGCACCTGCCAGGTTGTCCATTTTGTGATAGTCGAACGCATGAACGTGGCCGGTGATGGTGCTGCCGAAATGTTGGCAATTTACCCTGGCCACATACATTGAGCTAACAAATCCGTGACCAATCAGCCGCCCCGGCGCAAATTCGTGCCAGTTCTTTTCAACGTCGTATGGCGTGGCCTTGCAGCGCATCGCTTTTATCTCGTTATCAATTTGTGCCTTGAGTTGCCTGGCATAATCAAATTCAAGCCCTTCGCGCATACTGGATGCCATTAATTCCAGTCGGTGGTCGTGATTGCCCCAGGTCAGGACGTGTGGCTTGAATGCCCGCAGGAAACGCAGCCCTGCACTGATGTCATCCTTGAGGCTGCTGGCGCGGTCTTCAGCATGGGCGCCGGCACGCAATGGCTTCAGGTCGAAAACGTCGCCCAGGTGAAACCGCTTCCTTGGCTTTACGTCCTCAACAAATTTGAGAATATATTTGCTGTAATCGGCGTCGATGATTTCGCCGTGCGTGTCTGCTGCACAAACAAAGTCAAACCAGGCCACCTATTCATCCTCCTTTGCCCGGTTGCAGATTGATTCCAGCATGGCTTCCTGTTTGCTCAGTGTGCCGGCGTGTTTGCATAATTCCTTGCTGTGGTCATCCTGCCCTTCCTGGAGTTTGTCGCAGCTTTTTTCGACGCCTCGCACGCGCTCACGGATCGCGGCCAGGTTGGTGGCGTTGCCCAGGGCGATGTCGTAGAGCCTGGGTGCGCCGTCCTCTGTATGGTTTACCGCTTTATTGGCTGCGCCGGCCTCCAGCTTTGCCCGGATGCTGAAATATGCAGCCACGGCGGCAAGCAGCCCCACAATGCCCTCTGTTAGTGTTGGTTCCATTATGTTACTACCGGCAATCCGGCTTCCTTTCGTTCGCGCATTTCGGCCAGGGTCAGCCCGGTGCGATATTCAAAATGCGGCGTATCCTTTAAGCGTTTCCAGTTGCCGCCCCAGTCAACGCGCAAGCCCTCGGCCTCGATGTTGTTAAAGATTGCCAGGTAAACGCGCTCGGTCAGTCCCGGCTCCCTGGCGTCCAGGTATTTGCCGCCTGCGAATATTCCGAAATCAATAGCGGTGCCGAAATTGTGATTAGAGGATCCCGGCTTTGCATATGTGACAATGCTGCCCGGCGCGGTTCGTCCTTTGGCATACAGGTCGGCCTGCTGTTCATAACTGCGATGGCCAGATATAACGGTTACGTCAAGCTTGAAGCTCTTGGCCACGCTCTTGGCCACCTGTGTGACCTCCCTCATTGTCGGCTGCACGGCCAGGTCAAGGCGGGCAAGGTTTTGCTGTGTCCTAGAGTCAACCGTGTGCCTTAATCGCGGCACCACTTGCGGCGCTTTTGCTCGGCGTTTTTTTCGCCTGCTGAAAAATCGCCGAAACATGGCAAGGGAACTATTTGGCCTTGGGCTGTTGAATCCAGATGCCGGCACCCACGCGGCGCCAGTTGAACACGTTAACCTCGGCTCCCAGGACGTTGCGCTGGCCAATGACAGCGGAAGCCCCCGCCACGGCTGGCTCACCGTTAAAGGAGCAGGATGAAAGGAACAGCGCGGCGGCTGCTGTGATGGTTGCAATTGCTTTCTTTTTCATAATATTAGTCGGCCAGTGGCGGGCTTGCGGCTTTCTTTAGCCTGGTGGCGTTGATTTTTGAAAAGATAATCTCCACCACCATCAAGGCAGCGGCCACAATGGTGGCGGTAGTCGCATCCCAGTCGTTTTGAGCAATTCCCAGGGCTGGCACTGTTACCGCGCCAAGCTTGAGTAATTGCCGTTTTCCGTGGCCTCGGATTAAGGCATCCAGGCCGCTTTTTATCAGTTCGCTTAATGCATTCATAATCTTAAAGGGTTCGTTGCTTTGGCCGCGCCGGAATCCTCTGCGGTGAATGAAACTTTTCATGGGTTTGGAGGCGTTTGCCAGTCGGCGGGCAGGTCGTCCACCAGGGCGTCGGTTTCGTCGTTGGTTAAAAGATGGTTGTGTCCGTCAATATCAAGGGCGGCTCGCGGGTTGTCGCCAGGTTCTACCCGGATCGCCCAAACGTATCGGCACCCGT
>PVBE012859552.1_pt1 | contig 10339 bp, 8 predicted proteins | sample 1631181 | NCBI WGS metagenome assembly PVBE01 (sample SAMN08397723, study PRJNA350692) | Marine metagenome, whole genome shotgun sequencing project. | isolation source: water | place: Pacific Ocean | collected 2012-04 | reverse complement strand
TCTAAATCATAAGCGTGCGAGTCCATCCGATAGGGGACTAAAGCCAACGACTCGTCCTCATTGGTGGCGGCGATGAACGCCGGCGGCCCCAGTCGATGCTCGTACAGATCGCTGGTGCGGCGAGGTAGGCGTCGCGGTTCTCCTCGTCCTCCAGCTGCCACTCGATGAAGTTGGAGAAGACGGTGGACCAGTCGTCCACGAACAGCACGGACTCCAGCTCGCGGGCGGTCCCCGTGAGGATCTCGGCGTGCACGGCGGACGACACCGTCGAGGGATCCCGTCCGAGCATGATCGTGTCGCCCACGTCGAACGGCTGCAGCGGGGTGACCGAGTAGCAGGAGTCGTTGTCGTCGCTGTCGATGTAGGCGTTGGCTTCCTCGACCCAGACCTCCAGCGACGGGAGCAGTAGCTCCTCGTGCTTGAGGAAGTTGGCGAAGGCGGAGCCCGAGGGGTCCAGGATGTTCTCCGACGAGCTCGGATCGACCGGGTCGGGGGCGGCCTTGCAGCTGACGGCGAGGACGAGGGCGAGGACGAGGAGTGCGCGCTTCATGCGCGGCACCGTAGCAACGCAGAACGACAAAGGGCCCGAAGGTCTTTCAACCTTCGGGCCCCTTGAAATGGCGGGATGGACGAGACTCGAACTCGCGGCCTCCGGCGTGACAGGCCGGCGTTATAACCAACTTAACTACCACCCCGACGTCGCCCGTCGAGCAGGTCGGAGACGGGTATTTAGACAGCCGCGAAAATTTTGTCAACCCGGGCGGCGTGCATCATTCCTGGACGGAGAACATGTCCAGCAGTTCGAGTTCGTAGATGAGCAGCGGATCCAGGTCTCGCGGAGCACCCTCGCAAGCGTTCGTGGTGGGCGCCTCCCCGAGGAAGACCAGCTCGGGCGCGTCGTCGCAGTTCTGGCTCCAGACGGTGTACTCGCCCACGTCGCCGTAGACGTTGTCCTCGTCGAGGGTGCCCCCGCTGGAGTCGAAGAAGAGGGCGGAGGCGGGGAGCTGGTCGAAGCTCGATCCGGTCACCAGCAGGCCGGTGCCGTCGTCCTCGTCGAAGGGCTCGATGCCCTCCAGTACGACCACCGCCCCGGGGACCAGGGGAAGGGTGCCGGAGTCGCTGACGGAGACCCCGTCGAGCACGTAGTTGCTGGGGCCCCGGAAGTACGCGGCAGGGCCGGGGTGACCGACGATGTCGACGTCCGTGAGGGTCAGATCGACGCCGAAGAAGGGCCACACGAAGACGCCGCCGCCGCCGCCGAGGTCCGACGTCGGGGTCGAGCCGTCGAGGGCACCCCCGTCCATCGTGAAGACGCCGTCCAGGACCACGGCGCTGGCGAAGCCCGAGTCGGTGATGGTGCAGTCGGTGCAGTCGAACAGACCTTCGTTGTGGAACACGCCCGGTCCGTCGCCGGAGGCGATGTCGAGGCCGACGGCGGTGAGCTCGCCGTCCTGCACGATGATCCCGACGCCGCCGGGCTCGATGGAGCCTCCGATGGTGTCCTGGACGACGACGTCCGTGAGCGTGACGTCGGCCCCGCCGCGCACGACCAGTCCGGAGCCCCGGTTGGCGTCGATGAGGGCGTCCTGGAGCACCGCCTCGCCGTCCTGAACGATGGACAGGCCGTGGCCGAAGCCGCCGTCCAGCAGGGACTGGGTGCCGCGCACGATGAGGCCGTCGGCCTCCAGTAGGCTGCCCGCGTGGCCCACCGCGATGCCCTGCCCGATGCAGTCCTCGATCAGCAGATCCTCGACCGTCGCGGTGCCCTCCAGCTGCAGGTGGAGCCCGCTGCCGATGCCCACGAAGGGGTCGCCCCGGGTGCTCCGGATCGTCGCGCGCACCAGGTCCGCGCTGGCTGTGGCGACGGTCATGCCGGTGCGGGTGTTGCCTTCCAGGAGGAGGTCCGTGGCCGTGACGTGGGAGCCGTACTGCACCGACAGACCGGTGCCGCTGTCGGCTTCGTCGCTGTCGGTTCCGCGGATGGTGACGTTCTGCAGATCGCCGGTGGTGTCCTCGGTGAAGATGGCGCCGACGTCGATGTTGTTCTCGAGGAGCGCGTCGATCACCGTGAGAGACGAGCCGTCCTGCACCCCGATCGCGCGGCCGAAGTCCGGGGTGCCATCAGGCTGGGTGTCGCGCACGACCAGGTCGGTGACCGTCGCGACGGAGTTGCTCTGGATCTGGAGGGCGACGCTGCTGGCGCGCTCGATGAGCACGTTCGAGGCGGTGAGGGTGGCGAAGTCCTGCACGCCGAGGCCGGCGCCGCCTTCGACCCCCGGGATCGCGGCGACGTCGCGGATCACCACGTTGGTCAGGTCCAGGCTCGTGCCCTGGTCGACCTGGACGCCGCGGGCGTAGCCGAGGTCGCCGGGGAGGCTGTCGCGCACGACGAGGTCGGTGACATCCGCGTGCCCGCCGGCGAGGTGCAGGCCCCCGGTGGGGGTTGCGGAGCAGCGTGATGTTGGAGCCCGTGAGGAGAGCGCCGTCCTCGATCTGGAGCGCGTAGCCCGAGAGCGGGTTGCCGTAGAGGACCTGGTCCTCGATGAGGGCGTCGTTGAGCTCCACTGTGGTGCCCTCGTCGACCGCGAAGATCGCGAACTGCTGGTTGCGGCTGGAGACCAGTCCATCGATCGACACCGTGGAAGCGCCCTGGATGACGATGGCGTTGCCTTCGATCGCGTGGTTCTGGGTGTCCTCGATCGTGAGGTCCGTCGCCTCCACCGACGAGCCGTCGTTGACGAAGAGGCCGATGCCGCCGTTGCGGAGCAGGCGGACCCCTTCCATCGTCACCGACGCTCCGCCCTGGGCGATGAGTCCGTCGGTCAGCGCGGCGTTGTGGTTCACCCCGTCGCCGGTGCCGATGATGTCGAGGTCGGTGATCGTCAGGTTCGAACCGGGCCCGTTGGCGAGGATGCCGAAGATCTGGACGTCCTCGATGCGGACGTTCTCCAGGCTGACGTTCCCCTCCAGCAGGGAGATCCCGGCGGCGGTGTGCTCGCCGTCGTCGTCCACGTTGCGAATGACGGAGTCGCGGATGCTGACGTTGGCGCTGGCGCCTTCGACGAACAGCCCGCCATGCACGACGCCGTCGATGATCACGTCGCGCACATCCAGGTTGGACGAGCCGAACGCGGGCGACGTCATGTAGATGCCGTACGAGTCGTCGTGGATGGAGATCCCGCGGATGTCGGCGTGGGCGGCATGTACAGCAGCGTGCCGGCGCCCATGCGGGTGGACCGGTAGCCGCGCCGCTCCATGACCTTGGCGAGGCCGAAGTCGGCGATCTTGGGCTGCAGCACGCCCCCGGGCCCCTCGGACAGGAGGATGTTCTCGGCCTTGATGTCGCGGTGCACGAGGTTGGCGGCGTACGCGTGCCCGAGGCCCGCAAGGAGGCCGTCCAGCACCGGCGCCAACTCGTCCCAGGCGGGGGGGGCGCCCTGGATCCACTGCTGCATCGAGCCCGCGCCGGCGTACTCCATGACGAGGAACGAGTTCCCCTCGGTGCTCACGCCTCCGTCGAGCATCTGGATGATGGCGGGGTGCCGCAGGATGGCCACCGCCTGCAGCTCGGTAGCGACCTCCCGGTGCAGCTCGTCGTCGACCTCGTCGCCGCGGTTGCGGTACGGCACCTTCACGGCGACGTCGATGCCGAGGACCTGGTCGACCGTCTTGTAGACGACACCGAACCCGCCCTGCCCGATCTGCTCGAGCGAAGGGTGGTACCGCGGGGGGAGGGTCAGCACGAAGGGCGAATTATGGACAGATCCACTCGCCCTTGTGGGGGCGGCAGGGCGCATCGAACTCATCGGCGCGCGGCCTGGCCTCCGGGTTCGCCTCCTCCTGCGCCAGTTCCACGACCATGGATTGCGGCGGTCGGTCGAGCCAGTTCGGCGGATCGGTGTAGCCGTACTGGATGCGGCCGTCGGGGCGGACCCAGTACATCGCCGCGCCCTTGATGTCGGCGGCGTACTGGCTGGCGATCTCGTTCTTGGGATCCGAGATGAGCGAGAAGCCCACCTTCAGCTTCTTCGCGAACCCCTCGGTGGTGGACTGGTCATCGGGGCTGATCGCGATCAGCGTCGTGTTGCTGGCCTGGAGTTGGGAGAGGTTCTGGTTCAGCTCGCCGAGCTGACGCACGCACAGCGGTCACCAGTGGCCCCGGTAGAACAGCAGCAGCACCGGCCCTTGTTCGAGGGCGGCGGACAGCGAGACCTCTTTGCCCGCGTGGTCCACCGCCGTGAACGTCGGAGCCGTCTCCCCGGCCCCGCCACCGGGCTGCAGGTCGGCCGCGAAGGCGACGCTGGCCAGGAGCAGAACGGCGATGGCGAGGCGGATGGTCACTGCGGGAGCGTAGCCGACAGCTCGGGCAGCTCGGGATCGAGGCGTCGGACTTCGGCCCAGGCGGCGTCGGCCTCATCGGTCTTGTCGAGGCTGTCGAGCAGCTGCGCCAGCGCGAGGTGGGCGTACGGGTTCCAGGGTTGCCCGTCGCGGGCGGTTCGCAGCGTTTGCACGGCGTGGTGGGGCCGGCCGTCGGCCTGCTCGATCGCGGCCAGCAGGCGCCACGAGGTGAGGGCCAGCGGCTCGAACGACAGCAGCAGGCGGAGGTGTTCTTCGGCCCGCCCCAGGTCGCCGGCGCTGGCGGTGGCGATCGCCTCGGCATGCAGCAGGCGGGCGAGCTGCTCCCGACCGGCGGGGTGCTTGCGATCCCCCGCGAGGGCTTGGCGGAGCGGTTGCAGGCCCCCGTCGAAGGTGGCGTCGTCGATGGTCCGGACCGCTTCGAGGCGCGCGTCGACGGCCCCTTCGGGGGCATCCAGGGGCAGCGGCTCCCGCAGGGCCGTGAGGGCCTGGCAGTCGAGCAAATCTTCCCCGCCGTACAGCGCCCGCAGGGTCGAGAACTCCAGGAACGGATCCGCGTCGTGGTGCAGCCGGCCGTCCCCCGCGAGGGCTCGCAGCGCGTCCGGCCCGAGGAGGTAGTGGCGCTGCAGATCCAGCGGCTCCTTCAGCGCGGTCCAGGCCGCCGATTCGGTGCCCACGAGGCCGTCGATCCGTCGCGCCAGTTCGTCTCCGTCCAGCGATAGCGGTGCCTGTTGGGCGACGAGGTAGAAGTCGAAGTTCCCCCCCGACCAGAGGTGCGCCTCGGGGAACACGGACTGGAACGTGCGGGCGATGGTCGCGAAGTCCTCGCGGCCCAGCAGGTACCCCTGGACCCAGACCAGGGCGGTCCCGCCGGGGGCGAGCGCGCCGCGCATCTCCTCGAACGCCTCGACGGTGAACAGGGTGCTCATCCCGGAGACGAACAGGTTGGTGGGGTTGCTGCTGATGACGTCGAAGGTCTGGTCCGTGGTCCGCAGGTGGTGGCGTCCGTCGGCGATCACGAGCCGGGTGCGGGGATCCTTCAGGGGCTCGCCCAGGAGCGGTCCGAGGTGCTCGGCGCCCCGGACCACCTCGGGCAGCAGCTCCACGATGGTGACGCGGTCGAGGGGTTGGTCCAGCGCCGAGGCCAGCGACATCCCCGAGCCGAGGCCGAGCATGAACATGCTCCCCCGCTCCTGGGCAAGGAGGAGGGGGAGGGTGCCGACCAGACCCTGGTAGAGCCGGTCCCGCTCCGTCGAGGCGTCCGTCTTGCCGTTGATCCTCAGCACCCGGGCGCCGCTGGAGCGCTGGAGCACGCTGACGGTGGCGCTGACCCCCTCCTCGTGGAAGAGCAGGCTTCCCGAGTCCCGGATCTCCGCTAGGTAGTTGGCGTCGTTGACGAGGTCCTGGGCGTACATGTGCGGGGCCAGGTTCATGTGGCGCGGGTTCCAGCCCGGGCTCCCCACCGCCCCCGCGACGGCCAGCACCGGCAGCACCAGGGCGAGCCGGTGCCGGGGCCCCAGGAGGACCGCGGCGGCGACGAGGTTGAGCCCGCCCGCCAGCCACAACGTGTTGCGGATGCCGAGCCACGGAAGCAGGACGAGGCCGCAGCCAAGGGCGCCGAGCACCCCGCCGACGGTGTTCCACGCGTACGCCCGCCCCACCGCCTCAGCCGCTTCATCCGCCCGACCGGCCAGCGCGCGGGTGGCGACGGGGTAGGTCGCGCCCATCAGGAAGGTGGGGGCGACGACGAGGGCGAAGAGCACGCCAAAGACGAGCTCCTGCGATCGGGCAAAGGAGCCCGATCGTTCCGCTAGCGGCTCGATCAGCAGGAGCGGCAGCTCGCCGATCAGGGGGATCAAGATCGCCGCCGCGGCCGCGATCGCGATGTTCAAGCCGCCCAGCAAGCGCACGCGATCGTCGACCCGGTCGACCACCCGGGCGAAGACGTGGCCGCCGAGGGCGAGACCGGCGATGAAGGCGCAGACGATCAGGCTGAAGGCGTAGGTGGTGGAGCCGGTGAGCAGCACGAAGGCGCGGTTCCAGGCCACCTGGTTGGTCAGCGCAGCGGCGCCCGAGAGCGCGAAGGCGGCGAGCACGGCGGTCGTCGCGGCGGGGGAGAGGGCGGGGGCGGGGGATTCAGCGGCGGGAGCCGCGGCGGGAGCTTCGAACGGCGCCAGGGGGAACCGTCGCCCGACCCCGATCGCGAGCGCACCGACGGCCAGGTTCACGCCCGCGGCGAGCGCCAGGGCGGTGGGTTGGCCCAGCGACGGCAGCAGCACGAACCCGGCGAGTCCCGCGCCGACCACCGCTCCGGTGGTGTTGATGGCGTACAGCCAGCCCATGTCGCGTCCGAGGGAGGCGTCGTCGCGGGCGTACCAGTGCGTGATCAGGGGGAGGGTCGCGCCCATCGCGACGGTGGGGAGCAGCAGCACGAGGGCGGAGACCCCGAGGGAGAGGAACGCCCCGCCGCCGGCGAGGGCTCCGGCGCCGAGCAGCCACGGACTGGCCAGCGCGAACGCGCCGATGGCCACCTCCATCGCGCCGTAGGCCGCCAGGGGGTGTTCGAGCTTCGTCGCCCGCCCGCCGGCCAGTCGCGCCCCCAGCCCGAGGCCGGCCATGTACGTCGCCAACACTGTCGCGACGGCGAGCGCGGAGTGCCCCACCACCAGCCCGAGCATGCGCACCCAGATGACCTGGTAGACGAGCGCGGTTGCTCCACTGAGGAGGAAGAACAGCGTGATGAGGAGCCGAAGCGGCACGGCTGGAATGCTAACTGGAGGAGGGCTCTAGGTGGTGAGCAGGGCGGGGCTCGAACCCGCGACCAACGGCTTGTAAAGCCGGCGCTCTACCAACTGAGCTACCCGCTCGTAAGCGACGGGGCCTGAAGCTGCCGGTCGGGGCGCTGGTGACGCGCGACGCCGGCGAAGAGGCCCTCGGGGTCGTCCAGCACGAGGGCTTCGCGCAGGACCTGGTCCATGTGCTCGACGACCTGGATGGTGACCTCCTGGCGAATCGCCTGGGGGATCTCCGGGACGTCCTTGGCGTTTTCCGCCGGGATGAGCACGTGGCGGATGCCACCTCGGTGGGCGGCGAGGACCTTCTCCTTCAATCCGCCGATGGGGCGGACGCGGCCGCGCAGGGTCACCTCGCCCGTCATCGCCACGTCCTTGCGGATGGGGATGCCGAGCAGGGCTGAGCAGATGGCCGTGCAGATCGTGATGCCCGCGGACGGTCCGTCCACCGGACCGATCTCGGGGATGTGCATGTGGATGTCGATCTCGGCGTAGAAGTCCCGCGCGAGGCCGAACACCTGCGACCGCGACCGCAGGTACGTCATCGCCGCCTGGGCCGACTCCTGCATCACGTCGCCGAGTTGGCCGGTGAGGATCAGCTTGCCCTTGCCGGGCACCACCGCCGCCTCGATCGGGACGAGCTCGCCGCCGACCTGGGTCCACGCGAGGCCGTTGACGAAGCCGACGACGTCGTCCGCCTCCGCCGTACCGAAGCGGAACTTCGGCACCCCCAGCAGCTTGTGGATGCGCTGGGGCGTGATGATCTCGTGCGTCTCTTCGTCCCGCGCCCGGTCCGTCAGGACCTTCCGCGCGACCTTGCGGCAGACCGATCCGACCTCCCGCTCGAGGTTCCGCACGCCGCTCTCACGCGTGTACCGACGGACGATCTCCTGGACCGCCGTGTTCCGAATCTCGACGTGGTCCGCGGTGAGCCCGTGGTCCTCCATCTGACGCGGAACGAGGTACTGGCGGGCGATCGCGAGCTTCTCCATCTCCGTGTATCCGGAGAGGCGGATGATCTCCATCCGGTCCTGCAGCGGGATCGGAATGCCCGACAGGGTGTTCGCCGTCGTGATGAAGAAGACTCGGCTGAGGTCGTAGTCCAGATCGAGGTAGTGGTCGTTGAACGCGCTGTTCTGCTCGGGGTCCAGGACCTCCAGCAGGGCCGAGGCGGGGTCGCCTCGGAAGTCCGCCGACATCTTGTCGATCTCGTCCAACAGGAAGACCGGGTTGTTGCTCCCGCACTTCTTCAGACGCTGGATGAGCTTGCCCGGGAGGGCGCCGATGTAGGTCCGGCGGTGGCCCCGAATCTCCGCTTCGTCGCGCACGCCGCCGAGGCTGAGGCGGACGAAGTCGCGGCCCGTGGCCCGCGCGATGGACCGCGCCAGGGACGTCTTGCCGACGCCGGGAGGTCCGACGAGGCACAGGATCGGCCCCTTCATCTTCTCGACCATCGCCTGGACGGCGAGGTACTCGACGATGCGCTCTTTGACCTTGCGAAGCCCGTAGTGGTCCTCCTCGAGCACCTGCTCGGCGAAGTCCAACTCCAGCTTCTCGTCCGTGTAGTCCTGCCAGGGCAGGTCCAGGACCCAGTCGATGTACGTGCGCACGACCGTCGCTTCGGCCGACATCGGCGACATCAGCTTGAGCTTGCGGAGCTCCTTTTCGCACTTGGCGCGAGCCTCGTCCGGCAGCTGCTTCTCGGCGACGCGGGACTCAAGCTCCTGAAGCTCGTTCTTGAACTCGTCCTTCTCCCCCAGCTCACGCTGGATCGCCTGCATCTGCTCGTTGAGGTAGTACTCCCGCTGCGTCTTCTCCATCTGCTTTTTGACGCGCGAGCGGATGCGCTTCTGCACCTGGAGAATCTCGATCTCGCTCTGGATGTTCCGGAGCAGATCTTCCAGCCGTTCCTGCGGCTCCGACGTCTCCAGCAGCTTCTGCTTGTCGGGGAGCTTGAGGTTCAGCTGCGCCGCGAGGATGTCGGCGAGCTTGGCCGGGTTGTCGATGTTGCTGATCGTCAGCAGCATCTCCGGCGGGATGCGCTTCTCCAGCTTCACGTAGTTCTCGAACGCGCTCTTGATGCTGCGCATCAACGCTTCGAGACCCACCGTGGTGGTGCCGTCGTCCGTGTGGGGAACGACTTCCACGCTGAAGTAGTCGTCGTCGCCGACGTAGCGGCGGATGGTGGCGCGGCGCTTGCCCTCGACCAGCACCTTCACGGTGCCGTCGGGCAGACGCAGCATCTGCATGATCACGCTGAGCGTGCCCGTCTGGAAGATGTCCTCCGGCCCGGGCTCGTTCGTCTTCGCCGACTTCTGGGCGGCGAGGAAGATCTCTTTGTCGGTCGCCATCGCCTGCTGCAGCGCGGCGATCGACTTCTCCCGGCCGACGAACAGCGGGATGACCATGTAGGGGAACACGACGATGTCGCGCAGGGGGAGCAGCGGGATGGTGCGGCCGCCGGGGACGGATTCACCCCGATCGTTCTTCTTCCAGATCACGCGAGCTCAGCCTCGTTCTCATAGACGAGGATCGGCTGCTTCTTGTTCTGCACGACCTCTTCGCTGACGATGCACTCCTTCACGCCCGTAATCGACGGGACCTCGTACATCACATCCAGCATCAGGTTCTCGAGGATCGCGCGGAGACCGCGTGCCCCGGACTTGCGTTCCATCGCTTCCCGGGCAACCGCGCCGAGGGCGCCGTCGGTGAACTTGAGCTTCACGCTCTCGAACTCGAAGAGCTTTTGGTACTGCTTCACGAGCGCGTTCTTCGGCTTCTGCAGGATCTGCACGAGGGCGTCCTCGTCCAGGTTCTCCAGCGTCGCGACCACGGGGACGCGGCCGATGAACTCGGGAATCAGACCGAACTTGAGCAGATCCGCGGCCTGCACCTTGCTCAGCAGGCTCTTGCCCTCGATCGGCTGGACCTTCTTGTCCACGGGGCCGCCGAAGCCGAGGTTCTTGCGGCCGATGCGCCGCTCGATGAGCTTGTCCAACCCGACGAACGCGCCGCCGCAGATGAACAGGATGTTGGTCGTGTCGATCTGCAGGAAGTCTTGCTGCGGGTGCTTGCGGCCGCCCTTGGGAGGCACGTTCGCGACGGTGCCTTCGATGAGCTTGAGCAGCGCCTGCTGCACGCCCTCACCGGAGACGTCTCGAGAGACCGACCCGATGGAGTTCTTCTTGGCT
>PVBE012408069.1_pt1 | contig 10339 bp, 10 predicted proteins | sample 1631181 | NCBI WGS metagenome assembly PVBE01 (sample SAMN08397723, study PRJNA350692) | Marine metagenome, whole genome shotgun sequencing project. | isolation source: water | place: Pacific Ocean | collected 2012-04 | reverse complement strand
GACACCTTACGGCACGAGCTGACGGCGGCCATGCACTACCTCTCGGCTCGTCAGGTAAGCCCTTTAGACTGACCTTCATCCTGCCGTCGCCTCTGGTGAGATTCTCTGCGTTGAATTAGATTAAACCGCACGCCGCACACCTTGTAGTGCTCCCCCGCCAATTCCTTTAAGTTTCAGTCTTGCGACCATACTCCCCAGGCGGCGAGCTTAGCACCTTCGTTTCGACACAACACATTCTCGAAGAATATGTAACACCTTGCTCGCAGCGTTTACAGCTAGGACTACTCGGGTATCTAATCCGGATTGCTCCCCTAGCTTTCGTCCCTCACCGTCGAATCCGTTCTAGTCAGACGTCTTCACCACAGGTAGTCTTTCTGGGATTATAACATTTTACCGCTCCCCCAGAAATACTTCTGACTCCTCCCGGTTCCAAGATCTACAGTCTCTTCTGCAGTCCGTTAAGTTGAGCTCAACGATTTCACAAAAGATTTATAGATCCGGCTACGGACGCTTTAGGCCCAATAATCACAGTTGCCACTTGTGGCGCTGGTGTTACCGCGGCGGCTGGCACCAGTCTTTCCCACCACTTATTCGCCAAGATATTTACTCTTGGCAAAAGCCTAGCATAAGCTAAGCACTTAGGGTTCCCTTATCACACTTTCGTATATTGTAAAGGTTTCGCGCCTGCTGCACCCCGTGGGGCTAGGGCCAGTATCTCAGTGCCCTTCTCGGGGCTCCCTCTCTCGAGGCCCCTACTGATCGTAGGCTTGGTGGGCCTTTACCCCACCAACAACCTAATCAACCGCCAACTCATCCTTAAGCGTTACCTTTGAAGGAAATATCATTCCAGATATTTTCCCATATCCAGTCTTAGCCTCAGTTTCCCAAGGTTATCCTAGACTTAAGGGCAGATTATTGACGTGTTACTGAGCGTTATGCCGGTATTGCTACCTGACTTGCATGGCTTAGTCGAACCCTAATAGCAGCAACCTCCCGCAGGATCAACGGGAATTAATTTAGGTCAGAAAATCTATTCAACATAAATCTCTGACACATATCCTTGATCGAATATTGGCCGCAATTATTAAAGAAATTTTTTGGGTTTCACTACCAAAATCTAAATCGTGCTTAATAATTGTGCATTAAGCATTCATCTGAATAGCTAATCATATTAGCCAATGAACTTGTTTAGGTCGAATTTAGAATTTGTATATCTAAATCATGTATTATTGGTGGCGATAAGAGTAACTAGGAAGAAATAAGTCCTATTTAAAGCTTTCCCCTAATATATATACTAGAGCAGCTATATCCATTATAAAGCCTTAATAGCAAAATAATGATTAAACTGCACGAAAAAGCATATTCTTACTATCTCACTCACTTAACCATCAACATCCTTCTCGTAGAATGATGATCTCCTGCATTCAATTCCATAATATAAAGTCCAGAACCAACATTTTCTCCTAGATCATTCCTCCCATCCCACCGAGGCGCCCTAAACGGAGAACTATAAGTCCCAGCAGGCATTTGCCCTAAATTCAAAGTCCTAACAACATCCCCTCTTGGATCATAAACTCTAATAGTCACATCACTTGTTTCTGCTAATTCAAAAGGCATCCAAGTTTCTGGGTTGAATGGGTTTGGATAGTTAGGTAAAAGGTTAGTTTGTTCTGGAGCAGAAACTTGTGCCAACCTTTCAAGAACTGCTACACCTCTTCGATATTCTGGAAAATCACCTGGGTGCTCACGAGCTTCTTCAAGCCACTCATTAACTGTATCGCCTGTAGGCAGCATTCTCCTAGGAACAATTGATGGAGCTGCATTACCATAAATTTCTCCAAAGTGTGAAGCTACTGTAACTAAATCAACAATATCTACTCTACCATCACCATTAACATCTGCTTCAGGAGAATAATTTCCAAATGCCCTAGCAACAGTCACTAAATCAACAATATCTACTCTATCATCACCATTTGTATCATATGGCAGGGACTCTTCACCTAATATCAGATGATTTATTGGCCGAGACCATTGAATATCACCTAATATGGGTCTTAAATCTTCAGTTAACCTTCTAACTCTTCTTTCTTCAATATCATAGACATGTATTCCCATATTAGGAGTTGAAAATCCAATGAAAGCGAGCATAGTCCCATCAGGAGATGAAGAATAAGGTGTCCCATGGATTCCTCCTTGACCCCACTGAGGTTCAACCCTTAATCCTTCAAAATCTGTATAATCCCAATATTCCTCAAGTAATGGTTGAAGATTTCTTCCATCAGAATCTACAGAGTAGAATCCGGCAGGCCGCTCACGACTACTATAAAAAAATAAACTTCCTCCATCCTGAAACCAAAATAAAGGATTCATAGCATTAGGTGTAGGATGATTGTATAATTCTAGAACTCCTGATCCATCTGTGTCCATTACATAATATGATGGACTTTGAGCAGCAGCTAATTGAGACCTGTCTGGAGAAAAAGTTAGCCAATACAAATACCCATCTATATCCTCTGTAAATCTTCTACGTTCACTACCATCAATATTAATTATTTCTGTTGAACGTTCTCTACTACCCCCACTATAAATAATACTTTCACCATCAGGATTCCACCAATGGTCCCAAACCCCTCCTCGGACTAATTCAGTTATAATGCCTTCAGTGTCAATCAAATAAAGACCATCAGGTCTTAATGTGGCTATTTTAGAACCATCTGGAGACCATCTATAATTCCAAACATCATCCATTACTTCATCAGGCATTTCCAAAATATTTCCATTATTCACGTCAGGTATAATAATTGCGCGCCTTTTTTCAGCGGAATAAACAATTACTCCAGAACCATCTGGAGACCATTCTTGATCTCGGATATCAAGACCTCTAGTTAATTGTGTTATTCTCTGACTAAATGGGTCTACTGAATAAAGCTCATAACTTGAACGAGTAGAATCTTGTGCAATAAACATTATATTACTTGGTATTGGGTCAATAACAACTTCTCTTTCAACCCCCACAGCATACATCCCCCCTCCAGAGATCTCAGCAGAAGCAAAATTTCCATCAACTACAGTATCTAAAGAACTCCATTGACTCCCATCATGATGAAATATTTTTACATCTCTATCCATTTGTTGGTTTAATCTCATAGCTCTACCAGGAGCCGCAAGTACATCTGAATAACGCATCCTTAACGTTGGCTGATTATCTTGGTTAAAGTCTAAATCATCCGGAGTTACTCTAAATGCAGGACTTAACGCACCATCCAAATCAGGAACTTCATTTCCAACCAACCTCTCTAACCCAACAGTCATAGCTCTATCTAGAGAAAATGCTGGAATATCCAATGCAACCTCTCCTGATTCTCCCAAAGTATAAGGGGACGTAGGATCAACTTGATAGTATTCAACAAAAATTTCTCGATCTACAGAGTGATAAATAAGCACACCTCTCCTCTGCTTTGTAATAATCGGAGATTGACCTTCAATTATTTCAATACCATATTCCATTTTTGTTTCAAGATCAAGTACGGGGAATTGGCTTGCAGTAAACTTGAAGAAAAAATCTTGAGTACCTGCGTTGGGTAGTTCTATTCTAAGCCCACGTGTTATTGGCGCAGATCCAAACGGAACTAAAAGATTAATATAATCGCCCGAATTTAAATTTATATCTCTTGGTCTAACGATATCTTCTCTACCACTATCAATAAATTCAAAAAAAGATCTCATCCTATTTAGAAAACTATCAACAGCAGCGACCGGAGGTAGGAATACTTTATAAGCTTCATAAAATAAAGGTAAAAGTGGGCCATCATCTACTCTTTCTCCCAACATATACCAACTACCTTCGTCGAGATAGTACATCCCAACATTTTGAGGATCAAGTGTAGCTCTTGTTGGTATCAATAAACCAGCTTCCCTAATTAACTGATTTTCATTAGTGCTAGAAGGATTGTTTGCTTCTATACTAACGCCCACAGTATTATTATGTCGATTCTCAGTGACTCTCAATGAATAAGTGTTATCAATTGACATATCAATAAATATTCTTACACCTGGAGCATTAGTTCCACCATAAACCCCCATATCAACACTTACACCATTAACATCTCCAGAACCAATAGCAGGAGAACTCAGTTGTAAATGAAAGTCAGTATCACTCACAAACAACGGATCGGCAAAAACATTTCCAACATCATCTGGAGAAAGAGTATAATCAAAAAAATCTTGACTATTCCCAGATAAACAATTATGTGCAAATAAAATAGATGAAAAAGAACCCCTCAATCCAGCAACATCACTTCCAACTAAAATATTATTCCTGATTCTTGCTTCTGCCTGTGAGCTAGGGTTTCCGATAACATCTATTCCAGTTAAATTTCTGTAAAATGTATTATTTGTTACATCAACATTCCCCCCACTTCCTACAGACACCCCATCCCTATTACCAACAAACAAACAATTTTCTATACTCCCACTCATCTGACTATAAATCCCTGTATGGGAACCAGACGATCTAAAAGTAAATCCCCTTACATTATGCTCTCCACCTAACAATGCAAGAATAAATGATTCTCCCTGTACACCATACACAACAGTAGTTTCAGGATCCTCTCCAATTAAACTAAGACTTTTTGTGACACTAATCCGTTCATCATATCTACCAGATGCTACATTTACAGTCCCTCCATCAGCAACTGCATCAACCCCTTCTTGCATAGTATCAAAAGGATGTGCTCGGCTTCCATCTTCTATCCCAGATACATTGCTATCATCAACAAACATGTTGGGTCCCTGAGCCCTAGCATTTGTCGCAAACCCAGCACCAGTTGCAGCTATACCAAAAGCTAGCGAAGAATAAGCAAACCTCCTTAATCTATTAGCATTCCTTTCCCCAAAATCCCTTAAACCATCAACTATTTCTGTCAATCCCATATTAGAAAATTTAGTCTAAAACAGTATATAAATATTCTTAAAAAAAGGGTAGCCAGCGAGAATCGAACTCGCATCACAGGATTGCTGCTAAACATCCACAGTCCTGTATTCTACCACTGAACTATGGCCACCATAGGAGTTTAAGAATTATTAATAAGATATAAATGTTTTGAAAATTCACTTCTTATAAAACTTATAATAAACATAAGGCAGAATAAAAGCAATAGCATAAACCAACCCAACAACAAGAGGATTAAACTTACCAACAACCTTCAATTGATTCACAACATTAGTAATAAAAAAAACATTAACAACAGCAATAATCGGAATCACTAACCCAAAACCAACATGATGTCTCATCTCCAAATGCTCAATATCTCGAATCAAAATCTCAATCAAAAAACCAAAACCTCCAGCCAACAGTACAATTACCAAATAGATCTGCCAAGGAGAAAGAACAAACAAAAACAATATCAGAGGAATAGAAATAACAAAATTACCAACAATAGCAAAAAACAATATCACCCAGTAAACAGCCTTATCTAAAAATTTGATATGTGCAGGCTTATTAGCCTTAGCCCTCTGAATTATCTCGTACGTTTTGTCAATGTGCTCCTTAGTCCATCTGCTTTCACTCATTTTATCCCAACCGCTCACTTAATTTTTTAAATTCAAATGAAGCAGGAGACAGAGGAAAACTGTGCACAACAGGATGACCTAAAGAAATCGCCTTCGCAATATTAGCATCTTCAGGAATCGTTCCAATCTGCCTCTTACCAAGTTCTTCAATCTTCTCATTCCTTCTAGCCCTATTCAACACAACGCCCAAAGCAAAACTACCAAGACCCTCAGCAGTATCCATTATCTTAAAAGCATCACTTATAGAACTAATTTCAGGATTAGCAACAACAATAGTCTCATCAGCAGAGCCTAATGCAGGAAGCACATCATCAGTAATCGCACCAGGAAGATCCATCACAACAACCTGCGCCTTCCCAATCAACTCTAAAGCAACCGAACTAATATCTTTCTGCTTAGAATAAATCTGACTCCTAGAAACATTTGAAGGAATAACCTTCAGACCAGAAGGGTGCACATAAACAGCTTCAGAAACTCCCCCCTTTCCCTCAAGAACCTCATGCAAAGAAACCCGAACATCAGGAAAACCTAGATGCAAAGCGACATGGGGACTTCCAACATTAGCATCAAGAAGAATAACATTCTTTCCATTATCATGCATCGCAGAAGCTAGATTTATAGCAGTGACGGTCTTTCCAACACCTCCTTTTCCAGCAACAGCAATAAACTTAGTCATTTTCAACTAAATTCTTAGCAAACTCAACAAAAGCCTTAGTCTTAGTATAATATTCCTGAAGTAAATCAATATGCACTTCTAATACTTCTCCGTCATCTAAATTAGTAATCATTGTAACGTGTCTTCTGTACTCTTCTCTTTTGGTGTAATCAGCTCTACTTATCCTCCTTAGTAATTGATAAAATGCAAGATACTCCTTCAATTCATCATTATCTGAAAAAACATTATTTAACGTGTCGCATCTCAACCCTGGAGCAACTGGATAATCCTTAATCTTCTTCTTGCTTTTAGCAAACTCAAGTAATTCTAAAATCACAAAGTTAAATGAGTTAATTATCCTCTCAACAACACTCTTAATCACATCTACGGTTCTAGTGTATTTAAGACTTACGTAAACTAAGTGGTCCACCCTCTTAATCTCTTCCCTCGCCTCATCAAGATATTCCATTTTTATATAGTACAATGATAAAAGTAAACTTTATTTATCCTCTTTCCAATATATTAGTTGCCGCTGGTATAAATATTTTTGTTTTATTTGGATGTCCTTTTAGAAAAAGAACTTAAATAATTTACTCAGAATCTAATCCCTTCAACTTCATAATAGCTTCAGCAAGGTCTCCTTTTGCCTCTTCAATTGCAGCCCGAGCATCATCTTCACTTTTACCTGTCTGTTCAACAACTGTCTTAACATCTTCTTCGTTAATATCAGGATCACTAAGTAATGCCCGCTCCTCAGCCTGACCAACAACCTGGTAAGTTTCCTGCCCCATCATATTAACTTTAGAAACCTGTGGACTATTAATCACAATCTCCTTATCAGCACACTTAATAATAACTTCCTGAGCATCTATCTCTACTTGTTGAATACCCATCTTCTTCATGGCCTGAGCCATTTTCCTTGGATTCATTCCTGGTATCATCTATGCTCACCTAATACCCAAAAGAGCTGCTCCATAAGTATAAAGAAGTATCATAATAACAACAACCATTATACAAAGAAAAATAATATGTCCTGGTTTAAACTCTATTTTGCTCTTATACTCATCAAAGTATCGCATTAATCCGCCCATTCCTGACGGCATGCTTATTTGGTCTCTTGCCATAATGAATAGAATACAAACCACATTTAAAAAGATATCGGAAAATTACCTTCAAGGAACAACAGTAGTCAAACTACCAGATGTACTTTTAGGCAACCCAGAACCACCAACAGAATAAGAAACAGCAATACTTGCCCTAATCCTATCCCCTGAATTCAAACCACTAGCACAAGAAAGTGTAAAATCAGTAGTGGAATCAGCAGAAACAACACCTGCACCAGAATAAGAACAGCTAGGGTCATCCAATGTCATGCCAGTAACACTTATATCATCATTCAAAATATTCTTCACCCTCATAACAACAGAATTAGTAGTTGCACTTGTACTAACTTGATTAGGATCACAAAACAACCCAGAACCAGTAGAAATCAAACATTTCTCCGGCAATAAATTATCCGGACTCAAAGTTCCAAAATAAGCCAAAGACCCAATTGCAATCAACACAACCAAAATAGCCCAACCATAAGTCATGAGAAATTCCATAGCGGCCTGAGCTCTCTTTTTCATTTAACTACCTTCAAAAAAATAAAAGAAAAAATAAAAAATTTATTTAGGGTACGACTGTCACTAACTGACCTGTTGTACCTTTAGACAATCCAGCTCCTGCTGTTGCTCCAACATCATACGTGATTGTTAACTTTCCTTTAATCTTATCACCAGATGTTAGACCTCCTGCACAGGTTAATGCAATGTCTGTGGTTCCATCAGCAGCTATTTCCGTGTCAGCAGTAGAAAATGTACATGCTGGGGCATCTAAAGCTATTGAATCAACCCAAATGCTGTCAGTCAATATGTTCTTCACCCTCATAGTGATGGTATTAGCTGATGCACTTGCACTAACTTGGTTTGGATCACAAAACAACCCTGAACCTGTGGATATAACACATTTCTCAGGCATTCTCTCATCCTCGCTAGAATTCGAAGCAGACGGAATAATCATACTCTACCATATCAAAAAAAAAGGGATTCGGTGCAGAGCAATAGAAGTCCTAAAGATGAGATCAACAAGAATCCCAGAAAAAACCGTTTCTATGCAGATAACTGATAAAGGCCTAGACATAAGCCCAGATTCAATTTGTATATTCTAGAACAAAATAAAAAAATAAAAATTAAGTACCTTCTTGCCAAGAATCCATGTACTTCTTCTGCTCCTCAGTCAATTCATCAAATTTAATACCTAATGTCTCAAGCTGCAGCTCAGCTATTTTATTATCAATCTCTTCTGGCAGATCAACAACTTTAATACCTAACTTCCCCTTATTTTTTATAGCATACTCGGCAGCAAGTGCTTGCCCACAAAACGATTGCGCCATAACAACACTTGGATGCCCTTCTGCAGCAACAAGGTTAATAAGCCTGCCTTCTCCACACAAATAAATATTCTTCCCACTAGGGAGAGTATATCTCTCAAAATGAGGTCTGATTTGTTTCACACTCTCACTCAGCTCTTTAAGTCCTGCAACATCAATCTCAATATCAAAGTGTCCTGAATTTGAAAGAATTGCTCCTTCCTTCATATTTTCATAATGTTCCTTTCTTATGACATGCTTATTTCCAGTTACTGTCACATATAAATCTCCTTCACTTAAAGCCTCTGACATTGGCATCACTCTACATCCATCATGTCTCGCTTGAAGTGCTCTAATCGGATCAACTTCTGTAACAATCACATTTGCTCCTTGCCCTTTAGCACGCTCTGCAATCCCCTTACCACATGGGCCATACCCTGCAACAACAACGGTCTTTCCTGCAATCAAAATTGAAGAAGCCCGAAGTATCCCATCAAAAGTACTTTGACCAGTCCCTAAGAAATTATCAAACAGATGTTTCGTCTTAAGGTCATTAACAGCAAGAACAGGATACTTAAGCGCATTATCCTTCTCCATTGCTTTAAGTCTAATAATTCCGGTTGTAGTTTCTTCAGCACCAGCAATAATACCTTCAATTTGATCAGGATATTTGCTGTGTATCTCGCTTACTAGGTCGCATCCATCATCAAGTGTATATTGTGGCTTAAACTCAATAACATTAGTTAAGTATCTGTAATAATCCTCTTTAGTCTCTCCTTTGTAAGCCCATATCTTAATCCCTTCCTCAGCAAGTGCTGCAGCAACATCGTCTTGTGTAGACAATGGATTACATGCACATATAGCAACATCAGCTCCACCAGCCTTCAATACTCTAACTAGAACTCCTGTCTCCTTAGTTGGATGTAGCGCAACACCAATTTTAACGCCTTCCAAAGGCTTCTCATTCTCAAACCGTTCTTTAACTTTCATCAAAGCACCCATCTGAGATTCAGCCCATTCTAAGTTCTTCCTTCCTTGTTCTGCTAATTTTATATCTTTAACTTCATAATTGTCTCCTTTATCCATAATTATCACCAACACTAGCTAATTCCAAGAGATTTATATATTTTTTCTATATATACCATTAATTTGTCCAGAAAATAAACAAAAAACCGGACAAATATCGGAATATTTATATACTTCATAGACAGTCCTACTAACAATGCAACTAGATAACAGAGATAAATCAATAATTGCAACCTTAAAAGACAATTCAAGATTATCCATAAGGGACATAGCAAAACAAACAAAGATCAGGCCATCTACCGTTCACGACAGGATTGTCAAGTTAAAAAAAGAAAATATCATCGAAAAATTCACACTAAAACTAAACAACAAAGCAGTCGAAGAGAATTTCATAGTAGTCATGCTAATAAAAACAAAACCCTCCAAAGTATTCAATCAACAACTCTTAGATAATAAACACGTAAAAGAAGTTTTCGGAATAACTGGGGAATATGATATCATGCTAAAGCTAAAATTCAAAGATGTCGAGGAGTTCAATGATTTCGTTTTAAAGTTCAGAAAAGAAGAAAACGTCATTACGACAATGACAATGGTTGCAACCGCAACTATAAAGGAGGAATTTTAACAATGCTCACATTTTTTAAGCCAGGATATGCAAAACACCCCCAATGTTTTAG
>PVBE012096405.1_pt1 | contig 10339 bp, 6 predicted proteins | sample 1631181 | NCBI WGS metagenome assembly PVBE01 (sample SAMN08397723, study PRJNA350692) | Marine metagenome, whole genome shotgun sequencing project. | isolation source: water | place: Pacific Ocean | collected 2012-04 | reverse complement strand
GGGGCTCGAGTGCTACGCGTGTCATACGTCATGGGTGCCGAACTGTTACGGCTGCCACTTCGAGCGTGACGAGACGCAGATGGGCCTCAACTATTGGACCGGCGAGTACGAGGTCGGCAAGGTCACGACGAACAACAAGATTTTCGAAGCTCTCCGGCAGTTCTCAATCGGACCCAACAGCGATGGTCGCATCGCGCCGTACATCGTCTCGTGCATGCCGATCGCGGATATCACTGCTGCCGATGGAACCAAGCTGCTTGACTACGTCATGCCTGTGTCAGGCAGCGGGATCTCGGGCTTGGCCCACAATCCTGTTCAGCCACATACGGTCCGCGGTGCAGGCGAAGTGCGAACCTGCGCAGAGTGCCATCGCTCGCCACCGACGCTGGGGTTCGGTACCGGAAGCGTGGACATCGCGAGAACGTTCGTTCATGGTGCAGGTTTCTCGGGCGTCTCATCGCATGATCGATGGGCCGATCCATTGACCCCCGTGCCGTCCGACCCGGTCGTTGATGGCATCCCGACCTATGGCATGGTGTCCATTCCGAACGTGATCGAGGGAACGGCGGACTTTATGTACGTCGCGCTCGGTTCCAGCGGCGTGAAACTACTTGATCGGTGCCCCGATGCGCCCGTCAATCCCGTTTGGGAACTCACTGACTGCTTTGCGCTCGATGTGGAACGCAAGGCCCGCTATCTCTATGTTGTTGAAGCTGGCGTCGGTGTTCGGGTCTATGACACCAGGCACCCAGAAACGCCTACGTTCATCACGACAATCGCCCTTCCAGGTGCGAAGCGGGTGACACAATGGGGGATCCATCTCTTTGTGTCGATGGCCGAGCAAGGCCTGGCGATCGTGGACTTGTCCGATGACTTGAATCCGATCGTCACTGCCGAAGTCTCGGGCATCAACGCGATCGACGTTCAGTTGATGGGCCATTATCAGAGTGGATCGGACTTTGCCGTTCGAGCGTATGTCGCCGACCCGGACTTCGGGGTGCGCGTCATCGACCTCCTTCCTGACTTCGATTTCCCGACGCTGCTGAGTGGACTTCCAATTGCGGATGGTGCCTACGGTCTCGATATGTATTCGCGTTGGCTGCCAGCTTCCGGAACAGAGCCATCCCACGAGCATGACTATCTCTATGTAGCAGCCGGTGAGGATGGTTTGCACATCTTCGACATCACGGAGCCCGATGGCATTGTCGCAGCAGCGCATGTTGACACGCTGGCAGGCTTTGCCGCCGACGTGGACGTCAACAGTCAACTCTCGCCGCCCGGCGTGGACGACTACGCCGTGATCGCCAACGCAGATCTCGGCCTGCAGATCGTTGATGTGAATGATCCCAACAACCCGGTTGTCATCGGCGACGTCCCATCGTCAGCGCCGTGCGAGCGTGTGTTCGTCGAGGTGCAGCAACTGGATCGCTTCATCGATGAGCAGGGCGTGCAACTCAAGGACACCTCCCATCCAAATACCGGCGTTTTCGACCGGGCGGACATCGTTCGAATCCTGAAAACGGATATTGGTTCGATCGAACCGTGCGATGGCGATCTCGACCAGTCGGGTGACGTTGGGGTCGATGACCTTTTCGCCATTCTGGGTGCTTGGGGACCGTGCGGCGGCTCGTGCCCCGAGGACATCAACGGCGACGGCTTCGTTGGCACGGATGATCTCTTGGCGGTGCTCTCGGGATGGGGTTCCTGCTGGTAGGCACGAAGGCCCATTTCCATCCATGGGAGGCACAAGCGGGGGCTCAAACGGGGGCGATTCTATGCTATACTGATATCAGTACCAGTTTATCTAGATTTATCCCCCTGTCCGGATCTTCCCTATGAGACTCCTCGTTGTTGCAATGCAGGTTCCCGATTCTCGCGCTGCCGTACGAGTGCTGGAGGACGGATCGGGCATTGATCCGGTTGGTATGAAGTTCGTTTGCAGCCCATTCGACGAGTTCGCTGTGGAGCAAGCAGTTCAGATTCGCGAGCGGGACTGGGATGTCGAGGAGATTGTTGTGCTGACCGCGGGCGATGCTTCCGCCTCGGGAGTACTTCGAACCGCACTGGCGATGGGGGCCGACCGTGGCGTGCATCTGTTGGGCGACTCGCTCCCACTGCATGACGAGATTGCGATGGCCAGATTGCTAGCGGCGACGGTCAAGCACGCGGGTCTGGAGCCCGACCTCGTGCTGTGTGGAAAGAAGGTCATCGACAACGACTCGGGTGAACTTGGGCCAGCGCTCGCGGAGTATCTGGGTCTCCCTCACATCGGTGGCATTTGCAGTCTGGAACTCAATGATGAGGCGAGCCGCGCTCGAGTCCACCGCCGAATGGACGGCGGTGACCTGGTGATGGAAGTTGACCTACCGCTCTTGCTGACATGCGACAAGGGGCTCGTTGATCCTCGCTATCCGGCGCTTCCGATGATCATGAAGGCCAAGAAGAAGCCTGTTGACGTGGTTGATGCCGCCGACGTGGCGAGCAGTGCTGGTTCCTGCACGCGGTTCGAGCGATTGCAGCCTCCGAACTCGTCCGGTGTCTGTCAGATGCTTGAGGGTGAGCCCGCCGAAATGGCCCAGGAACTCGTCCGCCTGCTCCACGAAGAAGCCAAGGTGATCTGAGTTATGTCGAAGAACACGCTGGTATTCATAGAACACCGAGACGGAGCCATCACGCCTGCCTCCTTGCGCATGGTTACGGCAGCAAAGTCCGTCACCGATGCCGAAGTGCACGCGGTCGTCATAGGCCACGGTGTTACGCCGATCGCTGAGCAAGCTGCCGTCATTGGTGTCGACAACGTCCACGTCTTGGATGACGAATCCCTTCAGCAGTACAGCGTTCTCCCATATACGCGAGCGATGGACGCCGCGATCGAAGCCTCGGCCGCAGCGGTGGTCGTATTGGCCGCGAGCGGCCTGACGCGTGATTTTGCGCCGCGGCTCGCTGCTCGGCACAACGGACTGATGGCGACCGACTGCACCTCTGTCGAGAGGATTGGAGAGTCAATTCACGTCAGGCGAACGATGTATGCGGCCAAGTGCGAGGGCGAATTGGAACTGCCTCCGGGCCAACTTCGAATCCTGTCGATCCGTGGCAATGCCTTTCCGCTTCCCACCTGCACGGGCAAGGCACCGATATCTTCGGTGGACGCCATCTTGAGTGAGGGTGACAAGCGAGTACAAGTAATCGAGTTTATTGCCGGTGACGAAGGCGAGCAGAACCTTGCCGACGCCGATGTCATCGTGTCAGGTGGCCGGTCGCTCGAATCCGAGAGCAACTTCTCCATCCTCTATGACCTGGCCCATCGTCTCGGTGGAGCGGTTGCGGCAACGAGAGCAGCCGTCGATGCTGGTTACCAGCCGCAGTCCCATCAAGTGGGCCTGACTGGAAACGTTGTGGCGCCGCAACTCTATGTTGCGTGTGGAATTGATGGAGCGATCCAACATCTCGCAGGTATGCGAGGAAGCAAGGTCGTTGTTGCAATCAACACCAAGGCCGAAGCTCCGATTTTTAATGTCGCAACTTACGGGTGTGTAGCCGATCTCTTTGAGATGGTCCCACTGATCAACGAGGCATGCCAATCCCTTGACGGGAAGCCGGTCCTGCAGTGAGTCCGATTTTTACAGCGATTCTCATGCTCGCAGCAGTGGGGGTATTTGCTGTTTCTGCGTGGCGCCGCTGGCGGCTGCTGGTGATCGGGGCGGGAGGCAAGAAGCCATTCGTATGCGATCGTCTCGGTGAGCGTGTACGCGGCACGCTTCAGTTGGCATTCGGTCAGAAGAAGCTGACTCGGTACCGACTCGCGGGTCTCGCACACAAGGCGATTTTCTTTGGCTTCCTTGTTCTTCTTCTTCGATCGCTCATTCTGTTTACCCGCGGATTCCTCGACGATCCAGGATTCGGTTACTGGCTGTTCGACGACGGCACGGTGTTTGGAAACATCTACGGTTTGATCAAGGACATCTACGTCGTCCTGGTACTGATTGGCGTGTGTGTGTTCCTATATCTGCGTGTCATTGTCAAACCCAAACGCATGACGCTCGGTGTGGAAGGCATCGTCATCCTGCTGATCATTGGCGTGATGATGGTGGCCGATGTGCTATACGACGGTGCCGGAATTGTCCTGTATCAATCCAATGGTCCTATGTGGGGTGAACCGCTGGGCGAGCTGCTCTCAGGCGCCATTTGCGGGCTTCCGGAGCCACTCGTCGTGTCCTTGTGGCACGCGGGATTCTGGATTCACGTCGTGCTGGTGTTGCTGTTTTTGAATCTGCTTCCATATTCGAAGCACTTTCACATCATCACGGCCGTGCCGAATGTGTTCTTCCGGAATCTGAACCCTAGGGGTCGGCTCGCGCCTATCGAAGACATCGAAGGCCGGCTTGAGCGGGAAGAGACGCTTGGTATTCGCAAGATCAGCGAGATACCACCAAAGGGGCTTCTCGAACTCTACTCATGCACCGAGTGCGGCCGATGCACTGACCAGTGCCCCGCAACCCGCACCGGCAAGATGCTCTCGCCCAAGCAACTCATGATCGATCTTCGCAGCCATCTCTACGACAATGCGAGCGCTTTGGTGCATGGAAGCGACGAGGTTGATTTGGTTCCGACGGTGATTGATCCGGAAGTCATCTGGGCGTGCACGACGTGCGGAGCGTGCGAGCAGGAATGCCCGGTGATGATTCCGCCGGCTGCTCGCATCATTGACATGCGTCGGCATCTGGTGCAGGAATGCGGCGAGTTTCCGGAGCCGCTGCAAGAGGCGTGTCAGGGCATGGAGATGGTGGGCAGCCCGTACGGTGTCGGTCCCGAGGAACGCATGTCCTGGGCAGACGGCCTCGACGTGCCGATTCGCGCAGACGTCGGCGAGGTGGATGTGTTGTTCTGGGTCGGGTGCGCACCCGCGACGGATGAGCGGTCCAAGCGTGTGGCCCGTTCGATGGTTGAACTTCTCAACCATGCAGGTATCAAGTGGGCGGTGCTTGGTCACGAGGAAAGCTGCACGGGCGATGTTGCTCGAAGAATAGGCAACGAGTACCTCTTCCAAATGATGGCCGAAGCCAACATCGAGTTGCTCAACGGGTACGGCACCACACGCATTTTGACGATCTGTCCGCACTGCTTCAACACGCTTCAGAACGAGTACCCCGACTTTGGCGGGCACTACGAGGTCGTTCACCACACCGAGTTCCTCGCCGATCTCGTATCGCGGGGTGTTTTGAAGCCCGAGACACCGATTGATCGCACGGTTGTGTACCACGACTCCTGTTATCTCGGCCGCATCAATGAAATCTACGATCCGCCGCGGACGCTGCTCTCGGCAATTCCGGGCGTCAACCTCGTCGAAGCGGAGCAGTCCCGGGACCGCGGCATGTGCTGCGGCGCAGGCGGGGCGCAGATGTTCAAGGAAGACGAGCCTGGCACCGAACGCATCAGCGAAGCAAGGTTCCAACAGCTCACCACCACTGGCGCCGACACCATCTGCACAGCGTGCCCCTTCTGCATGCGCATGATGACCGACGCGAGCGCCGCCGATTCCAGTTCCGACGTCGATCAAGTCGACCCCGCCGAAATGCTTCTTGAATCCATCGCTCCGCGGCGAAGCCGCGCCTAGTTCACTGTGAGCGCCGGCGTCTCGGCTTTGGCGGCTTCCTTGGCTCGCAACGCTCGGCGGATCTTCTCCGGAGTGATCGGGAGGTCCGTAATCCACACGCCAGTTGCGTTGGCAATGGCGTGGGCGACGGCCCCGAGGACCGGGAGGGTTGAGCCCTCGCCGATTTCCTTTGCGCCAAACGGGCCGCGGGGCTCGTATGAGTCGACGATGCCGCTGAAGATGTCCGGAGCGTCCTTGATGGTCATCATCAGGTAGCCATGCAGGTTCGGATTGAGCAGTTTTCCTTGCTCGTCGAACATCACGTCTTCCATGATGGTCTCGCTCGCGCCCATGATGACGGCGCCCTCGACCTGGCCATGGACCGTCTTCGGGTTGATTGCGCGGCCGCAGTCGTGGTAATCGGTGAACTTATCGATCTTGACCTTGCCGGTTTCAAGATCAACACTCACTTCACAAACCGCGCTGCCGAAGGAGTAGGCCGGGCTCGTGCCGACCGTGGCGCCCTTGTAGTCGCCGCCGAGACCGTCCGGCGGGCGGTAACAACCGGTGCCGACGAGCGGGCCGTTTGCGTTGAAGTACTGGCGGGCCACTTCTTCCCAGGCGACGCAGCGATCTGGGTGGTCGCGGACGAACATCTTGGCGTTTCGAGCTTCGACTTCGTCTTCGCTGCAGTCGAGCAGCGATGCGGCGAATGGCCGCATGGAATCGACGACCGCCTGGCCGGCACGCGATACCGCGTGGCCGCCCATGAGCGTGATGCGGGATGAATACGCGCCGAGATCAATCGGAGAGATGTCGCTGTCGCCGCTTCGCATGCGAATGCGGGACGCGGGAATGCCCAGCGACTCAGCGCACATCTGCACGAGCACCGTGTCGCTGCCTTGCCCGATCTCGGCGGCGCCAATCATCAGGACTGCCGCAGTGCCGTCTTCGGTGATCTTCACAACAGCGTTGGCGTGCGGGAAGATCGACTTTTTCTGGAAGGGCTCACGGCCCTTCTCGTGGGAGAGTTGTACTTGACCGCGGTAGATGCAGTAACCGGCGCCCGAGACGAATCCGCCGCAGCCGATACCGATGCCCTTGCCGGGGGGAAGCTTGCCGTACTTCTCGGTCCAGTTCGAGCGCTCTTTGACTTCCCGCAGTGTGGCCCGGTACTCGCAACTGCCGATATCAAGGTCGTTGACGGTGATCGTCTCGGGATCCATCGCGTTCCGTTCGCGAATCTCAACCGGGTCGATGCCGAGTTCGTCGGCCACCATGCCAAGCAGACACTCGAATGCAAAACGTGGCTGCGGTACGCCGTGCCCACGCATCGCGCCACAGGCGGGCTTGTTGGTCATCACGCGGTAGCCGTCGTATTGATACGCGGGCAGGTGGTAGAGCGTCGGGATCATGCTGCCCGCGTAGTACGCGGTTGCGACTCCGAAACTCGAGTAGGCACCGCCGTCGAGATGGATCTCGCTCTTGAAGGCTTTGATCTTGCCGTCGAGGGTGACGCCGAGTTTGAATCGCATGTGCTGCTTGTGGCGGCCCCGCCCGTACTGGAACATCTCTTCGCGGGTGTAGACCATCTTGACCGGGCGGCCGATCTTCTGCGAGAGCAGGGCTGAGTTGATTTCAAGTGGTGAGGTCGCGGCCTTGCCGCCGAAGCCACCGCCGACGGTGGGGCGGATGACACGAATTCGGCCAAGTGGAATATTCAGCACGTGCGCCATCATGTACTGCACGTAGTGAGGAACCTGCGTTGAGGTGTACAGCACGAGCGTGCCGTCCGGGTCCCATGTCGAAATCGACGCGTGTGGCTCCATCGGACACTGGTAAATGTGATTGCCGGTGAACACTTCCTCGCGGATCAGGTCCGATTCGGCAAAGCCGGTTTCGATGTCTCCGAAGACTTGCTCGACATGCGTATTGATATTGCGTTCAAAGCGGTCATTGACCAGGGGGGCACCTTCGGCAATGGCCGACATGGGATCAAGCACCGCGGGCAGTTCTTCGTACTCGACTTCGATCAGGGAAACTGCTTGCTCGGCTGTGCGTTCGTCGATGGCTGCGACCGCAGCGACAGGGTCGCCCACGTGCCGAACCTTCTCCTTGGCAAGCACGTCTTCGTCGTACCGGGCTGGCGAGACGCCGTGCTTGGTGTCGGTGACGTCCTTGCCCGTCAGCACGGCGAGTACACCCGGAAGTGCTTCGGCTTTGGATGTGTCGATGCGCTTGACGAGGCCGTGGGCAATGGGCGAACCAAGCAACTTTCCGTAGGCCATATTGGGCAGGAAGAGATCGGCGGTGTACTGCGCGCGGCCGGTGACCTTATCAACGGCATCCACTCTGGGAATCGAGACACCGACGGTGTCGTTTTCGGGTGCCTTCTCTGGCACGTTGCCGTCCTGGTGGTCCTGTTTGGCACAGGTGCCGTCGGCGTTGTAGTTGCCGCACCGTTTGACCGAACGCATGATGCCGGAGTAGCCGGTGCATCGGCACATGTTGCCCGAGAGTGCTTCCTTGATGTCGTCATCGCTCGGGTTGGCATCCTGTTCGATCAGCGCAGTCGCCGCGAGGGTCATGCCGGGTGTGCAGAAGCCGCACTGAATGCCGCCCTCTTCAACAAAGGACTGCTGGAGCGGCGTGAGCGTTCCGTTGCGGGCCAGGCCTTCGATGGTCGTGATCTCGCGTGAACCGACGGTTCCGGCGAGCGTCAGGCATGCATTGACCGGCACGCCGTCAAGAAGCACGGTGCAAGCGCCGCAATCGCCGACGTCGCATCCGCGTTTGGTGCCCGTCAGTTGGATCTTGTCGCGAAGGACATCGAGCAGTGTGTCGTGCGGTTCGATTGCAGCCGAGTGCTTCTGGCAATTGATCGTGAATGTACGAGCGATGGTCATGACGTGGCATCCTCGATTCGTTCAGTTGCAAGACGAAGCGCACGTGCCGTGAGTACGCCTGTCAGTTCTCTGCGAAACTCTGCCGATGCGCGAATGTCGCTGATTGGTTCAGCGGCCTTCATGGTCGCCTCGGCGTCCTCGGCCCACAGATCCTCACTCGGCGATTCTCCGGCCAGCAGTTTGGCTGCATCGCGGACAAGAAGGGGCGTTGGGGCGACCGCACCGATGGCGACGGCGGCGTTGTCAATCTGTCCCGAATCGTTCAGTTGAACGAAGGCCGCTGCCGCTGCGACTGCGATGGCATTGCCCTCGCGAAGCGCAAAGCGGACATAGGCGGCACCAGAGCGTGGCCCGGACTTCGGCACGTTGATGCTCAAGAGCACTTCGTTGTGTTCGCGGACCGTTGATCGTGGACCGGTAAAGAAGTCTGCAACAGGGATCGTTCGCACGCCCGAAGGAGACCAGAGGTCTACGCTCGCGCCAAGGGCCATAAGAATGGGCGGTAAGTCGGCGCACGGCACGGCGCTTGCCAGGTTTCCACCTGCAGTTGCCATGTTTCGGATGGCGGGCGCTGCCATGACACAGGTTGCATCTTGAATGGCGGCCCACGGTCCATGCAGATCGGCCTCGTTGAGTTCGGCGATCGTGACCAGTGATCCGATCGTCAGGCCGGATGCTCCTTGGGAGATGCCACGGGCCTGATCGATCCCAGCGATCGAGATCAGATGATCCGCAGCGGATCGTGATGTCTTGAGATCCACAAGCAGATCGGTTCCCCCCGCGAGGAACTCGGCGTGGGGTCCGAAGCGATCCATGAGATCGGCTGCGTCCTCAAGCGTGTTTGCTTCGTGAAGTTGAACATTCGGGAGATGCACGGGCGAATCCTCCGTGGGTGATCAATGGGCGTGGCTGGCGGCCGGTGCACAGATACCGGCCAAGAACTGATTCGTGATTTGGGTTGCAATGGCCTTCGGAGACGTCGGCCCAGTCGGATTCCACCAGCGATAGAGCCAGTTGAGAGTTCCAAAGAGTGACATCGTGGCGACATGGATGTCCAGCGGATACTCCGGCGGATTCTCTTTGATGATCATCGCGATGATCTCGCGAGTGAGGGTGTAGTAGGCGAGGCGAATCTCGCGGGCTTGCTCGTACGTTTCACCCTCAAGCGAATCAAGTTCGTGCGAGCATACTTTGAGTTCCGCCATGTGCTCGGCGAAGTACGTGATGTGGGCGCGGATCATGGTGCAGAGCCGATCTCGGGGCTCTTCGACACCGACCAGTCGTTCCTGCAAACTCGCGAGAAGCGAACTGAATACGCGGAACTGCATGACAAAGAGCAGCTGCTCCTTGCGGTCGAAGTAGTGGTACAGGCCCGCCAGACTCATGTCGGCTGCCTTGGCGATCGCCCGCATTGAGGCCTTCTCGTACCCGTGCTGGGCGAAAACGAGCGTGGCCGAGCGGAGGATGTGGTCCCTCCGCGTCTCGTAAGTGTCGCTGGAGGCGTCAGTTGGAGCCTCGGGCAGCGGGACGTCGAACATTTGATCGGCTCTTTGTGAGTCCATGGGGGTCTCCAGAGGGTCCAGATCGCGGCAGAGCGGCGGCATCCGACATCATCCACCGCGGACCCCCCATCCGTCAAGGCCTTTTTTGATATCAAAAAGAGGGTTGACACACCAGTGGCCTGCACATCATAATCAGGATCAGCAGATCATCAGGTCTGTTTATATCGAACGAACGTTCGAACGGGATTTGCGGTGTTACCGCCCCGTTCCTAGCCTTGGAGTTCACCCAGATGAGCATGTTCCCCACCCGCGAAACGAGTTCATTCGACTTCCAGGAG
>PVBE012010884.1_pt1 | contig 10340 bp, 6 predicted proteins | sample 1631181 | NCBI WGS metagenome assembly PVBE01 (sample SAMN08397723, study PRJNA350692) | Marine metagenome, whole genome shotgun sequencing project. | isolation source: water | place: Pacific Ocean | collected 2012-04 | reverse complement strand
TTTGATCTCAATGGGTCTTTTATCAATCTTGAATTGCCCTAAGTTTTTATCGGTATACTCTACGTCCTTCTTTAAAGGAATATAGCTACCGTCTTGGGCTTCGATGTATAATGTCAATGTACTGGGTTTTTTATGCGGGAATATATTTGCCTTGCCATTGGAATCGGTAGCCGTCTGTTTTTCTCCATTTACACGTACTTCTAGATCTTTTACGGGCTGATCCGTCCGGCTGTCCACAACATAGAAGTAAGCCTGTAAGCTCGGCATCGGTATTCTCTTAGTAGTCACCACGCCCTTCGGTACAATCTTTGTGGATGTCTTTTCAAATCCAGGTTTGGTAAAACTGAAATCCACTGGTGCCGACTTGTCAATCACCTTGTATCGGAAAACTCCAGATGTGTTAGATCGGCCGGTTTGACCCGTAGAGCTAATGACGTGAACTTCAGATAGAGAATAACCTCCAGGGTCGGTGATATGCATTTCAATCCAAGGCTGACGGACAATGGTAAAAGGTTCCTTCTTATCATTGGAAGCAAAATCCAATGTTTCTTCAGTTGTAACGTATAGTTCCTCTGGGGAAACAAATTTCAGGGTGTAGTTTACCCCCAAACGTTTTGGGGAAAACTGCAGTTTACCAGAGACATCTGAAGTACCTATAATCTTTTTCCCAACAGATACTTCTACATTAGATGCGGGATTTCCAACTTCATCCTTTAGCGTAATAGTTGCTTTTAACTGTTCTAACTCAATGTCTTTTTTGCTCCGGCCCGGTGTCCTGTAAATTCTTTCTTCCTCCGGTAAATAGTGGTCTATCTTAAACGAATAGGTATAATAGTTATTTGGATCGGGATCGTAGTCTTCTGCATAGCCCCCAGCTGCGTCTGTCGTACCCACTTTTTTACTATCACGGAAGACATGAATTCCTTTGAGAGCATTACCAGATGTTTTGTCAATTAATGAAAAACTAACCCCGGTTTTGGGATCAATCTTCACAGTATACTCGTTTCCTATTGTAAATTGATTAATATCTAGAGAACGAGACTTATCCAAGTATGCTCTACTTCTATCTTTAATGCCTATGTTATACTTACCTATTTCAGGGAAAATCAGTTTCACTCTTCCCATTCCTGCTGGTTCGCCTATTTCTTTGCCATCTCTTTTTACAGTCAAACCAGCTACAGGTTCATCTGTTGTTGAATCGACAAACCTTAAGAACACGTGAATTGTTTTGACTTTGAACGTCAGTGAGCGCTCTATATTCCCTAATTTAACCGTCTGAGGGCTTGCTGATACGCCCTCTTTTATTACATCAAATGTTACACTTTTATTAATGTCTTTTCCATAATAGGTGTAAACTATATTACCTGATTCACCCGTGCGTTTATACGATTTATTATTTACAAAAACGTCTATATTGGGCACAGGATTATTATCTTCTAAAACACGAATCTTCATCTTGTATTCCCGTCCAAGAGTAAAATTATACGGATTATTAAAACCTCCCTCGGGGTATGTGAAGACCCCTGCTCTTATAACAGATTCTTTAATATCGCGGGCAGTATAATTCTTTTTTTCTGCATTCCATCTTAGAATATCACCAATAAAGGGTCCACGCTGTTCTGTTGGTTTAATTCTGATAGAGGCAGTGCCATACCTGTCAGTTGATATTCTCGTCTCAGAAAAGTTGTCTGCGGTTATGTAAACATCACTTAAGTCTGAATCCAAATCATCTTGACAGTGAAAATAAAATGATAAAGCCTGATTGGGAATTGCTTTCAGATTTATCGTCAGGGGGAGATTTTCAAAATAATAGGTTTGATTTTTATCTGAGAAGACATTGGCACCGGCCAGTGAATAGCTAAAGGAAATCCTCTCGTAATCTCGCTTTTGAATCCTGGTTATCAGAACTCCATCAGGACCAGTTTTGCCGAGATACTTCGTGTGACCCGTTCTATCTATTCCATCTACTTGAATGTTCGCCACAGAATTTTTCACCCTGAATACAATTTCTTTAACCGGCTTGACGATAAGGGTTATAGCTATGGCAAGAGGTTTCCCCGATGGTTTGCTTACAAATTCATTTTGCTTAAACACATATCCCGCTTTAGAACAGCTGATTCTTATATCTTCATTACTCCGAGCCTGGATCTCGCCTTTAAATACCCCTGAGTTATTTGTCTTTCCTCTCAAAAGTAATTCATCAGTTTCAGCATTATAAACAAATACATGAATATCAGGTGTCATGTTTGTATCAGTGACCGAGATAGCCACATTCTTAGAAGAAAAAACCAACCAAATGATAGCAATACCGATCACCACAACCAAAAAGAAGATGGATAGCTGTTTCTTCTTCATCAACAAAAGCTCTTTTAATTCTGGGGTTTGTTTCTTCATAATCTTCAATTAGTAGGTGGCTCACCACTATGCGGAAGTTCTATTATTTCTGGGTGCTCAATAATCACTTCTTCGCGGTCCGTCTTCTTAAGAAAGATAACGTTCTCCAGGATAGTCTCCTTATTAATGTGCGGTGTAAAATCAGTAGAACTTTCATCGTATCTCCTCTTACTGGCAAAAATCGTGTAAGAAACACCTTCTGCAAACTCATCTGATTTAATTACGAATTTTCCGTCTTTGCCAGTAAATATTTTCTGAGATATTGCTGGCATCGTCGTTATCTCGCAACTATCAATTAAGCTATAATTTTCGTCATCTTCGTCTCTTACATAACCGATGATGATAGTAATCCGTTTTTCAAGTACAAGGTCTATATTTGCGCTTTTATTAGGGGTATTGATCCACTCCTTTTTTTCAAAATATTCTTCTCCAGCGATTGCAATTAAAAAGCTGTCTTCTGGAATCTCTCTCAAATCAAACTCAAATTGACCGTCAGCATTTGACTCATCAAGCATTAATTGATCTTCCCCATTTTCATCCAGTATTTCAATCTGAATACCAGAAACCGGTAATTGATTTTCTTCATCAAGTAGTTGGATGGTATAATTGGTGGCACATCCATAAAGAAATAATATGACAATGACGGTGAAATTAGAGCAGAATCTAATTAGCTTCATTCTGTATCCTCCATTACGATTCTGAATCCAAATCCTGAAACTTGTGTCTCTGGTCCATATTCAAATCTGTTAGTTGTTTTGAGTTGTTCCGGGTCATGCCAGTAGCCACCGCCACGTAGAACTTTTAATTCATCATCACCTGTATAGTTATTACCACTAACCTCATCCAAATCGGAATTTAAATCGCCATATCCACACCATTCCAAAATATTGCCTCCCATATCATATGCACCAAAAGGGCTAAAACTGTCAATAGTGCCATTATCCCCATCATAATAACCAACCGGTGTCAGTCCATTATCAGGCGGATCGCCACTGTTCATGTAGTTGGCATTGTCTCCCGTAATGCTGTTACTTTGCCATGGATAAAGAAAATCTTGTTGAGAAAAAATATCCCACTTCGCAACATATTCCCATTCTGTTTCAGATGGTAATCGAAAAGTTCGTCCATGTTCATCTGATAAACTATTACATATATTCACTGCTTCAACCCAGCTTATCGAGTCTTTGGGTAAATTGCCATCTTCAGACGGGAATGAATCAACACCAGTAAACTCATAGATAGAAATGTAAAAAGGGTCAATAGTGACAGTAGAATCTGTCGAACCATATTGAAAATTTCCACCTTCAACAAAAGTAAATCCTTCTATATCTAAAGAACTTCCTGACACAATATTCGATGCGAGTGCATTTACTTTTCCTTTGGCAACCAGTCGATATACAGCCTCGTCATTCACCTGTACTTCACCACCACTAATCAGATACTGGTTGCGGGATTCATACAGAAATTGATCCATCGCATCTACCATCAATGTCTCTACACATGCCCATTGAGTATCGTCTTTTCTCAGGACAAATAATGTGTCAAACTTACTATCAATGCTGTCTTTGGGTAAATATAGCCTAACAGTTTTGTCGTTTACTGATTTTGTCTCTGATATGATTGGATTAACCAATGACAACATACTGGTTACTTCAGTTGTGTCTGACCATCTCCTTATACTATCCTGTTCTGCATAAGCTACTAAGGCATACGTATAATATTGATTCGGCTGAATACCACTTATTGTGTATATACTGTCTTGTAATATATCATATTGCGGGTAGTAACTTGAATCAATAACCACACTGTCAGATGATTCAAACGTAGAGTCAAATTCCGATAGTGTATAAAATCGTACAATTCGATATCCATCAGCATAATTTGACTTATCCCAGGTTAATTCCAATTGGAAATCATTTAACTGTGCTATTATAAAATCTTCAGGTTCAGACAGTTCAAAGAAGTAACCTGCAACAGTCAATATGGAAAATGACTCGATGTCATCGAACATCATCGTGACACGGTAATAATTCCATGAATCAAAGATTGCTTCATGATCAATGTATTCAAAAAATATCGTATCACTATTTAACGTTTCTACCAGAGTAGAATCATCTCTATCAATAAGGATCGTCCTCGCATTAGTATTCTCAGTTATGAACGAATCAAACAGATCCTGATCGATGGTTATGCTGTCATCCCTTGAAAAAGTTTCTATTAGAAAGTGATCAATGAGTTGATTGTCTTCTTCCGAGACACGCCAATTGATCATTAAAGAAAAAGCGTTTGTTTGTTCAACATACAACGTTGAGGGCGATGGTAAATCGGTTTTATAGGTTTCCAGGTAATCGGGTTCATCGCAAGAATTAACAAGTACCATTAGAATTATCAAAAAAATGAAGTTGATATGACGCATTACAACCAACAAGCCAATTACCGTGTTACCGTCAACAAATTGAATCCCCAAATCGCTCCATAAGTTGCAAGACTCATATTGACCCAAAATCTGTGATCCTTTATTCTGCCTTTTGACCGGTTTAGATCATGTTCATAAGCTGTCCAATTCTCCTCAGGTGCAGTCAGATAATCATCTTTCAGGTGGTTGTAAGACTCAACTTCATTCTTGAATTTATTATTTTGATACGCACCCCCGAGTACGGTCACTAGTGCACTGCTAAAAAAACTTAATCCTTCTTTATTTTTACCAAGTGTCAAATGTCCCAAGCCGGGAAATATAACGGACCTGACCATTGCTACTTTTTTATCTTTCTTTAACAAAGGAATGCTTATGTAATTTGATTCTTTGCTCAGAGGGTCTTTATCGTCATATACTCTAACGATTGTAGGTAATAATGGTGGATTATAAAACTGTTTCGAAACTTTCACAGAATATTTGGGAGAAACATATGAAAGATTAAAGATATTGTGAACACTACTCGGTTTATTGATTGAAAAAGACGCTGAATCACTGGTATCTGAAACCATACTATAAAATGGATTTGGTATAAAACCGAACCATAGTTGCCTAACTTTTATTTTAGGGGGTTTCCCTAAACCTCTTTCTCCCCCACGAAACATATTAAAAAATGTAGACTTATCAATATTTTCAACATATTGAATTGGATCTCCTGTTGACTTATCTACTACCGAAACCTTTAGAGTTCCATGTTCAAGTGCCAACTGATCCATTTGGATAGATGAGCGTGGTCTTGGGGTCATCTGAAAACTGAAAGGTTCACCAGGAATAGGAAAAACCTGTTTTCTATAGCCTGAACTCTTGGCGATAAGTTCTTGCGTCTCAAAACGCGAAAGCCCTTGAAGCTCTAGATAGTTATCTATCTCCTGGAAAGCTATTTCTTCACCGTTAGCAGAAACATCAAGATCACCTTTTACCGGAATCTCCAGTTTTATTATCCTGAGAAAATATTTATCTACAAACTTTTGTATTAAATTTGTTATTTGCTTTCTATTAATATCTTCCTTTGACAAACTGCTAATTTCAGTTGATAGAAGACCTTTTCCTACTATAGGATTTGTTCCTCTCAGCATCAACGCAAACACTCCATCTGTTTCTTCATGTATTTCCATTACAATATCAAGGTCGTGGTTCTGTATTTCCTCGCGATCTTGACTTTTTAAATCATTATAGTTGATTACGCCCGACTTGTATGATCGATATTTTTTATAATCAATAGGCCAATCATCATGATAATTAACATTAAAGATTTTAGGATTATTAGCCAACTCACTTTCCAGACGACTTTGCAAGAATTTTGCATCTTTTACAAAGATTTTAGGTATTTCAGAATGAATAAGTGCCCAAGTCTTAATAGGGATGAACTCCTCTGTCATTATTTTAAATTCTTTTATGCCAGGCAATTCTTTTAGCAGGTCAAAATAGTATTTCGTCTTATACCACTCTTTATCTGCTATGGAACCGGAAACATCAAAAGTAACAGATACATCCACAGTCTTTCCATAGACATCTGTCTTAGATGAAAATGGAATTTCAACACTACCATCGAGTTCCAAGTTGACTGTTCTAGGAAAATTCAGTACATCAGTGTCTGCCCGTATTCTTAGTTTTACACGATTCAGATCATAATCTTTTGTGTTCAGGGAAGTAACTATCTTGGCAGTGAAAGGTTTGTCCCTCGTTACGACGATCTTTTCATCTTTATTTCTTAGTTTAATCCCTATATTTTTCTTGATTTCTGATATCAAATCCCTATGTTGTACTAACAGATTTTGTTGGTTACCGGGATTAAACAGGTCATCTTCATAAGCACTGCCGCCGCCCTTGCTTATATAGTAGCTTGCCATGCCTAACACAGTAAGAGCTTTTTCCATGTCTGCATTTTCTGACAGAGCATTAAAAGATGTTTTTAAGTAATGATATGCCAGTTCACCAGCTTTCCTGATTTCTTCATCAATACGATGTTGTTCCTCTAACATGTATTTAGTCCTATTAAATTGTATATAATACCACAATGTGTCATTATTCTCATCAAACCATTGGTATTCTTTATCATAAACATTATTAAACGTTAAAGAAGGTGAAACATGCCTACTTACGACTGTTTCAACGTGATCTCTAATTTTCTTTAGTTGTTTGCCATGCTGTTCAATTCTCAAGTAAACACTATCTATTATAACTCGCTCAACGCTTGTCTCCACATTAGCAGCTAACAAAATTCTCAACTTTCTTTGAAGAGAATCTTCAACCTCATCTCTGCTCTTGTTCCCAATTTTGTCAGAACCTATTCTAGCGATATAATTTTTTGACATCGGGTTTTTATGCTTAGTGTAAGCCCAAACTGGTCTTCCATCTTGTTCTTCTTCGTAAACCTCACTTCCCTCCATAAAAGCTTTTATTTCCTCATCACTAAAACCGGGTGACTCAGTAGGCTCTGCTGAGGTTTTGAGCTTGACCAGTGAACATCCTCCCATAAACAAGGTAAGAGACACTAAAACTGCCACGTACTTATACATCATTACTTCCTAAAAGTGAGTTGATTTACGCATAATGGCCCTGTTGCACTTTCATCATTACCTTTTAATGTTAATTTAATAGATATCTGAAACTTGAACGTGCGCTACATTATTCTCAACCCAGCGTCGTTCCACGCGTACATTATTGAATTGCGTTTCACTCTGGATAAAGATGAGTTCTTCTATCCTGGATTTACTGCTTTTATAGATAGACCTCACTTTAGCCTCTTTTATAAAGGATAATTCCTTTAACGCCTCAATTTCGGCTGACTGCCACGACCAACAAACCCTATCGGGGTGAATGGTTTGTATACCAATCGCCGCTACTTTCTTATATTCATTCGACTCATCTATACTGGTGGAGTTCAAACTTCTTCTTTCATCAGTGATCTTAAACTGGGCAATAAACATATTTCCAACCGTAGTATCCTTCACCAAATGAATTGCTTGTGCAAACTCAATGTCATCCCCAAGCTTCAGCATAAGTGAGTCAGCCAATCGGTTCTTGTGACTAATGATATTGGTTCTTATGACTCCCTCTCTTGAGAGCTCATACATGCTCATTGCGTCAATCCCAGCCTCCTTCAGGGTGACTGACCGTTTCGAGACATTCCTTGCTAAGCCGACAACAAGGTCACCTTCAGGGGGTTCCAGGAACCAATCAGGATAGTCTTGGTTGATAAACTGAGACCAAAGAGAGCAGCCCAACCCCATAAAGAGCCAGACTGCAATAATACGAATCATATCAAACGTTATTGGCCACTGGTATCTTGGCCACGCTGTTTCTCTATTTCATCTTCCAGTTCGTTAAACAACTCACTAGCCCGAAATTGTTCATAGAGGTTTTTACGCTGCTTAATATTGTCCAACATCTGTTCATTGATGGGCCCAATATTAAGCTTATAAACTACTTCAGCTCTAAAACCATTCATCCTCTCATCCCATATGGTCGGTTTTGCACTATGAAGAACAGAGAATCGGAGGGTTTGGTCAACCGTAGCTTTAATGGCCGAACTAAACAGGCTGGTTAAGTCTGCATCTTTCCCCATTCCAATCTGCTCCATAGCATCTTTCGTGAGAGATTTAATATGAGTTTCGATTGACGTTGCCAACTCATTGCGAGCACTAAGAGCCGCTCGACGGTCTGCATCCTCTTCACGCATCATACCAGTGGATAGTCCGCGTGCATACAGCGTGAATTCGTCCGAAGGTGGAACTTCCACCCTTTTGGGCGGTGTTATTGGACGTGATGGCGGTGTTATTGGGGGAGTAACTTCAGGTTTAGTTGCACAACCAACAATGAACGATACTAATATGATACCGATTATCGTGTATTTACGTTTCATGATCTCTCTCCTTCTTTATGTTTTCATTAAAAATCAAAGGGATCTTTCCTTTGCTTCCCAGCAATTTTTTGCCCTTTGCGATTCTGTACTACATTCCTGAAGATATCTACAAATAATACATCATCTCCTTCAAGTAAATAGTCAACAACTACTTTTTGCTCCGGACCATAGTCAAAATCCGGAAAGCCTATAATCTCAATAGTGTATCTCCCGGGCTTTATTCCTACTACCTTTAATTCTTTAGGGTTATTAAGAACCTTTTCATACCATTCTGGGTTTTTGGTATTTACCGATGCACGGCTGGTATAACCTACGTACTCCCCGCCAATGAATACCGTTGCACCGTGCGGTTTGGAAATAACCCAGAGATTTTTTAATGCTTCCGATTCACGAGCCTGGAAGGAAGCGGTGTATCCGGCTTTGACTTCAATTGACTTTTTCCACAGTTTATCATGTTCAAAATAAACCTCAACATCAACATTTCCGGGAGAAAGGTTTGTTAACTTGAGAGGCGTCATTCCTTTGTTTGCACCATTTATCTGAACGACCTTACCTGCAGGTAAGGATCGTACAATTAAGTTTCCTGTGCTTAATATTCCAGTGCTGGTTCTTGCTGCCGAATGGTTGTTGTAATATGAGGAGAGAACCTGGGAATAAATTGAAGTCAAATCCACCAGATTTGATGACAAAACGGTGTGAAAGTCCCCACCTGTAGCGTCGCTAATCTTAGTAAGTCCTTGCTCATCAACATTACTACCAACACCAATACCATACACATATATGTTTTCACCCTGAAACATAGATTGCAGATTCCTCAATGAAAAGTTGCTGCCAGTATCCATTCCATCAGTCAGATAGACAATAATCCTGGACCCCGAAGAGGAAATTAACTGCTTTACTCCAGAGGCAAGTGCATCATAGAGTTTGGTACCCCCTCCAATTGAGATTTTGTTTACTCCGCGTTGTAATTCCTGCTTATTCTTTGTTATTGATACATCCACTGAAATACCATCGCTAAAAGAAATCAATCCAGCCCGATCAGTATCTTCCATTTGAGATATAAAATGCGCAGCCCCTTTTTTCGTGTCCCGAATAGCACCACAAGACATACTTCCACTTTTATCTATTATCAGCATAAATGTGTTCTTTTCTGTAATAGGCACATAATTTATATTCTGGGAAAATAGGAGATTGACACAAGTAATCAAGAAAATACTTGATTTTATCAAGGTCCAATATTTTCCTAAGAACTTAATTCTACTGACTCTCATATTTTTCTCCACAAATTATATTCTTTTTTCACAAGATCCTTGAAAAGGTACTCTACCCTCTTCATAAAAACTACTAATTTCACAAGCTAATGGTTTAGTATGATTATCTGGCGTAGGGGTTATTACATAACCTACCGCTCCCACATCAAAACTCTTGTTGTTAGATGAAATTTGTTAGTGGCATTATAATAGCGGAGAGGGTAGGATTTGAACCCACGTTACCCAAAGGGTAAACCGCATTTCGAGTGCGGCGCATTCAGCCAGACTCTGCCACCTCTCCAAAATATCTACAAGTTCAGTAGACAAATTTACACTTCACCGTCTGTTTTTGAAGAAA
>PVBE011878478.1_pt1 | contig 10341 bp, 4 predicted proteins | sample 1631181 | NCBI WGS metagenome assembly PVBE01 (sample SAMN08397723, study PRJNA350692) | Marine metagenome, whole genome shotgun sequencing project. | isolation source: water | place: Pacific Ocean | collected 2012-04 | reverse complement strand
CGGGGGACCCTTATCTGGTTTTCGGATACCTCGAGGTCTACGACGAAGGTTCGGCGACCGCTGCCGCCGGCACCGAAAATCCAGCCGCCAGCGGACTCAGGGTCGGTCAGAGCGATGTCATCATGAACCAGTTCACGATTACCGCCGGTGCCGAGGAGGACATTCGAGTGCGTCAGTGGGAGGTCACTAATGTCGGTACCGGTTCGTCGGACAATGTCACGGCGGTGAAGCTGATTCACGACGATGACGGGGATGGTGTGGTGGATCCCGATGACACCGAGATCAGCACCGGCGTTTTTGCCAGCCCGATCACCTTTCGGTCAGCCTATACGATTCCTGCCGGCGCCACTCAGAATTTCCTCATCAGCTACTCCTTCAATGGCAGTGAAAGCACCGACGACACCTACCTGGCCCGGTTGTCGGACCTGGTGGTCAGCGGCATGGACTCGTCCAAAACCCTGGTTGAGACCGGTCTGCCGGTGAACGGCGGTACCATGACCATCGACGCGGTCGCGCCAACGGTCGACAGCGTCACGGCCGACAAGGCGAACGGGGCGTATGGCCCGGGTGAAGTGATCCCGGTCGAAGTCGTTTTCAGCGAGGATGTGATCGTGACCGGCACGCCGCAGATCACCCTGGAAACCGGCGGTACGGATGTCGTTGTCGATTTCACCGACGGTTCTCCCGGCAGTACGCTGACGTTCGACTACACGGTCGGCACCAGCGATGTCAACAGCGATCTCGATTACCTCAGTACCGACGCATTGGCACTCAACAGTGGTACGATCCGGGACTCCGCCGGCAACGACGCCGTCCTCACCCTGGCCGCCCCGGGCACGGCCGGATCCCTCGGCGCCGCCAAGGATCTCGATATCGACCTGCCGTTCGTCGATTTCACCGCTGCAGGACAAGACACCGATGAAACCACCGTGGCTGTAACTGTCACTGCCACGCTGGACCGCACCAGTTCACAGATAGTGTCCGTGCCGTTTTCAATCGCTGGTACCAGCACGGCAGTCGATCCCGGCGACTACACCGTCGCGACCGCCTCGCCGTTGTCAATTGCCGCCGGCAACACGTCCGCGACCATCACCATCAATCCCGCCGACGATGCCCTGGACGAGGCTGCCGAAACGGTCATTGTCGATATGGGAACCCCGGTCAATGCCTCGCAGGGTACAACCGTCACCCACACGCTGACGCTCAATGACGACGATGCCACGCCGACGGTCACCTTCACTGCACCCTCGCAATCGGCCATTGAGTCTGCCGGCGCCTTGACCATCACGGCGCAGTTGAGCGCGGTGTCTGGCCGCGATGTAAGCGTGCCGTTTACGGTGAATGGCGTCGCCACGGCAACCGTCATCGACGACTACACGATAACCGCATCACCAATCAATATCGCTGCCGGACAGTCGAGCCAGGACATCACGGTAACGGTGGTTGACGACGGCGCCGACGAGTCCAGCGAAACGGTTATCGTCGATATGGGGGCGCCGACCAATGCCGACCAGGGGGCGACCACCACGCACACAGTCACAATTATCGATAATGACTCGGTCGGGTTCACGGTGACCGAATCGTCAGGCTCGACAGTGGTGGCGGAAAGCAGCGGGACCGACACGTTCGACGTGGTGCTCGATGTGCAACCGGAATCGGACGTGGTGCTCACGGTCACCAGCAACGCCGCCGCCGAGGCGACGGTGGACAAAGCATCGCTGACGTTTACCGCCGGCAACTGGGACACTGACCAGACGGTTACGGTCACCGGTGTCGACGACGATTTCGACCGCGACGACGCGACGACGGTGACCGTCGCAGTCGATGACGGCAGCTCGGACGATGCCTTCGACGCACTGGCGGACCAGAACGTTGCGGTCACCTGCACGGACGACGACACGGCCGGCTTCACGGTCACCGAATCAGCCGGCTCGACAGTGGTCGCGGAAAGCGCCGGAACCGACACGTTCGATGTGGTGCTCGACGCCCAGCCGGAGTCGGATGTGGTCCTTACGGTCACCAGCAACGCCGCCGCCGAGGCGACGGTGGACCAGGCGACGCTGACCTTCACCACCGAGAACTGGGACACTGGCCAGACGGTTACGGTCACCGGTGTCGACGACGATTTCGACCGCGACGATGGGACGACGGTGACGGTCGCAGTCGATGCCGGCAACTCGGACGATGCCTTCGACGCCTTGGCGGATCAGAACGTTACGGTTGCCTGTACGGACGACGACACTGCCAGCTTCACGGTTACTGAATCAGCAGGTGCAACTGTCGTCGCGGAAAACGCCGGGAACGATACGTTCGACGTGGTGCTAAACGCGCGGCCAGAATCGGACGTGGTACTGACTGTTGCCAGCAACGCCGCCGCCGAGGCGACGGTTGACCAGGCGACGCTGACCTTTACCACCGAGAACTGGGACACTGACCAGACGGTTACGGTCACCGGTGTCGACGACGATTTCGACCGCGACGATGGGACGACAGTGACGGTTTCGGTCGATGACGGCAACTCGGATGACAGCTTTGACGCACTGGCGGATCAGAACGTTGCGGTTACCTGCACAGACGATGACACGGCCGGCTTCGCGATCACCGAATCAGCCGCCGCAACGGTTGTCGCTGAAAGCGCTGGAACCGACACGTTCGATGTGGTGCTCGACGCCCAGCCGGAATCGGACGTGGTCCTCACGGTCACCAGCCTGGCCACCGCCGAGGCGCTGGTTGACCAGGCGACACTGACCTTCACCGCCGAGAACTGGGACACTGGCCAGACGGTTACGGTCACCGGTGTCAACGACGATTTCGACCGCGACGATGGGACGACGGTGACACTCGCAGTCGATGACGGCAGCTCGGACGATTCCTTCGACGCCTTGGCGGATCAGGACGTTGCGGTCACCTGCACGGACGACGACACGGCCGGGTTCACGGTCAGCGAATCAGCCGGTTCGACAGTGGTGGCGGAAAGTGCTGGAACCGACACGTTCGCCGTGATGCTCGACGCCCGTCCGGAGTCGGACGTGGTCCTCACGGTCACCAGCATGGCCACCGCCGAGGCACTGGTTGACCAGGCGACGCTGACGTTCTCTACTGCTAACTGGGACGTGGGCCAGACGGTTACGGTCACCGGTGTCAACGACGATTTCGACCGCGACGATGGGACGGCAGTGTCACTCGCTGTTGATGCCGGCAGCTCGGACGATGCCTTCGACTCCTTGGCGGATCAGAACGTTGCAGTCACCTGCACGGACGACGACACGGCCGGCTTCACGATCAGCGAATCAGCCGCCGCAACGGTCGTCGCGGAAAGCGCTGGAACCGACACGTTCGCCGTGGTGCTCGACGCCCGGCCGGAGTCGGACGTGGTGCTCACGGTCACCAGCAACGCCGCCGCCGAGGCGACGGTGGACCAGGCGACGCTGACCTTCACCACCGGCAACTGGGACACGGGCCAGACGGTTACGGTCACCGGTGTCGACGACGATTTCGACCGCGACGATGGGACGACGGTGACGGTCGCAGTCGATGCCGGCAACTCGGACGATTCCTTCGACGCCTTGGCGGATCAGAACGTTACGGTTGCCTGTACGGACGACGACACGGCCGGCTTCACGGTCGCTGAATCAGGCGGCGCCACAGTCGTGGCGGAAAACGCCGGGACCGACACGTTCGCCGTGGTGCTCGATGCGCGGCCGGAGTCGGACGTGGTGCTCACGGTCACCAGCAGTGATACTGGTGAAGCGACAGTCGACGTTGCAGCGCTGACGTTCACGACGGCCCACTGGGACACGCCTCAGACGGTGACCGTCACCGGTGTCGACGATGATTTATCCCGCGATACCGATTCGGCGGAGATCGCTGTCGCGGTCGATGCGGTTGCCAGCAATGACGCATTCGACCACCTGGCGACCCAGGCCGTTGGTGTGACGATTCAGAACGATGATATCGTCTTTCTTTCTGTTGCCGACACGGCTGTCTCCGAAGCTGCCGGTGAGGTGCAGTTCGCCGTGACTCTTTCGATCGCCAGTGCGCAAACAGTTTCAGTGGCTTACAGTTTGCAGGATGGCACGGCGCGCAGCGGTTCGGACTACGCTGCTGCCGGCCCGTTGACTTTGGAAATCCCACCCGGCCAGTTGGCCGGCACGATCGACGTGCAGATCGTTGCAGATGACATCTATGAACAGGATGAACAATTCGTGCTGGAGTTGACAATTCCGGTGGCGGCGGAACTTGACGACGCAACCGCCACTGCCACCATCACCGACGACGACCCGCTCCCGACCCTCGCGGTGGCCGCGGCGACGGCCGGGGAATCGGCCGGCTCCGTTGCGGTGACGATTACCCTGACCGGCCGTGCCGAGGCGGTCGTGGCGGTGAACTTGTCGACGGCCCCGGGTACGGCCCTGGCGGCCGAGGATTATGAGTCGCATGGCTCGGTTGTCGAATGGGCGACGACCGAGACTGGTGACAAGACGGTTAATATCGACATTGTCAACGACCCGGATCCGGAAGATTCAGAAACATTCGAGGTACAGCTGTCAGCACCTGACAATGCCGGGATATCGAACGCCGCCGCAGCGGTCACCATCGAGGATGACGACGGCCCGCCGAATTTTATGATGACGCTCAATTTCTCGGGGGATGTTGCCAACAGCAGTCTTATCCTTGGACAGAATGTTGCTGCGGAAGCCGGCCTCGACGGGCTCGCTGTTGTGGATGCAGGAGGCGGCGCGGCAATTGACAATTACCTGGCCTCCGGCGATGCCCATTTCCAGCGGGAACTGCATCCGCAGTCGGCTTCCGGCCATTGGCTGGTTGTGGTTGACGTGCCCCTTGCGAACGCCACGACAATGTCCTGGGATTTCACCGGCATCGCGCTTCCCGACGATGTCGATGATGTCTATTTACACGAAGTGATCGACACGCTGTCGATCGGTGCCGGCATCGACATGTTGACGACCACCGAGATCCCAATTGCCGCGCCGCAAACATTCCAGATCAGCCTGGGCCCTGAGGTGAGCGAGGACGTGGCGGTCGCGCCGGGGTGGACGATGCTCGGCCTGCCGGTGATCAGTGGCCTGACCATGGGCGAGATATTCGATGCCGGCAGGGATGGGGAGCTCGCTGAACCGGCCTGGCGATGGGATCCCCATGAAGCCCGTTTTATCCTGGTCTCGGCGGATGACCCGGCGGTGCCGGAGGCCGGCTATTTCGTTCGTGGCGCGGCGGCGCGAAGTATCTCCGTGTCCGGCGTCGAGCCCGACGGGGTGGTGCAGACGGTGGCAGGCTGGCAGGCTCTGTCGCCGGTGCACGCGGTGACTGCCGAGAGCCTGCTGGCGGCAGGGGTCCGGGTCATCTGGGAGTTGAGCCGCGTGACGGGCGTCATGGCGGCGGTGTCGTCGGCCACCGAGCTGCAACCGGGCGTGAGTTATTGGATGTACTGCACCGAGTCCGTGGAAGTGGATCTGCGCGGTGATTGATTGCGCACCGTGATTATGCCTGCCCGGCGGCATGCGGGAAGGACGCTCGTTTGCCCGAGGCAGACCTCGTGTCAAAGCACCTTAAAAGGACAACAAAATGACAACGATCACAGACCTGGTACAGGACCCCGCAGATCTCCCTTTCTCTTTCGTTCTGGATGGCGAGAGAATTCACGGCATCCCGCCAGCGTGGCAGCCGACTGTCCGGAAGCGGGAGATCAGTGCGGAGATAATGGAAACAGTCTACGAAGCCGCCGGGCCCGGCACCGGACTGGAGCTGCGGGTTGAGTGTATGACGTATTGCGACTTTCCCGTTGTCGAGTGGGTCGCCTGGTTCAGCAACACCGGGGATACGACCGCCCCGGCATTGAGCGACATCCTGGCCCTGGACCACACGTTCGCGGGCGCCTCCCCCGTGTTGCATCATTACAACGGCGACTATGCCAGGTCGGGCGGATATACGCCGACCGAGACGAGGTTGTTCGATGGCAACGTACTCTCCTTTGCCCCGGTCGGCGGGCGCCCGTGCGATTGCGCCTTTCCGTATTACCGCCTCGCCTTCGAGGGGCATGGCTTGACCCTGGCGATCGGGTGGCCGGCGCAATGGTCGGCGAATTTCAGCGGCCTGGATGAGGCTGCCCATGTTCGCGCCGGCCAGGAACAGATCAATGCGCGGCTGGCCCCGGGCGAGCGGATCCGGACTCCGCGCATCACGCTCCTTGCCTGGGATGGTGAGCGCACCGACGCCGTCAACCTCTGGCGGCGCTGGTATCGTGCCCACATCCTGCCGCGGCCGGATGGCGGCCCCCTGAAAACATGCCTCGGCTTCAGCGCGCCCAACGGCGGCGTTGAATACACCGCCGCAACCGAGGACAACCAGCTCCGTGACATGAAAAAGGCCAGGCAGCACGGCATCGACTTTGACCTGTGGTGGATTGACGCCGGTTGGTATCCGTGTGGGGACAACACGGAGGACGGTAACGACTGGATGGCCACGGGAAACTGGGTTCCGGATCCGGAACGCTTTCCGAACGGCCTGAAACCGGTGGGCGATGCCCTGGCAGCCGATGGCGCTGAGTTGCTGTTGTGGTTCGAGCCGGAACGCGTGCGGCCCGGCACTAAGCTAGACATCGAACATTCTGAGTGGCTGTTGCGCTTGCCGGACAGTGAGAACAGCCTGCTGAACCTCGGTAATCCGGCCTGCCGCCAGTGGCTTACCGAGCATGTCTGCACGCTGATCCGGGAAAGCGGTATCGGCATCTACCGGCAGGATTTTAATTTCATGCCCCTGCAGTATTGGCGTGACAACGATGGACCGGAGAGGAGCGGCATCAACGAAAATCTGCACGTCCAGGGGTACCTGCAGTACTGGGACGAGCTGCTGGCCCGCAATCCCGGGCTGTGGATCGACTCGTGTGCGAGCGGCGGCCGCCGCAACGACCTCGAGACCATGCGCCGCGCCGTGCCGCTGCACCATACGGACCACGGTTACGGCAAATCCGCGGTGAAACTTGCCTTCCACCGCACGCTCTTTGAATGGATCCCTTATTTCCGGGGCTTGTCCGTGTCGTGGGATATCGAGAGACCAACGCTCTTCGACCACTGTGTCGACCGCTTTTCATTTCAATGTGCTATGGCGCCGATGATGCTGCCCCTGCTGGACATACGCCGCGACGATCTCGACTATGAGCTGGCGGCCACGATGATTGCAATCTGGCGCCGCGCCGCCGACCTGCTCTTGCACGGCGATTATTACCCGCTCACCCCGTTCCATCGCGATGTGACGCAGTGGGTGGCTTGGCAATTCCACTGTCCCGATACGGGCCGGGGGCTGTTCCAGGCGATTCGACTGCAGAAGGCGCCGAACGAGACTTTTACAGGCGACCTGCAGGCGCTTGAGGCGGCACGGGTGTATGTCCTCGAGAACTCGGAAACCGGGGAAACCGTGGAGTCCACCGGTGCGGAACTGGATCGCACCGGCTTCACCGTCGCCCTGCCCATACGTGCCGGGGCAATCTGGTTCTACCAGCGCGCCGACTCACCCGGGGCCGCAAAGTAATAAGCCCGCCACTGCCGCACCCCGGCATCACCTGGCTGGCGATTCGTCTCACAGCCATGTACATGGTACCAGGCAATCTTCGGGACTGTCGGTCCCGTGGATCCCGAGGATTCCTTCATCAGCGAATTCGGTCACGTCGTGCTGTCCGTGATCTGCCAGTATCACAATGCCATACCCCAGCGGCTTGAGATGCTCAACCAACCTCAACATGCGTGCATCGGTCCCTTTCAACATGGGGACGACCAAAGGATTTGATGGACCATGCTGATGAAAAACATCATCCACCGTGCCAAACTGGGCGATCATGAACTCCGGTTGCGCACGGTCAGCAATCTCGATCACCGTATCTGCCACGGCATCATCTGACACCGCGCCGGCGTTACCCAAAATGTCGGCACATCGCCCCAGCAGTGCACACCCGGTGTAGCCATCCAACCCCACCCCGGCGCTTGTCCCTCCGCCTTCCCGCACGACATCGAAAAGCGTTTCGCAAGCAAAGTCATCTTGCTTGGCCTGTATCCCGTGCCCGGCAAGGTCTGTCCCGGTCACCATGGTCGCAAAGTTCACCGGCGTTATGGAAGGCATGACAGAACGAAGCGTGATGCTGTTTCGAGCATGCAGTGAAACCAGGTACGGCATCTCGCCTTTCCAGAGATTCCAGGCAAACCTTCCCAGCCCGTCAAGGGCCAGAACCGCGACCCGATCCATGCCCTCCAGGTCAGCGGCTACCTCTTGAATGGAAGCGCCTTTGGCTTGCATGGGAACAGGCAACCGCAGGGTCGCACTGACGGTTGGAGCGACATCAATCATCGAACACTCTTTTGTACTCATGGCGACGTCCCTCCCATGTTGGTGCGCCTTGTCATGTGCCGGCCAGGTCGATATGCGGAAAATTGAACGGTCGAAAACAGCAAAGTCCCGACGGGATACATTGGAGCCGTGTTGCAACGGGGTAAAGTGTAGGCAATCGCGTCCATAATTCAATTGACAACTTGTGCTGCGGGGTGAATTTCAGCCGATTCGCGGAAGCTGTTTGAGTTGTGTCGGCGCCCGGCAAACAGGTTCGATGCGTGGGGGGTGTTCGAAAATGAAAAATGCTTTCATCACCGGAGTGAGTACCGGTATCGGCGCCGGCCTGACCGACTGCCTACTGGCCGATGGCTGGGTTGTTTACGGCCTCAGTCGGCGTGTTCCCGATCAATTTCGGGCCGGCGAATTTTGTCACATTCCCTGTGACCTGGCGCAACACGCTGAAATTCCCGGTTGCCTCAGCCAACTGCTCGGTGACGTCGAGGCGCTCGACCTGGTGGTGCTCAACGCCGCCGTCTTCGGCACCATGCAGCACCTCGATGCGGAGACGATCGACAATCTGAAGTCGATCATGGATATCAATGTCTGGTCGAACAAGGCAATCCTCGACTGGCTTTTTGCCAACCTCGCAACGGTCACCCAGGTGGTGACCATGTCATCCGGCGCGGCGGTGCACGCCATGGCCGGTTGGGGCGGTTACTCAATCTCCAAGGCGGCGCTCGCCATGCTGACCCGCGTCTATGCTGCCGAGCATCCCGACACGCATATCACGTCGCTGGCCCCGGGCATCATCGATACCGCAATGCAGGAATACCTGTGTGAGACGGTCGACGCGGAAAAATATCCAACCGTCAACCAGTTGCGGAACGCCCGCGGCACTGAACACATGCCGGATGTCCCGACCGGTGCCCGTGTGCTTTGCGATCTGTTTCCGAAACTGTTGGCCGGCGAAAACGGCCGACAGGTCGATATCCGGAACCCGTAAGGATCGGAATTTCAGGGACGGCGCGGAACGGCGCTTTTATTGATCCCGCTGGCAGCGCACGGCTTTAATCCATCTGCAGCACGCGCGTATTGCGCGTCGGCGTGTTTTCGAGTTCCAGCGACACCTGGAGGGTGTAGGCTGCCAATTCCCGCGTGCGCTCTTTCGGCGGGTAGTTGCGCCCGGGGTCGCCGATCAGCACGAGCCGTCCAAGGTCGCAGGCGCGGTGCAGCCACGGCTTCAGCGCGGCTGCCAGTTGGCGCTCGTAGAACATGTCGCCGACCAAAATGACGTCGCACTCAATGACCGCCGGATCCTCGCCGAGCAGATTGTGTTCGAGAAGTTCGATGTCGAGGCCGTTCAACCGCTGGTGTGCTGCGGCCATGTACATTGCCACCGGATCGATGTCATTGGCGATGCAGTGCGCGGCGCCGGCCTGTTTTGCCGCCAGCGTCGTGAGCGCGTTGCCAGCGCCGAGATCCAGCACCTGGCGGCCGCGAACCGCCTCCGGATGATCGACCAGGTACCGACTCAGGGCGATGCTGCCCGGCCATGCCCAGCCCCAGTACGGCGGTTCGTCACTGCCGTAGCCCTGGCGAACATCCTCCCAGAACGGCACCAGCTCGGTGCCGCAAAACATGCGCAGACCGCCGCACCCTTCCGGCGAGATGACGTACATGTACTTCTTCACGATCTCGACAAAAAGCGACGGCAAGCCGTCGAGGGCGTTGGAGATATCGTCTGACATGCCGGAAAATACACGGATGCAGGGCTGTCGTCACGATTTTTTCGGACGGGCGCCCGAATTTTCCGCCGGCCGGCCGGTTGGCTAGGCGGTCACCGGTGCCATCACCGGGAAGGTAATTTCGAATATTGTCGCGGCGTCATGCCGGACCGACAGGCTGGCACCAATCTCCTCAACCAGCTGCTGTACCAGGGGCAATGCCTTGGAATAGGCCTGTGGCTCGGTCGGATGCAAGCCGACGCCGCCGTCGTTGATG
>PVBE010410774.1_pt1 | contig 10342 bp, 11 predicted proteins | sample 1631181 | NCBI WGS metagenome assembly PVBE01 (sample SAMN08397723, study PRJNA350692) | Marine metagenome, whole genome shotgun sequencing project. | isolation source: water | place: Pacific Ocean | collected 2012-04 | reverse complement strand
TTCTTTTCAGCCTAGCCTTACTTGCTCATCGAACCGATGTATTGGACGCTATCGCGATCTACAACCGCGGCGATGCTTCGTTCTAGAATCGCAGTGAACAGTTTGGACGCTCGTTCATTCGGCTGGTCAGCCGTCACGGCGGTGTTTCCCCAGTTCACAAGCCAGAACAAATGCGCAGTGTCTATTTGTTCTACAAGTTCGTCGAATGTTGCAAATCCTGTTTGACGGTCATGCATCGCATCCTGATACCGGCGAAGCAGATCGATTTCAGAATTCCTTCGAAGATCAATGTCGAGATTGCAGCCCAAAAACGGGGACAGGTCACCTGACCCATCCCCCCTTCCGACAAGTTGGAAATCCAATACGATGACTTCAGGAAGGCCATCCGTTTTATCATCGAAGAGAAGATTGTCTAGACGAAAGTCGTTATGCGTCAGAGTTCTGCTTCTCTCTGCCCAACTCACAAGCCACTGAGAGATTTCGGGAATAAATAACTCAAGTTTCTCAGGTAACCAATCGGGATAAAGATGCCCGTACTGATCCATCACTGTTGGCCACGATGCTTCATATAGCCCTTGGAGTCCCATATTAATTGGACTATCGAGTGGCGGAACCCATTCCATCTCGATGAGTTCTTTGCTGTCCCACCAGCGTGAATGAATTTGTGCAGCTGTGTCGATTACCGCCATGGCGTCTTCAAGGCTTGCACCGAGGAGGTGATCTCCGGATCGGTAATGTCCGACATCTTCTAAGAGAAGTGCATACCGCTCCGATTCGGGATCATTTCCGTTGAAATATACAACTGGTTTACGGATGGAAACTTTCGGAGCGACATGGGTATAAAACAGCGCTTCTCGCTCATAAACACCCAGCATGACGCCGAGTGGCTTAAGCGCCCCGTCAGTTGTTGGGATCTTTGCTATAGCTGTTTGAGGTCCACCTTCATCTGTTGCATATGTGAGGTGAAGTCGCGCTAATTCTCCGAGGAAGCCTTCACCTATCGCTATCCGTTCAGCCACAACGTCCGTTACCACCGACGAAGTAGCTCCTGATGCGACTAGTGCTTGCGTGAGCCAATTTGCGTCAAAATCTTCTAACGATTCAGGAATGTTCAAAGCCATGGTTATATCTCTAGTTCGATGTCAGGACATGACGCAAACTAGTACATGATTTCTAGAGACATGGGCAAAGCGCGCCTTTCAAATCATGGGGTATCTTGTGATATGGAAGATCTTGTAGACGATGAGGATGGGGAAATTGTACGTTGTCTCTGGCCGGGGATGGATGAATTCTACATGAAATACCATGACACCGAATGGGGAGTTCCAATAGGAGATGACGATGGCCTGTTTGAAAGAATCTGCCTGGAAGGTTTCCAGTCGGGGCTTTCATGGATAACGGTTCTCCGAAAGAGAAAGAACTTCCGGCATGCTTTCGAGAATTTTCATATCGAGACGATTGCCAGACTTGGCGATAAAGATCTAAAAAGACTTATGAATGATGAGGGGATCATCCGGCATAAAGGAAAGATCCAGGCCACAATAAATAATGCTCAAAGAGCGATCGAGATCATAGATGAGAAAGGTTCGCTCGCTAGCTATCTCTGGTCATGGGAGCCCGACGAAGAGACGAGGAATCATGAGACAAATCGATCTCTATCGGCTGCATCGACAGCACTCAGTAAGGATTTGAAGACTCGAGGGTGGTCTTGGGTGGGGCCCACAACAGTGTATTCGTTTATGCAGGCGGTAGGAATGGTGAACGACCATTCAAGAAGTTGCCACGCATGGGAGAAAACTGAACATTTGAGGACAAAATTCATTCGTCCGTAAGTCCCGCTATCGAGATGCAGGAAAGTCCACTACCCTATTTGACGTGACTCACCCTGGAGATCCATATATTAAAGAGCAGATGCGCGAGTTCGGCGAGACTATTTTCGCCGAAATGTCGGCTCTTGCCATCAAAACTGGAGCGATAAATCTGGGGCAAGGTTTCCCCGACACCGATGGACCTTCTGAAGTAGCTGAAGCCGCCGTTAAAGCTATCCGCGATGGGCTGAACCAATACCCACCGGGATTGGGTATCCCTGAACTTCGTAAAGCTGTCGCTGAACACCAAGAACGCTTCTATGGGACAACTTTTGACCCTGAACGTGAGGTCCTCATTACAGCAGGAGCTACTGAAGCTATAGCTGCCACGCTCCTGTCCATTTGTGAACCAGGCGATGAAATTATCACGTTCGAACCGTATTACGATTCATACGCTGCATCTATTTCACTAGCGGGTGGAGTCCGTAAGGTGATAACCCTCCGAGCTCCAGATTACAGTTTCGATCCAGATGAACTTAAAAACGCCGTCGGACCCCGCACGAAGGCAATTCTTCTAAATTCGCCACACAATCCCACAGGAAAGGTTTTTTCCAGAGACGAACTCCAATGCATTGCTGACTTGTGCAATGATCGTGATCTTCTCGCTATCTGCGATGAGGTTTATGAACACCTCGTGTTCGAAGGAGAGCATCTTCCCTTAATACAATTTTCTGGAATGCGCGACCGGACTGTTCAAATTTCTTCTGCGGGGAAGACGTTTAGTTTTACAGGGTGGAAGATCGGATGGGTGTGCGCCCAGCCAGCCTTGTTGGAAACAGTTCGCACAGCGAAACAATTTCTTACCTTCGTTAACGGAGCCCCGTTCCAGCATGCCATAGTTACCGCCCTAAATTTACCGCTGACATACTTCGAGGATTTTGTAGAGGATATGCGCCAAAAACGCGACTGTCTTATGAGCGGTTTAACTGCAGCTGGTTTCAGAGTTTTTCCTCCTGCTGGAACTTACTTCATCACTGCAGATATCCGGCCGCTTGGAGCCGCCGACGGGAGGGATTTCTGCACTGCACTGCCTGAACGATGCGGAGTTGTTGCTGTTCCGAACGTTGTCTTTTATGACAATAAAGAGGAGGGACGGCATCTAGTCCGTTTCGCTTTCTGTAAAAGAATAGAAGTTCTGGAAGAAGCAGTTAATAGACTATTAGGTGTAACTGACTGGACCATCGAGGGGTAGCCATGAGGGTCGCCGCCATTCAACATGACATAGTGTGGGAACAACCACACAGGAACTTTTCTCTTCTTGCTCCTTTAATTCAAAAGGCCGCTGCAGATGGAGCACGTTTGGTAGTCCTTTCCGAACTATTTAGCAATGGTTTTTCAATGAATACCCAGCACATTAGTGAACCGGTGGATGGTGCCAGTACGCAATTCCTTATTGAACAGGCGACTGAGTTAGGTGTGTGGATATGCGGATCAGTTCCAATTCTTTCTGAGAGCTACGATCTGCCCCATAATTCTTTGGTGCTTGCCGGCCCAGATGGGGATACCCACAGATACGACAAGAATCACCTCTTTGAGTATGCGGGAGAAGACAAACATTATGCTGGCGGTTCTGCTCCTTTAACCGTCGACCTAGAGGGTGTCAGATGTAGTTTTCTTATATGTTTCGATCTTCGCTTTGGCCCTGACTTTTGGAATCTTGCTTCAGCCACCGACGCATTTATCGTGGTAGCAAATTGGCCTGAAGTTCGACGAAATCATTGGAAGTCTCTTCTCAAAGCCAGAGCAATCGAAAATCAGGCGTTTGTCTTAGGAGTGAATAGGGTGGGCAAAGGAGATGGATTATCGTATTCGGGGGACAGTCGGCTGTATAACCCTTTGGGGGAGACCATCGGCAAAGCAGAGAAAAACGAAGTCCAGATTCTGCTTTGCGATATCGATCCGTCCACGGTGGCGAGCGTTCGGTCAGAGTTTCCTTTTCGTTGGAACGATGGTTGTTAGTCTGCCGCCATATGGACTTGCCCGTCTCTTGACCCAACGATGATTTTGCCTTCCCAAACCGCCGGCGTGGACTCAATGCAGCCACCAATATAGACCTCCCAAAGAAGTGGAGGTTTTCGAGAGGTATCCGAAACGTCAAACCCTGATACGTTTCCAGAGCAATCTGCCTGTATAAGCACATCATCTACAACAACTGAGGAACTCCAAAGCGGCCCAGGGAGAAAAAACTCCCACCGGATGCTTCCTGTTTCTCTATCGATCCCGATCATCCTCGCAGAATCAGTCGGAACAATCACAATGTCTTTATATAACGCTGGAGTTGCCCATACGCCATCTGGCAGTTGGGCTTTGTCAAACACGGACCATACGAGAGGGTCCTCAGGGTTTTTGGGATCAAGTTTGATTATCTGACCTACCTCAAGAGATCGGGATAGGCCCCGCTCATATTCAACACCAACGTAGAGAAAGCCTTCTTCATCAACTACGACGGATGCATCGACATCGTCACCAACCCAATAGCGAAATGTGCGCTCAGGATCTTCGCCGGATTTTAGATCTGTAATGTCCCATCCTTGGACAAGGCCGCCGGAGTTTGCAAAATAGACGGTGTTCTCACTGACGGCGACTGAGTTTTCTATAGAAACGTTACTGCCAACCTTGAAAAGTAAGTCATCATCATAACCAGGTGCTGAAAAAACTAATTCTGGGTCAACTGTTACGAAACCAGCTGAATCGTATGATCGGTTTAGTTTGATGATATGAAAAACCGAATTTTCACCACCTTCAAACAAGTAGTCATCGATAACAATTGGTGATCCATCCCAATCATTATTCCAAGCTGCTCCGGGAACCGTGTCAGCGTCGAGCGACCACAGTTCTTTAGGGTCTTCGCGATCAAAGGCGATGACTCGAAATTTGTCATCTCGGGATCCAATATAAACAAGCGGATACCCATCCGGGTCTATCGTAACTGAGCCCTTGATGATATCTTCTGTCGGATAGGGATCTAGAATTGGCTGACCTGACTCAGCGTCAACAAAGTGCACTGCGCTATCGAGAGCTCCGAAAACTACCCAGGTGCTGTCACGATATCTGAAGATAGCGGGCTGACCAGTCCACCCTGTCCCACACCATTGCTCGTCTTCGTTGTTCAATGTCGTTGAGCTGCACATATTCCGATTCTGAGGATAGGACCATTGTTTGACCGGTTGTTCGGGAACAGGGCCTTTTCCATAGTACGTTCTCGTTGGATTTCCTCGGAAAGTCAAGAGGCCTTCAACGGCAGAACCCCATGGCTGGCCTACTGCCGCTGGGTCTGACCAGCCTATATAGGGAGGAGTCTCTGGCAGGGGTGTGGCTTCTGGCGTAGGTATCGGTGTCGGTTCGGGGGCGGGGGTAGGTGTCGGCGCAGGGGTAACTGTGGGCGGAGGCAGGACAAGGTCATCAGTGCTGATTCCGCCGTCTCGAGCTGACATCCATATCCAAGCTCCCACTATCAACCCGATGCAGAATACAGCAATTAACGTAACTGCCCGAAGGAAACTACTGCCTTGAGTGCGTGAAGGCTTTGCATGACGGGGCGTGTAGGAATCCAAGGCTGCTCTTTTAGCGTCCTTTAAACACTGCTGACCGTCGTTCAATGAATGATGCGACACCTTCTTTCGCATCTTCCGTAGCCATTAATTTCGCCTGTGTTGGGGCTAAAGCTTCTATGCAGGCTTCGCTTCCTTCATGCAACCAACGCCGAGCTGAAGCTTTCGTCTCCTGAATAGCTAAAGGAGCCATATCTGATATCCGTTGAGCTATTTCTATGGCACGGTCCAGTTGCTGCCCTACTGGGACTACTTCTTGGACGATTCCAACCCGTAAAGCCTCAGTTGCATCAAATTCATCACACGTAAGGAGATGGTACATAGCATTTCCCCAACCGCCCCGTTCTATAAACCTGAACGTCGCCCCGCCTGTAGCATGAATACCCCTCGCAGGTTCTAACTGTGAAAACCGACAGTTGTCAGCGGCAATAATGATGTCTCCAGCAAGCGCAACTTCTATACCAAACGTGTATGTAATCCCTTGAACCGCTGTAACAATAGGTTTTCTGCAGCTTCTCCCGAATCCAAATGGATCTATCTTGGGATTTTCCTTTGATTTGGAACGGTTGTCTCTTTCCATTCTTTCTGTCCATTTGGGCAGATCAAGACCCGCAGTGAAATGGTCGCCGTGCCCAAAGAGAACTCCGACACGCAAATCGTCATCTTCATCGAGTCGAGTGTACGCAGAAACTAATTCTGCTGACATCTTTGGCGTATAGCCGTTGTATTTCTCGGGACGATTTAGCCCGATTAGAAGTATGTGATCGCGGACTTCGACACTTATTGAACCTTCATCATTACCCATAGGTCATGACCATAGTGCATGTTCATGCCAGTTTTTCAATTCGTTGATAACTCTTCTGCCTTATTCTTCGCTAACCACGCGAAAGGCTCGTTGGAGCAGTGGAGTTTCTTCACCTGGGTCCAGCTTTTCTATCGGGGCAGTATCATCCCAAAAAGAACCTTGGATCCCCTCATCAATTTCTGATTCTGGAGTGGAATTTTCCGGAACCACTTGTAAATAGGAATCTTCAAAAGGCTCCGAAATTAACTCTTCAATTTCTGATGCATCGATTGGCATTGGCGCATCATCAACTGGGATATCGTCACCTATGGAATCGGCAATAGCACTGAAATCAGCCTTTTGTTCTGAGTCATTTCGAGAAGATTTTTTCGCTTTAGCTTGGGCTTTCCCCTTTCGACGACGCTTCTTCGGGGCGTTTCGCTCATCGCTTAGCACCCACCCAACAGGCACTGTCATCCTGTCAGCATGATCGGCGCACAGAGGAGAACCGTCTTTTGCTGCTGGGTGATTTAGGGAAACTAGCCATGCAGAGCATTCTTGGGGAACCATAAGCAGAACGGCATCTGCTTCTCGAGTACAACCAATTCGCTTACATAACTGTGATGAAACCACTCAAAGAACCTACATCAAACCAAGCGATTCCGCTTACATGGATTACAAGTTTCAGAAAACACTTATAGTTGAAAATCGAAGGGGTTTCTAGCCCTGGTGTGTCATGCAGGGCTAGGGTAGGCACACAAAGAAGTAGCAATTCGATAGGAGCCTACAATTATTTCTTGGTATGCAATCGACTTATTAACGCAACAACTGGAATTATGTGATGCTGGCGCGGATGAGAATACCATTGTTATTTCGTCAGATGATACCGATATCGAATTACAGACAACTGTTGTAACTGCTCTTGAAAGAATCGGGAGTACCGTTCTCCACCTTTCGCTATGTCCGCAATCTCAGAACGTATTTACCCACTCTGTTCTCTTAGAAGCTTTGGCACAAGCTGAACTTGTTGTTGACCTCACTGACGCCCACTCAGCATCGCCCCTCTTCGACGAATACTGGGAAAACATTCGAGTGTTGAGTCTTAAATGCAGAAATGTTAATGAGCTCAAAAGTCTTGTGGTTAGTTCGGGTGTTGCAAGGAGGGCCCAAATACTTGAACGGCTGGCTTCATCATCGAAGGAAATTAAGATCTTGTCCGACGCAGGAGGGTTATTATCCGGAAACCTTTCTTCAGTTCATTATGATGCGAAAACCGGAGTTGCTTTTCAAAGCGGACAGGTTGAAGAGTGGCCATCAGGAATCTTCAATATCAAATTCGACGAACATCAAATAAACGGGGATCTCATACTCACGCCGGGCGATGTTTTTATTGAAGCTAACCGCATTCTCTCAGATCCAGTACAGTTGGAAATAGAAGATGGAAATCTCGTTGAAATCCTTGGAGAATCAGCAGATGCAAATCTAATGCGGTCCCATCTTCAAAATGAGACTGATGAGGATCTTACATATCAAGTCAACAATATTTCTTTAGGCTTATCACTAACACGCAGCAATGGGCGTGGTGGCCTATTCAACCGAGACCATCCCCAAATCATCCAAGAAAACCATCATGCAGGGTGGTCATCTGTCCACATCGGAAATTCGATGACTCTGACATTCACAAAGGCGACAGTATCGATTGATGACCAAATTATTTTCGAATCGGGACAATTAGCTGGCGTTCTTGAGCCGGACCTGTATGAGCGAAATGCTGCAGGTATCAACACCCTTTAAAGACCATAATCATTTGGACCTTTTGCTCAAGGTGCGATAGCGTCAAACCTAATTATGAATAGGGGGTGGCAGATGAGAAAACTGATAGCACTAATGTTGGGATTTATGCTTATCTTTACTGCTTGTGGAGGTAGTTCCAATGACGAGCCTCAGGCAGAAGCTACACCAACAGCCGAAGTGACCCAAGTAGAAACGCAAGTGGTTGAGGAACCGACTCCAACAGCCATTATCGTCGTCCCTCCGAAAGCCCCATTAATCTATACAGTGCAAGCGGGAGACTCTCTTGGAATTATCGCAAATAGCTTTGGTGTCCCTATCGAAGAACTAGCTGCCGAAAATGGTATCGATAATTACAATCTCATTCAGGTCGGACAAGAACTGATAATCCCAGAAGATGACGAAGAAGAGGAAGAATAGGGAATTAACTCGATTCCATTTCTTAACGCACACACATACTAAGTGGGGAAAACATTTCGGAAAGCCCTAAGAACGTTTCATCAAAAAGCGACCTGCAGGTCGGAATTCTTACTTGCAGCTTCGGATATATTCTTATAGCAATCGCCTCAGTGGTCACCTCCCAATCTGATGTCCATGGGCTAACTATGGCTTTTTGGCGTTCATGGATGGCAGTGCCAATTCTTGGGTGCTACGCACTTTTCAAACAACGACAAAAATTTACATGGGAGAAAATCATTTCATGCGCCCCAGCGGGCTTATGTTTCGGATCATCCATTGGCTTGTTCTTTTGGTCTACGCAAGTCACCAGCCTGATTAACTCAAGTCTTATCGCAGCTCTTCAACCTCTGATCATTATTTTCTTCAGCTACTACTTTTTCTCTGAGATCATAACCAAGAGTGACATGGGATTATCTCTTTTCGCTATCGGAGGAGCTCTGACGATCGTTCTTGCAGGAGCAAGCGATGGAAGCGGAAAAATTTCCGGAGACCTGATGGCACTCCTTGCTATAACCTTCGGGGCCTGTTATTTCGCATTTGCTAGAAAAGCATTAATGAAATTAGGTGTCGCAGAATTTATGACAGGCTACTTCATATGGGCTGGGATTATCCTCACTCCTATGATGCTGATATCGGGAGCAGGCATTATGCCCCAAACCCAGCGCGATGTGACTGAAATCCTGGTCGTTGCCGTCGTACCATTAATCGGCCATATCCTCCTTACCTTTTCCCAATTAAAAGCCCCCCTTAGCTTGATAGGGATACTGCAACTGTTAGTACCGGTTACTGCAACCGTCTCTGCAGTGCTTTTTTTAGACGCTACTATTTCAGGACTCAAAGGACTTGGAATTGTAATGGTCTTTATTGGGCTCAGTGCAAGCAGCTACCTTCGGAACAAGCGACTCGAAGAAGAAGCGAATACTCTGAATTAGTTTTCCGAGTTGATAATACGGAGTTCCTCAGAGGTTGATAATGTTATTCTGCTTCCTGGATTGTGACTGAATTTATAACCACGTCGGTAACTGGACGATCACCGGGACCCGTGGGTACTCCTTGCATCTCATCAGCTACTTCTATACCTTTAACTACTTTTCCAAATAAAGAATATTGAGGTGGAAGTCCAACTCCACTTGCACCAGTGACGATGAAAAATTGGCTTCCATTTGTGTCGGGACCGGCATTAGCCATAGCAATTGAACCAATCTCATAACGGCCCGGAGCGGGTAATTCATCAGCGAAACGGTATCCGGGTCCGCCTCTTCCCGAACCTTCAGGGCATCCCCCTTGACACATGAAGCCATTGATAATCCTGTGAAAAATGAGACTGTCGTAATAGTGGTATCTAGCCAGGAAGACGAAGTTATTTACTGTGTTAGGCGCTCCAGCCGTATCGAGATAAATGACCATTGTTCCTATGGATGTCTCCATCGTCGCTGTATACGACTTTGACGGATCAATACACATGGGAGGTGGGCCACTGAAAGAAGTTTGACGTGGACTTGAACCATCAGATGCTGGACACTCGGGGGTACTCATAGATTTTCTCTTTCCTTGTAGTTTCGCGTGCTCACCTTAGCATTGATATTTATATCGACCATCACTGGACCGTAAGGTACGAGAACCTACAGTCCTATTGTGGTTGGAAAACGACGAACAGGAAAAATACGGCGGATTCGTCCCGCTCGGCTTACCGTGACGTGTAAATCTTGCGATGTCACATGGAAAGGCAAACCAGGAGACTCTTGTTGGAACTGTGGTGATATAGAAACCATGGAGGCACCCCCAGCCCAAATCAAAGTTATTTCATAAAATGAAGTAAGCGCACAGGCGGCCAGTCGATGATCAAACCCCCATGATCACCGACTGTTGAGCCACCCTATGACTCCAGG
>PVBE011892822.1_pt1 | contig 10343 bp, 8 predicted proteins | sample 1631181 | NCBI WGS metagenome assembly PVBE01 (sample SAMN08397723, study PRJNA350692) | Marine metagenome, whole genome shotgun sequencing project. | isolation source: water | place: Pacific Ocean | collected 2012-04 | reverse complement strand
TGCTCCTCTATCATTACCTGGAGGCCTTCGGCCTCCAGCAGTTTCCGGGCCACATCCAGCCCGGTGACACGGTTCAAATTGGGCACCTTAGCATACTTACTGTACGCAGACCGCACCTTGGCCTGAGCATATAGCATGACCAGCATCGCCGGGGCCGCGAAAAGTAAATACATGGGGTCAAAGAAAAACATGCCCCATCACCTCCCAGTTATCACATATCAAGGGTAGGAATTGTACCAGAGTCAAGCCTCTGGGACAAGGCGAGCGAGATGACTTGACAAAAGTCTTCGGATGCTGCTACATTTTGCAAAAACGTAGGGGAGGCCAAGCATGGAAAGAAGTATGGATCCAGGCATGCAGGCTGCCGTTAAAATCGCCCGTGAGCAGGGGGTGCAGACCGTCTGGGACCGCTACGAAATACAGCAGCCCCAGTGTGGCTTTGGCCTTACCGGGCTGTGCTGCCGGCACTGCCTACAGGGGCCGTGTCGCATTGACCCCTTCGGCGAAGGCCCCAAACTGGGCACATGCGGGGCCAACGGAGATACCATGGTGGCCCGCGGGCTGGCCCGGGCCATAGCGGCGGGCACAGCCTCCCACTCCGGCCACGGCAAGCACCTGGCCCACACCCTCTGGAAGTGGGTGCACGGGGAGGCCCCAGACTATCACATTGAGGACGAGGGCAAGCTGCGCACCCTGGCCACGCAGTTAGGGGTTTCTACGGAGGGCAAAAGTGTCAAGCAATTAGCCGGCGAGGTTGCCGACCTTGCCCTAGAGGAGTTCTCCGAGCGTCACCACCCAAGCCTGTGGCTGCAGACCTTCTCCACCAAGGGGCGCCAGGAGGTATTTAACAATCTGGGGGTAATGCTCCAAGGCATTGACTCCGCGGTGGCCGAGGTGATGCACCGCACAACCTACGGTGTGGACCACGACCCCCTGAACATCATCCTGGGAGGCATAAAGTGCGCCCTGGGGGACTATGTTGGGATGCACATCGCCACCGACCTCTCGGACGTCATGTTCGGCACGCCCAGCGTCACCCCTACCAGGGCCAACCTGGGTGCCTTGAAGAAGGATGCGGTGAACATCGCCGTACACGGCCACAACCCTGTGCTATCGGATATGGTGGCCCAAACAGCTAAGGAGATGGATGCCGAAGCCAAAGCTGCAGGTGCCCCGGAGGGGACTAATGTGGTGGGCGTCTGCTGCACCGGCAACGAAGTGATGATGCGTCACGGCATACCCCTGGTGGCCAACGCTGTGGGCCAAGAGTTGGCCCTGGTCACCGGGGTAATAGACGCCATAGTGGTGGACTACCAGTGCATCATGCCCTCTCTGGCCGATATAGCGGAGAGCTACCATACCAAACTCATCACCACCATGTCCATTGCCAAGACGCCTGGGGCGGTCCATGTCCAGTTTGACGAAGGAACCGCCAAGGAATCTGCCCGGCAAATCATCCGCCTGGGCATTGAGGCCTTCAAACACCGGGACCCTACCAAAATTAACATCCCCCAAATTGAGACCAGCGGCCTGGCCGGTTTCTCAGTAGAGGCCATCGTGGGGGCACTGGGCCTGGTGGACAAGGAGGACCCCCTCAAGCCCCTGATTGACAACATCGTAAACGGCAACATCCAGGGGGTGTGCCTCTTCGCCGGCTGCAACAGTGTCCAGGTGACCCAGGACCTGAACTTCATGACCATGGCCAAGGACCTGGCCAAGGAGAATGTGCTGCTGCTGGCCACGGGCTGCGGGGCCGCCTGCTTCGCCCGGGAAGGTGTCCTCACTCCCGATGCCACCAGCGATTACGCCGGCGACGGTCTCAAAGCCGTCCTTACCGCCATAGGCAACGCCGCCGGGCTCGATGCTCCGCTACCCCCGGTGCTCCACATGGGTTCCTGCGTAGACAACATTCGGGCCGCCGACATAGCCACTGCCATAGCCAACAAGCTGGGGGTGGACACAGACAAGCTCCCCGTGGTGGCCAGCGCCCCCGAGGAGATTACCGAGAAGGCGGTGTCCATTGGCTCCTGGGCGGTAGCCCTGGGGCTGCCCACCCACATCGGAATAGTGCCCCCGGTGATGGGCGGACCGGAGGTGGTCAAAATCCTCACCGAGACCGCCAAGGCCGCCATCGGCGGCTACTTCATCGTAGAGCCGGACCCGCACAAGGCGGCGGCGGCTCTCCTGGAAGCCATCAAGGAACGCCGCAAGGGACTGGGTATATAGGTAGGAGGGCGCTATGAAACAGATTTTCGTACGCACCGAGCACTGCATGGGGTGCCATACCTGTGAGTTGCATTGTGCCATAGAGCACTCCCAGGCCAAAGACCTGTTTGGGGCAACTATGGAGCTACCTACGCCCAAGAAGCGCCTCTATGTGGAGTTGGGGGAAAAGGGGCCGATGCCAGTGATGTGCCGCATGTGCGAGGATGCCGCCTGCCTCAATGCCTGCATATCCGGCGCCATGTACCGGGAGCCGGATACAGGGCTGGTGCTGCGCAACCCAGATAAATGCATCGGCTGCTGGACGTGTATCATGACCTGCCCCTTCGGCGTGGTTGGCCGCATGCAGCAGGGGGGCAAGCTCATCTCAGCCAAGTGCGACCGCTGCCACGAGAACCCTGAAGGGCCCAGGTGTGTGGCCTCCTGCCCCACGAAAGCCCTGGTACACGCCGAGCCAGAGGACTGGGCTAAACAGGAGCGGACATCGGTCACTGGCCAAATAGCGGCTGGGCAGGGTTGATGCTATGCGCTGGCTCCGCCGTGTCCTGAGCACGGGCGGTCCCCAGCCCACTGCCACACCGCCAAGTACCCCACTGACACAGACGAGGGAGGGCCCCATGAGATATGTAATCATCGGCGATGGCCCGGCCGGTAACGCCGCCGCCGAAGCCATACGGCACCGCGACCCCGCCGGGGAGATTACCATCCTCTCCGACGAGGCCACCCCATCCTACTACCGCCCCCTGCTACCCCAGCTCATTGAGGACAAGCTAACACAGGATATCTTGCTACGAGACGACCTCCATACCGCCCCCCGGGTGACCCGTTACCTGGACCGGCCGGTAACCAGCATTGATAGCTCAAAGCAAAGAGTTGCCTTGAGCGATGGGGAGGGGCTTGAATACGGCCGGCTGCTACTAGCCACCGGGGCCACCCCCACCCTACCCCCTATTGCAGAGTTGCAGGGGGAGGGGATGTTCGTACTGCGCAAGCTGACCGACGCCCAGGGCATTCGCCAAGCGGCCCGCGATTCCCACCGGGCGGTGGTGGTGGGTGGCGGTCGTATAGGTGTCAAAGCCGCCCTAGCCCTGCGCTCCTTGGGGCTAGAGGTAACCGTTATAGAGATGCTGGACCGCCTCATCCCTCTCCAGCTTGACCCCGAGGCAGGTGAGACGCTAAGAGGGGTGCTCTCCGCCCAGGGCATCTCCGTGATGCTGGGGGACGGGGTCAAGGGCTTGGTGCGGGAAAAGGGCAAGGTCAAGGGTGCTGTCACCAGCGGTGGCAAGCGGCTGGAAGCGGATCTGGCCGTAGTAGGTGTGGGGGTGCGGGCCAACGCCGGGCTGGCCTCTGCTGCCGGCCTCACCGTGGGCAACGGCGTGAAGACCGATAGCCAGTTGCAGACCAGCGCCCCCGGAGTCTACGCCGCTGGGGATGTGGTGGAGACCACGGATATCGCCAGCGGGCAGGCCATGGTCAGCGGCACCTGGACCAACGCCGTAAACATGGGCTACACCGCCGGAGAAAATATGGCCGGCGGTCGGGCGGATTACACTGGTGCCCTAAATGTAATCAACGCCATGGAGGTGGCCGGGATGCCAGTGGTCTCGGTAGGGGTGGTGAACCCCACAGATGACTATGAAACCTACCCTCACAGGAGCCCTGGGAGCTACCGCAAGCTGGTGTTCCGAGGGGAGCGCTTGGTGGGACTGCTGATGGTGGGCGACCTACGGGGAGCAGGAGTGTACCATTCCCTTATCCGTGAGAGGAAAGATATAAGCCGGGAGAAAGACCAGCTAATTGCTGGGGCCTACAGTTACGCCCAGCACCTGACACCTCAGGTGCCTGTGCTTGATTCTTACGGCCTTAAGTAGGAGCGCTCCAATCTAAACATATCCTGGCAGCCCACCCAGCAGCTCCTTGGCAAAGCTTTTTTGGAGGTTCGGGGGGGCGGGCTGTCGTCGCCTGACGGCCTTAACGCAGTAGCGATTGACTTCCACCCCTCTTTTGCTATAATGTGCTAGATGGATCGTATTGAACCCCAGTTTAAACAGTTGACACCGACCTACGGCTTTGATGATGTGGCCATTGTGCCGGGCGATGTTACCCTCAACCCTGACCAGACCAATGTCTTCTTTCAGCTAAGCTCTCTTACCTTTACCATCCCCATAGTAGCCGCCGCCATGGATGCCGTTGTAGACCCAGCCTTTGCCGTGCACTTCAGCCGTATGGGCGGCTTAGCTGTCCTCAACTTGGAAGGGGTGCAGTCCCGCTATCAGAACGCCGAAGAGGTAATACAGGAGATGGTCCAAACTACCATGGGCGATGTGACCAGGGTGCTGCAGAAGGTCTACAGCGAGCCTATCAAGGAATCACTGGTGGGTGACAGGGTGCGGCAGATAAAAGAGGGGGGGGGTATTTGCGGCGTGGCCATGACCCCGTCCAACACCAAGCGCCTCTCTGTGGTGGCCGCCGAGGCGGGGGCGGATGTGGTGGTGGTTCAGTCCACAGTGACCACGGCCCGCCACATCTCCAAGAGCTACAAGGGGCTGGTTTTCTCGGAGTTGCGCCACTCGCTGCCCCTTAACATCCCCATTGTGGTGGGCAACTGCGTGACCTACCGAACGGCGCTGGAGTTGATGCGTAACGGGATAGACGCCGTGATGGTAGGGGTGGGGCCCGGGGCGGCCTGCACCACCCGTGAGGTGACGGGGGTTGGGGTGCCCCAGGTGACCGCCACCATAGAGTGCAGCGCTGCCCGGGAGCAATACTTTAAAGAAACCGGCCGGTATGTGGCCCTCATCACCGATGGCGGTATCCGCAACGGTGGCGACCTATGCAAAGCGATGGCCTGTGGGGCGGATGCAGTTATGCTGGGCTCTACCTTGGCCCGCGCCCAGGAGGCACCCGGCCAGGGATACCACTGGGGAATGGCCAACCCTCACCCTGCCCTGCCCCGGGGCACTCGCATCAAAGTAGGCACCACCGGCTCTCTGGAACAGGTCCTTTTTGGGCCCACGGTGGTGACAGACGGCACCCAGAACTTGGTGGGTGCACTGAAAACAGCCATGGGTATGTGCGGTGCCTTCACCATCAGGGACATGCAAAAAGTGGATGTGGTTATTGCCCCCTCCATCAAAACAGAAGGCAAGAACTATCAGCTTTCCGGAGCCCGGTAGCCACTCCCGGAGAGGAGAGAGAGCATGAGCGCCGGCGCCAACCCGTTTCAAGAGCAGCTTCGCCTGTGGGATGGTGAAGAGTTGGTGGCCAGTATGGATCTTTCCTCCGCAAGCCATGTAGATCTGACAAACCAGCGGGTTATCGTATGGCAGAGGTCCGGGGGTTTGGAGCGCGTGACCCCGGTAAAGCTTTCCGATGTCACGGATGTGGAGCTTCAGGAGGAGGGCCAGCCGTTGTGGCACCTGCTGGGTGCGGTGGCCCTGGCCGTAGCAGGTGGGTTTCCGCTGGCATATGCCACCGCATGGCTCCCCGTCCGAGGGGAGGGCAATAGCACAGTACTGACGGTAGCCATGGGCGTAGTTGGCCTAGGCCTGGTTGTGGCTGGACTGGTGTTACTCAGCAGTTGGTTGAGACGGGTGCTATTCCCCGGCACCCAACTTGTGCTCCGTGGCGCCCCGGAGTTGAGGATTAATGTCAGTTCCGAGGCTGTCAGCGCCGCCCACGAAATAGTGTACCACATCCGCAATCTCAAAAGCCCCGTCACCGTCATTTAGTTCCTTTTTGCCGCTTCGGTTCGTAGTCGTTTACTTCTCTGGCGCTATTGCCGCAATGCAGGTAGAAGGCCACTAACCCTCGGCCGGGTACCGCTCCGGGAAGGCCAAGGAGCGGCCGTAGTCGGACATCCCGTCCGCCCCCAGCCAGCGGTGCTGCGGCCCCTGGCGCAGTATCATGGGATGGTAGGCCTTGGGGTCAACCACTGCATCTATAACAGCTGTCTTGCCCGAAGCGAAGGCACGCTCCAGGGCGGGGCGCACCTGGGCCGGCTCCTCCACCCGCTCGGTATGGCAGCCCATTGCTGCGAAGAGATGGTCGTAGCGGGTGGGGGTAATGCGCTGGGGGTTGCCCCGGCTGCCATCCGCCAACAGGAAGTCCTCTCCCCAGAACATCTCCACCGCCGCCCCCGCCCAGGAACTGTTGTTGAATATCATGTAGACCACCGGTTGCTTGTAGCGCACCGCCGTCTCCACATCAAAACCGCCGATGCCGATGCCGCCATCGCCCATCATGACAAAGACCTGCTTGCCAGGGCGAGCAAGTTGTGCGCCTATGCCCATGCCCACCCCGTGGCCCACGGTAACCCATTCGCCGGTATCCACAACCTGCCCGGAGAACCGGGAGCGCACCCTCTCGGTCAAATAGGCGCTGCCGGTAAAGGCGTCAAAGATAAAGGTCGCCTCCGGGTCTAGGAAGTTCACCACCTCATGGGAGAGATAGCTGGGGTGGAGTGGCTTGCGGGAGCCGTACTTCTCAATATCGTTAGCCAACCGGAGGGCTTCGGCCTGCTTGCGGGACTGCACCTCCTCCAGCCACTTCTCCCTGGGCGGAGGGGTCTTTGCCAAGGAGGCAGCGCATTCGGCCATCTGGCCCAGCACATGCTTGCTGTCCCCTATCAGGGCCAACTCTGTGCGCACCGAGGTATCCACATCCGCCTCACCGCGGTGTAGCTGGATGAAGCGCGTATTGCCCCCCCACCTGCCATAGTCCTCCAGGTAGCCCAGGCTGAGGCCGATGAGCAGGGCCACATCCGCCTGCTTCAGAATAGCGCCCCGGGCCCGGCCGTAAAAGGCCAGGGGGTGCCCCTCCGACACCGCACCCCGGCTGGACCGACGGGTAATCACGGGGATGTTCAGGGACTCCGCCAGCCTCCGCAGCTCCTGGGCAGCATTATCCCAGTGCACCGACTCGCCGGAGACCAGCACAGGCCTCTCGGCGGCCAGGAGCAACTTCACCGCGTCTTCCACGGCGTTGGGGTCTGCGGCGGGGGATGAAGGGGGCCGTCTGAGTGCGCCGGATAGATTCCACCACTGGTCTCCCGACGTGGCCTGGCGTGTCACCAGGTTATCCGGTATCTCCAGCACCACCGGCCCCTGGGGATATGAGGTGGCCTCCTGCACCGCCCTGCGGGTCATGTGTGCAGCCATACGGGTATCTATCAGCCGGTTGGTCCATTTTGAGACCGGTCTGAGAACCTCGGCAGCGAAGGAGGCGGCCCCAGCCCCCTTCTCCTCGCACAGGGTGGGGTGTTGGTTCACCACGCATACCATGGGGATGCGGTTGTTGTAGGCCATGGTAATGCCGTTGGAAGCGTTGGTGTACCCCGGCCCGGCGAAGAGGAAGCAGGCACCAAAGGTGCGGGAGCACCGAGCGAAAGCATCAGCGGCAAAGGGGGCGGACTGCTCATGGCGCATGTGCACCACCCTTATGCCCTCCTGTGAGGCCCCCTTCATAACGGCGTAGTTGCTACCCCCCACTACCCCGAAAATAAACTGTGCCCCCTCTTCCCGGAGCACCCGGGTTACTGTGCGGGCGGTGGTCATTCTTTCATCGGACATCTTATTCCTCCAGTGGCAACTTATAATCTGAGACCGAGGAAGTCAACCTCCTGTGTAGGGTCATGGGACGACCGTTTTCTTTTCCACCCACCCACCCGAGAATTAATCTGGGGGGCAAAACCACCCAGACCCCCAGGTAATAGCGGGGCCGGGCCCGTGCTTCGTTTCGGAAATCAGCGTTACAATCAACAACCAGATACTCTTGCGGGGTTTACACTAAGCATCGCGAGCGTGCTCGGGGTGACAACATGCGCATGCTATTCTCTCCGAAAGACTCCGGACTCCTTCGGAGAACACAACGAAAAATCTCGTTATCGCTTTATTACGCAACCAAGCACTATGTCGGGGCGCAGCGAGCAGTGCCCCGTAAGTCATCGGGCAAACAATAGCCGGTAACAATCTCCCTTTAGCAATATCTATGTGTTCGCTCGCCCGAAGAGGAGATAGGCCGGGTATCCGACTATCAGGGGGAAGGGAAGGGCTATTGGGATACGCAGCAGGGCCACCTTAGGTCCCAGGGAGGCGAACTCTCAGGGAATGCGGGCCACCGCCAGCAGTCCCCACCCAGTGGCGAAGGCCGCCACGAGGCCGATACCGACCCTGGCCCGGGGTATAGCCGGCGCTATGGGGCAGGCCACATGCAGTTGCCATAGCCACCATTACCAGGCTGGATATAAGCATTATGGCCTCCTCACCGGTCTGCCTGTTGCTTGGCCTCCTGCCACAGGGACTCCAGCTCATCCATAGAAAGATGTTCCAGTCGCCAGCCTTTCCCCTGACACGCCGTTTCCATATATGTAAAGCGCTGCCGGAAACGCCATGCCGTCCGGCGTAGAGCGGTCTCGCCATCAATTTCAAAGTGCCGGCACAGGTTGACCAAGCTGAACAGTAGGTCTCCAAACTCATCCTCGCGCTCCTGGGGGGAGGCTGCTCGCTGTAGTTCCGCAATCTCCTCAGACACCTTGTCCAGCACCCCTAGTACGTCCTGCCAGTCGAAGCCGGCCCGGGCAGCCCTGGACTGTAGCTCTTGGCTCTGGGCCAAGGCGGGCATATGCCGGGGCACCCTATCCAGCAATGATCCTCCTTTTTCCTTCTGCTTCAGCCGATCCCAATTGTCCAGCACATCCTGAGGGCTATCGGCCTGGGTTGAGCCGAAGATGTGTGGGTGGCGGTGCACCAGCTTGACCGAGATATCCTCAACAACATCCTCTATGGTGAACTCCCCCTCTCCAGCGGCGATTTCAGCATGGAGGAGGACCTGCATCAGGATGTCACCCATCTCCTCCCGAATCCCGGCGGAATCCCCACGGTCTATGGCGTCCAAGGCTTCGTAGCACTCCTCCAGCAGGTTGGGGGCCATCGAGCGGTGGGTCTGCTCCCGATCCCAAGGGCAAGTCCGGCGCAGCCGGGAGACGATGCGTTTCAGGTGCGGGAAGCCACCCTGTCCGGTGGGCATCTATACCAGTGGGGCGGCGCCGGGAATATGCTCCTTGGGGTGCACTAGGCGCATGTGGAAAGAATCATGCGGGCACTTGAGCACGCAAAAACCGCAGCCCCAGCACTTCTCCAGATCTACGGCCACCACCTCCCCACCGCCCTGGGCAGACCGGGGGCCTATGGCATCAAAACTACAAACGCTCAGGCACGGCTTATCCAGACAGCCCAGGCAGTGCTCGGTATCGGAAAGCTCCGCTTCAAAGCGGCTGGGGGAAATCCGCTTTTGTAGGGGCACCCCGTGTTCCAGGGTTGGACGGATCATGACGCAACAGCAGCTACAGCAGTTGCACATATAGCGGGACTGCATGAAGTTGGAGTTCATCCAGATATGCACTTGGCCGTGGTCTGCCGCCCTGTCCACCACCTCTACTGCCTCCCAGGGGGTAAGGCGTTGCGCCATCCCGCGGGACAGTGAGTACTCGGCCGCCCAGCCAAAGAGGAAGCAGGTGTCCAGGTGGGTCCCGCAAAGCTGAGCCTGTAGCCGGCAGGCGCAAGGGTGGGTGGCGATAAGTTCCTGCGCCCGCATCAACTCCCCGATATCCTCGCAGGCCAGCAGGTCAGGGTGCCCTTGAATGGCCCGCAGAGCGGGTACCACCCGGTCAAAGGGCTGAGGGTGCTCCGAATACTCTTTGGCAAGCTTGGGGTACCACTCCTCCCTGATAAAGTCGTCCCAAATACCCACCATACGATCGCGGGAGCCTTTGAGATCCCCCTCGGCCATGGTGTAGGTCCACAGCAGCCCGGTGCTGTTCCAGAAGCGATATCCCTGCCGCCCGGTGATGTCCTTGGCATTGATTATGCCCCGTTGAAAGAGATTGTCCAACTCCTGGAGCACACCTCCCTCGCCCATCCCCAGCCGGGAGGCTATCTCGTCCGGTGGTGAGGGGAGCTCGGCCACGATGCGGGCCTGTAGAGGAGTCATCAACTCGGACAGAACCCGCTTGTAACGGGAGGAGCACCCACACTCATGGCGCTGGGCTAGCGTCTCGTAGCTATCTTCTGTGCTCAACGGCTCTCCAGTTGTAGGCTGGTGCTATGCAACCCGCTGGGCGG
>PVBE012038064.1_pt1 | contig 10344 bp, 8 predicted proteins | sample 1631181 | NCBI WGS metagenome assembly PVBE01 (sample SAMN08397723, study PRJNA350692) | Marine metagenome, whole genome shotgun sequencing project. | isolation source: water | place: Pacific Ocean | collected 2012-04 | reverse complement strand
TAAAACGCACTTTTTTGTCCGGAAGCAATTCACCAATATATTTTTCAGCAACACTCGAATAGAGCTGGTCCATACTGACGCCGGCTCCCCACGCAGTGGACCCGCCGGTAATAAAAACCCTGATCTCGTTTTCGCCAGGTTTTTCAGGAATATCCTCGTCATAACGGAACGACTGGCCGTTTATTTTATAACCGGGGCCAGTGTCATAGGGTTTTGGAAGCAACCCGAGAACAGGATCATCATCCATTTTTGACATGACGGCGTATTTACCGAAAAATTCGCCCTCGGTCTCAAAGGATTCGGAAATACTGCAAGTAGGTGCCTTGCGAAAATTATCTAGGGCAAACAGATATGATCTGGATAGTATTTCAAACGCAGTAAGAGATAATATTAATATGGATAATACAATCAGGTACTTAAAAAGTGCGCGCTCTTTTCTCAAGGCCTGTAGTCCTTGTCCGGGTCAGAAGATTGCGTATATAAAGGGGGCCACGGAAGTTCCTTGGGTTAAAATAATAAGCGTGCTGAATATCAAGGCAAAAATTAAAACCGGAAAGAGCCAGTATTTTTTTCTTTCCAGCATGAATTTTATAAATTCTTTAAGAAATGCCATTTTTCAAATCCAGGCTGTTAAAAAATGAACACCGAACCACACGACGGGGTGATATCATCTATAAAATTATGACTCTTTTCGCACCGTGAAGTGGTTTGAAAAGACCGGAATTATAACTGATTCTTAATTTCAAAACGATTGGTTCTCTGGTTCGCGCTCGCCTTCTGGTACAAATAAAATCGGAAGCCTTCTCTTAATCCTCAGAAAATCGTATCGGCATTCGATTTCCCGGATGACCGAGTAATAAAATCGTGCAGACGGTGTTCAAGAACCGTATCAGCCTGTTTCCCACGGGTAATATTGACGAACGTCCGATAGATGCGTTTTGGATAGCACAGGTATCCCACCACATAATTGAGAGTCATGAAAAGGCTGCGATAGAGGGCGAGCTCCAGTGAAAAACAATATTCATTGTATATTTTTGGGAAGACGGACGTGAATTTCCCGTTCAGGGAAGTGAGGCTCATAAAATATTCATCCCCGAGCTCTACCTGTTTATTTTCCATCAGCTCACCGAAAATTTCCGACCCCGGATAGGCCGAGAAAAGAAATACAGCCACTTCGTCAATCCCTCTCAAAGAGAGGTAAAGCCCATATAACAGCGTCTTAAAAATGTTAAGCCGGCTTTCATGAGGAAACCCTATGATCAGATTGGCCCTCAAAATTATCCCCTCACCCCTGGCACTCATCATGGAAGCATTAACCTGACGCAGGGATATGCGCTTCTTGACGTTCTCAAGCGTTTCGGAAGATCCGCTTTCAGGGGCATAGACAAGATAATGGCATCCCGCCATCTTCATCAGACGCAGGGTTTCCCCGTCCAGGGCCTCGCTGCGGGTGCCGGCCGGCAATGACCAGTTGATTTCGAGACCCCTGCCAATCAGCTGTCTGCAAAAATCAACTATCCATTTTTTCTTCGTAACAGCCGTCAGATCGTAAAGCTGGATGCTGGTAATATCGTACGCGGTGATATAGTGCTCGATTTCACGCACCACATCCTCAACTTCCCGCAGGATATAGCGCGTGGTCCACATCTGGGGGCTGGAACAGAACGTGCAACGGTATGGACAACCGCGCGAAACCAGCATGGGCATATCCCGTTCCGTCAGTGCCCCGTGTGATTTTCCCAAGGCCCAGAATTTTTCCAGGTATCCTTCCGGCCATGCCGGCCAAGAAAGCGTCTTCAGATCACGAATACGCGGCACGCCTTCATCGCCATGAAATCTGCATTCCCCATCGAGAAAGCAAACACCCCATATTTCGGCGGGATCGCCTTCATTTCCGAGGCTTTCTATCAATTCGTAAAAGGTGCTTTCGCCTTCTCCCTTGACGATAAAATCCAGATCGGGACAATCCCGCAGGCAAAATTCCGGAAGGGCGGTGGCGTGTTCACCGCCGGCCACAGTCACGGCATCTGGAAAATGTTTTTTTATTTCCGAGATCAGGTTTTTGACAACGGGCCATTCACCGGAAAACATCCCAGAGATGCCGATGATCTTCGTTTCCTTGGGGATGCGTTCAATAATTTCCGCATTTCTGAGTCCCTGGGCGGAGAACCCCGGGAATTCAGAAAGCGAATAAATCTTGTTCAGACCCTCGCCAATAGCATCCACAAGCGTCGTCTTATATCCTTTCCCATTCAGAAACCCGGCAATATAGGCCAGTCCGATCGCAGGTGTGGCCTCGTTATTGAACGCACCATTGGAAAACACGATGGGACCGCGCACCAGGGCAACGGTAGGTCTAAAAGTTTTCGTTTTCGCAGGCATAAATTGAAATATAGTTCCCTGAAATACCGATCACAATCCAATGCTAGGACAGATAAAAATAGCTTCATTTATCAACTTTCATCAACGGGGCTCATGTCGTCATGATACCAAATCCTGACTTTTGGTCTGAACGCAAGGTCTTGCTGACGGGGCATACTGGTTTTAAAGGTGCCTGGATGGCTTGTTGGCTGGCCAGGTTAGGAGCACGAGTCACCGGATTGGCATTGGCCCCAGATACCAATCCCAATCTTCATGACCTATTGAACATAGACAAAAAGATAGCGACTCACGTGGCCGATCTCAACGATGCCGAAAAGGTCCAGAGCATTGTCCATGCCGAACACCCTGAGATCGTTATCCATATGGCGGCACAGGCCCTCCTGCCGCGCTCCTATCGTGAACCGGCCCAGACATGGCGCACCAACGTCATGGGAACCATCAACCTACTCGATACCCTGCGTGAGTGCGAAGACGTCGAGGCTGTTCTTGTGGTCACCAGCGACAAGGTTTACGAGAACCCGGAGAGAGGCCGGGCTTTTTCTGAAAGCGACAGGCTGGGGGGGGATGACCCCTATTCTTCGTCAAAGGCTGCCGCCGAACTTGCCGCCGCGGCATGGCGCCGGAGTTTTTTCCCCAAGGGGCCAACACTGGCGACCGCTAGGGCGGGCAATGTGATCGGTGGCGGCGACTGGGCCAGCGACCGCCTTATTCCCGACCTAATTCACGCCGTGAAGGAAAACAGCGCCTTGGAGCTCAGGGATCCTTCCTCCGTGCGCCCCTGGCAGCATGTACTGGACGTGCTTTCAGGCTATTTCAGCTATCTGGAAGGACTCGCGACGAATAAAGACCTCCCTCCCAGCCTGAACTTTGGGCCGTCAGGAAAGGTGGTTGTCACCGTCGAGGAAGTTGTGGAAAGACTTCTGTCTCTCATGGATGCGTCCATCCCCCGTAAACACACCCCCTCACATGTCATTGGAGAAAAAAACGAGCTCATTCTGGACAGCGCCCTGGCCAAAGAGGCTCTTGGCTGGGGATCGCGTCTCGATATGGACGAGACTCTGGAATGGACTGCCGAATGGTACGGAGCCTGGCTGGCGGGGGAAAACCCACGAGATGTCACCGAAAGGCAAATAGACCACTACGAATCATTGTCCTCGTAGACGAAGGAGCTGTCGAAATCTTCGAGGCGGGGAAACCCTCCATCACGATCAGAAATAACCGGGTCGCCACCGGGCCAGGAAATACCTGCGGAATCCCAGGCAATTCCCGCATCAGCCTCCGGCGAATGCTGAGTCGTGGCCATATACATCATGGTGGCCGGCCCTTCTTCCACATAAAACCCGTGCGCAAGTCCACGGGGAATATAGAGCAGATTCCCCTGTTCCCCCGACAGCGCGAACGTCACATGCCGGCCGTATGTGGGGGAACCCAGCCGCAGATCAAGCACGGCATCAAAGACACCCCCGGCAAGACATGTGACAAGCTTGGCGTGATCGTGCGGCGGATTCTGAAAATGCAGCCCACGTAGGACGCGCTCGTGGGATAAAGAAGAATAGGCCTCGGCGAATCCCGTTTCCAGGCCATGACCGGCAAAGAAATCCGCGTGAAAAATTTTTACCAGACGCCCTCGGCTGTCCTCGAACAATTGCGGGCGAAGTTCGAAAAGGCCCGGAAGCTCCGTATCAACAACATCAAACATAGGGCGTTTCCATATAAACGGCGTCAGGGGACCAGATGGCGGACCATGCCGACAAAGGTTTCAATCATGTATGAAAGCTGTTCCTGCCCCAGACCCGGCCAGACCCCAACCCAGAAGCTACGCTCCATGGCCTTATCCGTTTCCGTCAGCTCCCCGGCAACACGATAGTTCACGTTTTCAAAGGCCGGTTGTCTGGTCAGGTTGCCGGCGAAGAGAAGACGCGTGCCGATCTTTCTTTCCTCAAGATATGAGATCACGTCAGTCCGCTGTAGAGGGGACTCATCACGTAGGGCCAGGGGAAACCCGAACCAGCTTGGCTCTGAGTGTTCCGTTGCCCCGGCAAGACGAAAATGCTCCTCCAGGCCCTCCTTTTTGAAAGCCTTCTTGAGGGTGTCGAAATTCGCACGTCGCTGGTGGACGAAACGATCCAGTTTCGCAATCTGGCCGACGCCAACTGCGGCCTGCATATCCGTGGCTTTCAGGTTATAGCCCAGATGCGTGTAGGTATATTTATGATCATATCCGGACGGCAGGTCGCCCAGCTGCCAATCGAATCGTTTTTGGCAGGTGTTTTCCTCCCCCGGCTTGCACCAGCAATCACGGCCCCAGTCGCGGTAGCTCTCGATCAGGCGGGCAAGCCGTTTCTGGTTCGTAAAAACGGCCCCGCCCTCTCCGGTGGTGATTTGATGAGCCGGGTAAAAGCTGAGCGTGGCTACGTCACCGAAGGTGCCCACATGACGCCCCCCATAGGTGGCGCCAAGGGCGTCGCAGCAATCCTCGATCAAAAACAGATCGTGACGTTTGGCGATGTCACGCACCTGGTCCAGGTCAAAAGGGTTGCCCAGGGTATGGGCCAGCATGATGGCCCGTGTTTCTTTCGTCACTGCCGCTTCCAGTAGGTCGGGCCTCACATTGTATGTTGCCGGATCAATATCCACGAAGACGGGCACACAGCCATTCTGGATGATAGGGGCAACCGTGGTGGGAAAAGCCGCGGCGACGGTCAGAACCTCGGAACCGGGCTTAATCCGGTTGGCCAAGCTGGGAGACATCAAGGCGGAAAACGCAAGAAGATTCGCCGCCGATCCCGATGCCGTCATCATGACGCGCTTGACGCCGATGGTTGCGGCGAGAAGAGATTCGAATTTCTCCGTGAAGCGGCCGGATGTGAGCCAAAGGTCGAGGGATGAATCGACCAGATATTCCAAATCGCTTGCATCGAGAACCTTGCCTGATACCGGAATGAAGGATTCGCCCGGCACGAAAACGGGCGCTCCCAAAGCCCCAAAGTAATCCTGGATTAAAGACAGGATTTTTCTTCGGATACCGTCCGGGCTGGTCGTTTCCGGCGAATCGCTCAATTCCGGTTTTTTATTCACGTATCGGTGACTTCGATTAATGAGACGGGGGGGAACTCTGTTCCGGGTGCTACCATGTTTTCCACGGTGCCTGGTCCGATTCCCAGAGATTATCCAGATACAGCTTGTCTCGCAGAATATCCATGGGATGCCAGAATCCATCGTGGCGATATGCCGAAAGATTTCCCTCTGCGGTCAGGCGCTCCAAAGGTGCACGCTCCCAAATGGTCATATGGTTTTCGATATAGTCGATCACCTTGGGGGAGAGAACAAAAAAACCGCCGTTAATCCATCCGGATTCTCCAACGGGTTTTTCCTCAAAACGCGTCACCATACTGTCTTTGATCCCCATTGAGCCAAAACGGGCCGGCGGGCGGACGGCCGTTATGGTAGCCAGAGACTTCTGCTCGTTGTGAAATGCAACCAAACGGGAAATATCCACATCGCCAAGGCCGTCCCCGTAGCTCATGCAAAAGGCCTCGTCATCAAGGTATTTCTTAATCTTAAGAAGGCGCCCCCCGGTCATGGCCGCTTCACCCGTTTCCACAAGAGTGATGCGCCACGGTTCGGCGTAATTTTCATGAACTTCTATGCTGCCTTTGGAAATATCAAGTGTGACATCCGACATATGAAGGGCGTAATTGGCGAAATATTCCTTGATCAAATATCCCAAATAGCCAAGGCAAATGACGAAATCATTAATTCCGTGGGATGAATATATTTTCATGACATGCCAGAGAATCGGCTTGCCTCCGATTTCCACCAACGGTTTCGGCCTGATGGATGTTTCCTCCTGCAGCCTGATCCCCCGGCCACCCGCCAATATCACAGCTTTCATTGGTATCTCCTGCGGATGGCGGTCTTATGCCATCTGAGTGTTTCCTCAGAACAGTTTTTCACTGACAATAAAAGTCGGGCGTTGCTTCACCTCATTATAAATCCGCCCCACATATTCCCCCACGACCCCGAGGCAGGTGATGGTGACACCGAAAAGAAACGACATGACAAGATTGGTTTGCGTCAGTCCCGGTGGAAGAAGGGTCGTAATATCCATAATATCCAGCCATTTGAGCGCCTTCATGATGCCTTGAGCCATCCCCAGCAGCATGGACACCATAACGGTGATGAAACCGAACAGGATGGTGATGCGCAACGGAAAACTCGAAAAAGAGAGAATACCGTCAATACCCAGCCCAAACATGCCTGAAAGGCTGAATTTTGATTTCCCATGCGCGCGTTCCTCACGCGTGTAGCTGTACCCGGTTTGACGAAAACCAGTCCAGGTCCGTAACCCGCGGATGAAACGCTGGCGTTCGGGCATGTCATTAATGATGTCGACCACCCGCCTGTGCATGACACAGAATTCACCTGCATGTTTGGGCATTTCAATTTCCGCCAGGAAGCTGAAGCAATAATAAAACGTCTTATAGAGAAAGTTCTTAAACCTGCTGCCCTTGCGTTTGGTCTTTACCCCATACACCACGTCAAAACCTTCCAGGGCTTTCTCAAGAAAATTTACGATGAGTTCCGGAGGGTCCTGCAAATCACCGTCGAGAACGGCAACCCACTCTCCGGACGCGTGCTGAAGACCGGCGGTGATGGCTCCCTGGTACCCGAAATTCCGTGAAAGCCGAACCATTTTTATCCGGGGGTTATTTTTGTGGAGATCCCGGATGATTTCCGCGGAACCGTCAGTGCTCCCATTTTCTACAATAATAATATCATATTTAATGTAATTATGACTAGAAATACTATCAACCATTCTTTGACACAGGATCGGAATACTATCCGCTTCATTAAAACACGGAATAACAAACGATAAATTCACTTGTTGCTGTGACGATAATTTCCCCCTGTCGGCCTCATAACTCTCAATAGTTCTGCGCAAACCATCTTCAAGTGAAACTTCCGCCTGCCAGCCCGGCAAGACATCTCCCTTCCAGGGCGTCATAATTTCCCTGGCCCGATAAGGGCGCCCGCCCCAGTTGATGAGAAGTTTTTTATCACACAGCGTTTCGAACCTGACCACCAGTTCCTTAAGGGATACTGTGGAGTCAGACCGAACGGCAAAATCCTTATACCCGCTTATTTCCCTGCTCACCAAAAGTTCGCCGGCATGAATAAAGGCGTTCACCACATCATCAATATAGACCAGATTCAGATGCTGTTCTCCGGGGGACATATCCAGAGGCGTCATGTCCTCGCCGAGCCTTAGCAAAAGCGGGACGATCTTCTGCCGTGGATCATCCGGCCCGTAGGTATCAAAGAGTTTCAGAGTGACGGCGTGAAGCCCCGCCCTGTCCACATAATACTTAACGAGAGATTCAAACGCCTGCTTTGTCGCTGCATAGAGCGCCGAAGGACGGTCCGCGGACTCGTCCCCGTGCTGCCATGACGTGCCGGCGTTAACAAGATTAGTCACACCCGAAAGCGACATGGCTTCAAGCAGTTGTGTCCCAAAGGCAATATTGCTTTCCACCAACCTGGAAATATCGCCCGACGCATGTTCTGCGACAAAATGGACCGCGAGATGATAGACAACATCCGGCCTGACCGTATCCAGAATAGACACGATGCTCGCTGTGCCGCCATCATAATACTGTTTTGTCAGAGTTCCTGAACTTTGGCCAGACGCGCCTATTGAGTCATCCATATGGACTACAGCGTGTACATCGTGCCCATTGGCTACCAATCTTTCAGTCAGGCGCCTTCCAATGAAGCCCGACGCCCCCGTAACTAAAACTTTCATCAATGCCTGACCCTGACCCGGTTGTGGATGAATGACCATAGGCCCAAAACACCACCGCTAGTAAGCAAAATGATAAGCGGCTGGACGGCGAGTTCATAGCGCGTATAGGAGCCATATCCCAGGCTGCAACTAAAAACCAGATAGGGGATTATCAAGGCCGCCAGACACAGGAAAAAACGTCTCTGAGGCGCAAAAGGCAGAAACCACCACGAAACCAGCGCCAATAATCCCACCAGGTTACGCACCCAGTTTCTGAGCATGTCGGTGTAAGGAAAGAACGTATCGCGAAGCGGTATGGTGATTTCATGGTCGCGGTGGATCTCCGACGCCATGGAGGGCGGCAAATGTCCCTCGGCGCAGTTTCCTATATTGTAATAGACGTCTGAATACTGGGACGTGCCCCAACTCGACATCACGGGGAAGATACTGCCACCAGGCTGATCCTGTATGAACTTTATAAATCTGTGCAAATCGAACCCAAAAAAAGAAAGTAAATTTTGTCCGGCATGAACCATTGCCAGGGGTATAATCTTCGGATTTGCAAATAGGGCCTCCTTGGCCACAGAGCCAAGTAACTCGTTCATTCTGGATATGCCTATTTTTTTACCGAGCATATACGGCACATAGTCCGTGTAACGGCCGTTGGCGTTAGCAAAAAAATTATCCGCAAAGGCTTGCGGATTCCCATCAAACTGCCCGAAAGATTCCTGGTAATAGTCTCTGGGAGGGAGGCCAGGCACCTGATGGGCAAATTTCATTGGGGATTTCTTAATACGGTAACTTTCTGGGTTCTCCGAGACAATTTCGACGATCATATCACGCAGCTTCCTGGTCTGTGGCCCGTTTGAGAGACGCACGAATGGACGTACCCTTTCGTAAGCTGGCGGCTGGATATATTGCGGTGGCATAACCAGATCGGTTTCGTCGGAGTCCTGCCATCCAAGCAAACGCTCCCATTGCCTAAGATGAGGTTTCCATCCCCAATAAACCATCCAGAAACTCTGGCGTCCCGCCCAGTTATGCAGACTGCCGAAAAGAGAAGCGTCTCCCACAAGGGCATGACTGCGTACCGCCGACCACCCCGCACCGAGGGTGAGAACAATGCCGAAGGCAATGACCAGATGGCGGAGATGAGAACGGCTGACTCTTGCCAGGAAAAACAAAACGGCCAACAGCGCTATGAAAAATACATTGGCTTCCCACCTTGTGAAAAAGGCCACAAAGGCGAAAAAGACAGCGGAGTAGATGAAACGCGTATCACGGCCAAAATAATACCTTGAAAAACCATAGAACATCGCAACGATCGAAAAAGCGAACAAATGTTCTGCCAACATAAGCTTGGTGCCGTAAAAAGGCGTGGTGGAGAGGATGAATACAATAGCTGCTGCAAGCGCCATCCAGCGATGTGCCGGGGCCAAAGTTCTGTAGAGCAAAACAGGCGACAGAATGCCCATGGCGGCATGGGCGGCCACGGTAGGGATAAAGGACGTGAAAAGCAGTTGTCCCGAAAGCACCAGAAAGAAAGGGAATCCCGGTGCGCGGTAATAGGCCCCTCCCCCCCCTTCCGCACCAACAAAGGACTTGGCGTAGCGGAAATACATGGCAGCATCGCATTCGAAGCCCAATGGAATGATAAACAGGTAGAGGGTCTGAAAAAGAACTGCCGCCACGAGAACAAGAGCCTGATCTCGTTTGCTGAAAGTAATTGCCCGAGCATTCACGGGCCTTCTCGGAAAAGAAAGTGGCTTCTTGAGCCAGACTTGCTTGAGTCCAGAGAGATAATCTTTCATGAAATTCCAATAACCAGGTGAAATTTTTAAGCGTTTAGACCTATATCAGTGACTTGATGGACTTCTGTAAATAATTCACCCTTGATAAAATTGTAACATGACAGATCAGCAGACCGATATCGTTTTGACCAATCCCCCCTGGGCCGTGCTCGATGACCGGGCGATCCTGCAGAACAGCCTGCCGCCACTGGGCATTTTGTCCATTGCCGCTCATCTCGAATCCCTGGGCTATGGCGTCAGGGTCTACGACATCCACGGCGAAAAGCTGGATGAGACCGATCTGCGCACCCGGCTGCGCATCCACAAGCCGCGTTTCGTGGGTCTTTCCGTGCTGACCAATATGTGTAATCCGGCCCACAAGATCGC
>PVBE010652449.1_pt1 | contig 10344 bp, 5 predicted proteins | sample 1631181 | NCBI WGS metagenome assembly PVBE01 (sample SAMN08397723, study PRJNA350692) | Marine metagenome, whole genome shotgun sequencing project. | isolation source: water | place: Pacific Ocean | collected 2012-04 | reverse complement strand
CCGGAGCAGACCGGCCGGACGGCGCGCTCGGTGGATCATCGCTCCAAGCCTGGCGTCTCCAGGGGAGCGTGCTACGCTGCGACAGATGCAGACAAGTAGGGCAATGTCGCACAATCGACATTATGTCAAGTTGAGCGAAGTAGCAAGGCGCTTGAACTCCCTGTCCGCCACTGCCGTTGATGTAGCCTGGATCTACCCGGGGAGGGGGCTCGTCCGCGTACCTCGCGGCTAATCGCTTCGCGCAACGGATATTCTGTTAAATTCCAGGCAGATGGGTGATGTCGCTTGAACTTCCTATACCCCGCAGCGGTGACTCGCAATCATCGGTTCGCGTGCAGGAGTCGCCGTACTTGCTCGGCCGGCTGCTGCAGGCGACCAGGAACGCGAAGAGGACGAGGAGTGCGCGAGTCATCGAGCGTACAGTCTACCCAGAATCTTCCACTTTCGGGTATCGTGATCGGGTCAACGGTCCGGGGGGGGCGTGATGCGAAGTTTGTTGCCGAGTGTGTTGGTCTTGGCGTGGGCGCTTCCCGCCGCCGCCTTGGACGATACCGTCGTCCAGGAGGGGGTCGTCTACGACGCGAACGGCCGCCCATTCGAGGGTGAGCACAACGTGCGCGTGCGCTTCTGGGACAGAGAAGCAGGGGGCAACCCGGTCTTCGACGAGCTGCACCGGGACGTTCCGTTCGTCACCGGTTGGTACGCCATCGCCGTTGGCAGCGAGCGAGACATCGATCCGGCCGTGTTCACGCTGCCGCGTCTCTGGCTGACGATCGCCGTCGACGACGGAGACGACCTCCTGCCCCGCATCGCCATGGGGAAGGTGCCGGCGGCGTTCGTGGCCGACGACGCGGTGGGTGACATCCATCCGACGTCGGTCAGTATCGGCGACAATCTCGTCATCAACAACGAGGGCAGTTGGGTCGGCGACGTCGGCGGGCTGCGTGGTCCAGCGGGTCCAGCGGGTCCGGCGGGTCCCGCGGGTGATGTCGGTGGCGACGGCTCTCCTGACACGCCGGCGCAAGTGCGCGCGAAGCTGTTGCAGGTCGACGGGGCCGGCTCGGGGGTGGACGCCGACCTGCTCGATGGTGCCCAGGCGACGGCGTTCGTGCGCACTGCCGCGGAGGTCCTCGCCCGTCTGATCACGGTCGACGGCCCGAACTCGGGGGTGGACGCAGATCTGCTCGACGGCCTCGACAGCGCCGTCTTCGTCCGCACCGCCGCTCAGGTGCTCGCGTTGCTCAGGACCGTGGACGGCGCCAACTCCGGCGTGGACGCAGACCGCCTCGACGGCCTCGACAGCAGCGTCTTCGTCCGCACCGGCGAGCAGATCCTGGACCTGCTCACCGACGCTGATGGCGCTGGCTCGGGCCTCGACGCCGACCGCCTCGACGGCCTCGACAGCAGCGTCTTCATTCGCACGGCGCAGCAGGTCGTCGCGCTGCTCCGTACCGGCGATGGCGCCGGCTCTGGCGTGGACGCCGACCTCGTCGATGGTCTGGACAGCACCAAGTTCATGCGCGTCGACCGCGACACGGGCACTTCGGGTGCGCTGAGCGCGGCGCGGCTCGACCTGCAGCCCCGCGAGATCGCCGGCGGCGCGCGGGCGTGGATGGTCGATGGCGTGCGAATCGGCGCTGGCGGCTCGGACAACGCGTACTTCGGCCTCAAGGACGAGGGAAATAACAACGCCGACACGGTCGTGGCCTGGGGCGACGACGCTGGCGACCACCTGCGCTTCATCTTCGCCCGCTCCGGCGGGCCCGCCAACGGTGATGAGTACATGCGGATCACCTCCGAGGGTCGCGTCGGCGTCGGGAAGACTAACCCGGCGCATCGTTTGGACGTCAACGGCTCCATCGGGGCGACCTCGATTCAGCTCACGCCGAGCGAGGACCCGCCGGCCAACCCGGCCCTCGGCACCGTCTACATGGACGCGGAGTCCCTCGGGTTGCTCGTCTGGGACGGCGAGGCGTGGAAGCCGCTGACCGGCAAGGTCCGGAAGAACGGGCCGTACCTCGCGTATGGCATGTGGGACAGCATGAATAACGGTCAGGACGCCACCACTCGGCTACCCATCTCGGTGCGCTACGAGAAGCTGGAAGACGACTCCAAGCTGAGGCTGACCTTCAGCTCGAATATGCGCACCAACGGGGGTGGCGGGAGTTGCTGCCGCTGGGCGTTGCGGGTCAATGGGCGCCAATGCGCGCCCGCGCCGGTGAACGCCAATGTCTATATCAACCCGGCTGGGAACTACCATCAGCACCGCACCGTCAACGGCATCTGCACTGGTGTCCCAGCGGGCGACGTGACGGTCGAGCCGTGGATCGAACGATGCCCCGGTTACGGCAACGCCGACTGCTACACCGGTTGGCAGAGCATGACCGCGCTCATCGTCGAGGAGATCCCGGCCGAGGAGCCGATGGCGTTCGGCGCTTGGCAGAACATCAACCGCGGCGAGGACGCGACCCGGGCGCTCCCGATCTCGGTCGCCTACGACAAGCAGGACGCCAACAGCTGGTTGGAGGTGGTCTTCAGCACGAGCATGCGCACCTATTGGAACGCCGGCTCATGCTGCCGGTGGGCGTTGCGGCTCAACGGCGCCCAGTGCAACGTGCCCCTCAACGCGAACGTCTACATCAACCCGAGCAGCGATCCACACCAGATGCGGACGCTCAGTGGACTCTGCACCGGTGTGGGGCGCGGTCGGGTCACGGTGCAGCCCTGGATCGAGCGGTGTCCCGGATACGGCAACGCCGACTGCTATACCGGCTGGCAGAGCACGACCTCGCTCATGGTTCGCGAGCGGCCGCGAGAACGCATCGGCTATGGGGCGTGGCAGAACATCAACCGCGGCGAAGACGCCACCCAGCGCGTGCCCGGCGTCGCGGTCGACTACGACAAGCAGTAGGACGACACGCTGCTGCGGTTGACCTTCGGCTCGAATCTACGCACCCACGGCGGCGCGGGAAGTTGTTGTCGCTGGGCGGTCCGTGTCGACGGCCGGCAGTGCCGCGAGCCAATCAACGGCAACGTCTACATCAACCCGGGAGGCAACTACCACCAGCACCGTACGATCACCGGCATGTGCGCCGGCGTCGGGCGCGGCCGCCACCGGATCGAGCCATGGCTCGAGCGGTGCCCCGGCTACGGGAACTCGGACTGCTACACGGGCTGGCAGAGCACGACCTCGCTGCTCGTCGAAGAAGGGCCGTTCTAAGAAGGAGAGGGGGTCAGGTCTAGCCACTTGACACTTGGGCCCAAGTGTCAAGTGGCTAGACCTGACCCCCTCTCTGTCAGCGGATCGTGAGCAGCAGGTCGGGCGGCTCCTCTTCGAGGCGCTGGAGCACGACGTACCAGGTGCCGGCTTCGAGGGCGATGTCGTCGAGGCTGGGGTCGCCGGCAAAGCTGCAGAAGAACTCGCTGGCGGGGTTCGCGCAGGTCGATCGCAGCGCGACCGCCGTGCCACCGGCGGTGTCCAACGAGACCCTTGCCGGTGCCGCGAGGTCGAAGCTGGCTAGGTAGTCTCGCATTCCGAAGCCGCAGGAGTGCGCGAAGCGGAGCACCGGCTGGCCGGCCGGAAAGCGGACGCGCTGACCCGGGTTGAGGACCAGCGGATTCTGGCAGGCGAGGATCTCGGCGTTGTCTCCGACGGCGGTGGCCACCTCGAGCTCGACGGCAAGGGCCTCTTCCTGGCCGGGCGCCCTCACGCGCAGCAGATGCCGGCCGGCCTGCGCGATGTCGGCTTCGAGCAGCCAGGCGTCGTCGTCCTCTCGAGCATCGGCGACCACCTCGCCGCCGGGATCGATCATGCTCACCGCCAGCGGCCTCGCCGGTGCCGGCGTGGCTCGCACGGTCAGCTGCGTGCCCGCGCCGAGGTCGAGGGCGAACCAGTCCTCATCCTCGGGGCAGAGCGTGAGGCCATGCACACCTTGCTCCAGCGCGGTGGCGTGGTCGGCGTCGTCGTTTCCGTCGAAGCCCTCGAAGGCGTCGGGCGTGCAGGCGCCGGCGTCAACGCGCTCGAGGGTGATCGAGTACGGCGTCGCGAAGCCCGGCCGGCCCTGGACGAGGATTGCGCGCGGGCCGCCCATCGGCTCGGGCGCGATCTGCACGACCTCGACGCCGAGCGGGCCGTCGCTCTCGCCGAGCAGGTCGGACAGGGGCGGGGGACCTTCGATCCTCAGTGAGAGGTCGCCCTCTGCGGAGTCATGGCGCAGGAGCACGCGCAGGCCCTCGCCGGGGTCGACCTGCACCGCGTATCGGTCGGTGGAGCCGTCGCAGAGCAGCAGCCCGCCGTAGGTCCGCGTCGTCAGGCTCGCCGGCTCGGGGCGCCCGTCGAAGCGGTCCCCGACGCAACCGTCGGGCGGTTGACACAGGCCCGCCTCCCCGCACATTCGCTCGCCTGGACAGTCCTGTGGCCCCTCGCAGACGCCGCGGAAGATGCAGCGGTTCGCCTCGCAGGTCTCCCCCGCCTGGCAGTGAGCGTCCCCGGTGCAGACGACGCAGCTCGCGGCGGCACACACCGGGGCCCCCGGCGGGCAGTCCGCGTCCGCGTCGCACGGTCCCTCCAACCGGCACACCCCGACGGGGGCGCAGGTGAGCGCGTCGCGGCAATCATCGTCCCGAGCGCACTCGGCAGGCGCGACGTCCGCGCAGCTCCGGTCCACGCACGCGCCGTCCTCGCAGTCGTCGTTCAGCTCGCAATCGGGCAGGAAGCACGCCCCATCGTGGCGGCAATCGCGCGCGCCCAGGCAGTCGGCGGCGTCCGCGCAGCGGGCGGGCTCGAGGCAGTGGCCGGAGTCGATCCGACAGGTCTGGGCGCCGGGGCAGTCGTCGTCGCCCATGCACTCGGGGTGGCAGAGGCCGCCATCGCAGACGCCGGCCCCACAATCGTCATCATCGTCGCAACTCGCGCGCACCGTCAGCGACACGGTCGGCCGCTCCGGCCCGGGGGCCTTCAACACCACGAACCAGACGCCGGCGTCGAGCGCCAGCGCCTCCAGAGCCGGGTCGGGGCCCGTACGACAGGCGCGCTCGCTCTCCAGCGTGGCGCACTCCTGCCGAACCGCGATGGCGCTCGCGCCGTTTGCCTGCAGGGAGACCAGCGCGGGCGTCTCGAGCACGAAGCGCAGCACGGCGTCTCCATCGACATCCGGCGCGCAGGACACGCCGAACCGTGGGAGCGCCGGGTACAGCGGCAGGATGGCCGGCCCATCGAGGCCGAGCGCCGTCGGGTGCGCGCAGGCCTGCGCCTCGCTCTCTTCGGTCGTGAACACGGTGACGTCCAAGCGCAGCGGCACCGCGACCCTCGCGGCCGGTGACTCGACCTGGACCAGATAGAGCCCCGGGACCAGGACGTCGTGGGTGAGCTCGTCTCCTTGAGCCGCGACCGCGAGCCGCTCCCGGTCCGGCGCGAAGAGAATCAGGGTCGCCGAGTCGCCCTCCACGATCGCCGACGCGGTGATCGAGAGCCGCACGCCCGCCGGGAGGTCGAGGGCGAACCAATCCTCCTCGTCAGGACAGAGCTCGATGCGGTGTTCGCCGGCCTCGATCCGCGTAGCTCTGCCGGCGACCGAGTTTCCCAGCAACCCCTCCAGCGCATCGGGGATGCAGGCGCCCCACCACAACCGCTCCAAGGTCAGCGCATAGGACACCGTGTCTCCCGGTCGACCGGTGACGACCAGCACCAGGTCGCGGGGCTGCTCGGCTGGCCCGACGCCGACCACCTCGAGACCGTGCCCGAGGCCGCTGCGGGAGAGCGCGTCTCCGCCGTCGGCGCTTCGCAAGGTCGCCGTGAGCTGCCCCACGCCCGGTGCGTGGCGCAGCACGACCCGCAGGCCCTCGTCGGCAGGGACGTGAATCTCGAAGCGGTCCTCGTCGCCATCGCAGAGCACCAGCCCGGTGTAGGTTCGTAGCGAGAGCTGGGCGGCGGCGGGGTCGCGGTCGAAGCGATCCCCGGCGCAGCCCGGCGCCGGGACGCAGTCGCCCGCCCGACAGACGCGGTCGCCGGGGCACTCCTCGTCGGCGTCGCAGTCTCCATCGTAGACGCAGCGGCCCCGCTCGCAGTGCTCGGCGCCGGCGCAGTCCGCGGCGCCGAGACACTCGAGGCAGCGGCCGTCGAAGGCGTCGCAGCGCGGGGTCGCGGCGGCACACTCCACGTCATCGCGGCACGCCGCGGCCAGCGCGCACGCGCCCAATGGCGTGCAGATCTGCGCGCCTGGGCACGGCGCGTCGGGGCCACACGCGGTGGGCGGCCCGGCGGCGCATTGTCGGTCGACACAGGCGCCGTCGCAGTCGTCGTTTTGCTCGCAATCCGGCAGGAAGCACGCGCCCGCAGGACCACAGAGCTGGAGCCCCGGGCAGTCTTCGTCGGTCGCGCAGCCGTCGCCCACCAGGCAGTGCCCGGTCTCGACGTCGCAGGTCTGCGCTCCGAGGCACTCCTCGTCCGCCGCGCATGGCGCATGACAAGCGCCGCCGTCGCATACGCGCGCGCCGCGACATTCGGCGTCCTCTACGCAGACGTCCGGCTCGGCGCAGAGGCCGGTGGCCTGGTCGCAGCGCAGGCCGCCCGGACAAGGGCGTGCGTCGACGCAGGTGTCGACGCAAGCGCCGTCGACGCACTCGCGGTCGGCGTCGCAATCCTCGGCTACGACGCAAAAGGCCGCCTCGCCGCAGATTCGCGTGACCGGATCGCAGCTCCGGGTGCCGGGACAGGCGTCGTCCCCGTCGCAGGGGTCGGTGCAGACCTCCGCGGCGCACACCCGGGCGCCCTCGCAGTCGACGGCCCCGACGCACTCACCGCTCTCTTCGCACAGACCGCTCTCCTGGTTGCAGACCTGCAACCCGGGGCAGGGCTCGTCCCCGTCGCAGGGCGCGCGGCAGGCGCCTTCGATGCACGCCCGACCCGCGTCGCAGTCGTCGGCCCCAAAGCACACGTCCGGCTCGGGACAGCGCCCGTCGACGCACGAACGGCTACCAGGGCAATCCGCGTCCTCGATGCATTCGGGCTGCTCCTCCGCTCGGCAGATCCCCGTCTCGAGGTCGCACACCTCGCCGTCGGCGCACGCCTCGTCGTCGGCGCAGGGATCGAGACACGCGCCCTCGACGCAGCGCCGGGGCGCATCGCAGTCGTCGGGGCCGGCACAGATCTCGGGCTCGGGGCAGCGCCCGGCGACGCACGACCGAGTGCCGGGGCAATCCGCGTCCTCGACGCACGGCGCCTGGCACGTCGCGTCGATACACTCGCGCCCCTCGAAGCAGTCAACATCCGCCTCGCAGACTTCGGGCTCGGCGCAGTCGCCGGTCTCGAGGCAGATCTGGTTGCCGGGGCAGGGCGCCGCCTCGTTGCAGCCCTGCGCGGCGTCCGGTAGGACCGGGCGGTCCGCGATGCGGACGTCGGCCGGGGCGGTATCCGCGGCCGCGTCCTGCGGCCGAGCCACGTCTGCAGCGGCGTCCGGCACCGCGGCGTCGGTGTCGTCGGTCGCTTCCACACACCGGTCCTCGGGCCCGCAGACGAGGTCGTCGTCGCACGTCTCGTTCCGGTAGCACGGGCCGCCGAGCGTACCCGCCAGGCTCGCGTCCGCCTCTGGTACGGCATCGGAGCCACTGTCGTCGCATGCCACGCAGAGCAGGACGAGCATCCACACACGAGTCTTCATGATCCCCCCGTCGCGCGCACCGCCAATCGTCGTCTTCAGGCAGTCGGCACACCTATCGTAGGCATGAGCGCCGTGCGACTTCAAACTCCAGCGTGATCCGAATCAGACGTAGTCGGTGAGGTTGCGTCGGCCCTCTCCGGCCGGGTCCTCGCGCTCCGATTTGCACCTCACGCACAAGCGCGACTGGGGCATCAATTCGAGGCGCCGCGGCGCGATGGGCTCTTCGCAGGTTTCACAGAGGCCGAAGTCCTCGGGCTCTGCTTCGAGGTGGGCCAGCGCCGCCTCGACCTGTCTGTCTCAGCGACGCCGCGCGGTTGCGGTTTCGGCTGGAGCTGATCGCCTGGTGCATCTCGTTGAGCGGTTGGCCGTCGTCGTCCTTCTTGGCCACCGGATCGACGCGGTTCGGGTCGAGGCGCAAGTCGCCAGCGGCCTTCAACTCGTCGCGCATCCCGACCAGCAACGCGTGAAAGCGCTCGAGCTCTGCATCGTCCATCGTTCGCTACTCCGGTGGGCATCCGAAGGGGCCGCGGGCGACGTAGATCTCGCCCTCGCCGTGGCGCGTGTCGTACCAGGCGACCGCGAAGGCGTTCCCATCCCACGCCAACGACGGCCCGAAGGAGTTGTCGGGGTCGTCGCTGATGCGCACCGGCTGGGCGATGGGCACCGCGAACTCGTCGAGGTGGCGGAACCAGATCTCCTGGTTGCCCGCCCGACGGTCCTGCCAGGCCACGCCGAAGCCGGTCGGCGTCGGCACCAGCGACGGCAGGATCGATGAATGTGGGTTGTTGGTGACGCGGATGTTGTCGCCGATGCGCGCGTTGGCCGCGGCGAGGGAGGGCTGGAAGTGGCCGCCGCCCAGGACTGAGATCCGCTGCAACGCGGCGGCCGGCGCGCCCTGGGCGTCGAGGCGCCGCAGGTAGATGTTGGCGCCGCCGGCGCGCCCATCAGCCCAGGCCGCCATGAAGCCCCCGCCGTTGGCGACGAGGCGCGGGCGCACGGAGCTGGCCTCTTCATCGGTCAGTCGGCGCTCACCGCCCAGCAGCACCACCACGTCCTCGTCGGCCACGCCATCGCAGTCATCGTCGACCAGGTCGCAATTCCCGTCGCGCTCGCCATTGGGCGCGCCGGGTGCGCACGCGGTCTCGACGCCCCCGACGCAGCTCGCAGGGGTGGACCGTGTCCGGCAGATGCCCTCGCCACAGCTCTCGACCACCGCGTAATGCTCGTCGACCTCACCGTCGCAGTCCTCGTCGACCGTGTTGCAGTCGTCGTCGTCGCCGGTCGGCAGGGAGGGCACGCACTCGAACTCGACGCCGGCCTGGCACCGGCTCGGGAGCGGCGCGCGCGCACACACGCCCACGCCGCAGCCGTCGTCACCGACGTAGTCGTCGTCGTCGATGCCGTCGCAGTCGGTGTCGATCCCGTCGCAGACCGCGTCGTCCTCATCCGGCTCCCCCGGGCGGCAGCGGATCTCGACCCCGGCTTCACAGCTCGATGGCGTCGAGGTGGCGAGGCAGATACCCAGCCAAGCCTGTGAAGTGTGCTACGCTGCGATAGACACCGACACGTAGGGTAATGTCGCACAATCGACATTATGTCAAGTTAAGCATGCTCATGGGGCCTTTGAAGTCCCTATGAGCCTTAGAAGATGGTGATGGGGTGATTCCAGGAGGCTGGCTGTCGATATCACATCGTCATTAAGTCTCTGAGACGAACAGCAAGTTGTCCGGTTCGGAACTACTGCCCTGTCTTCGAAGCCTCTTTGCTATACAACAACATCATCAGTTTATCGCTGAGCTCACGCACCTTGGCGGGCTGGGTATTGCTCAGCACCACGACTAAATGTCTCTGATCGGGTGCGCGGACCAGGCTGCTGTGAAAGCCGAAGGTTGAGCCGGCGTGACCGACCACCTTCACGGTCTCAGCGACCTTGGGAAACGTCTTCATGTACACTTCCCACCCGTACCCGTAATTTTCGGTCACCGGCGTAAAGAGCTTGGCGATGGATTCACGGGTCAGCAATTTTTCTGAATACAAGGCTTGATCAAAAGCGAGCAAGTCACCGGCGGTGGAGGCCAGCGAACCCGCAGAGTAGGGAATCGAAAGGTCGAAATAGCGTGCGTTGCGGACTTGGTCGCCGCTGACGTCATACCCACGGGCGCGACGCAACTTGATGACCGCAGGATCCTCGTAACTGCTGCCGTTCATTCCAGTAGGTTCGAAGATGCGTTTCTGCACAAGCTCTGCGTAGGTTTGCTTGGTAACCGCTTCCAAGATGGCGCCAAGGATGAAGTAGCCCGAATTACTGTAAGCGAACTTCTCGCCGGGCTCCGAGGCGAGATCGGTGCTGCAAAATTGCTGGATGAAGGCGTTCGGTTCGTAGGACCGAGTCAGACTACCGGGATCTGCGAAGAGCGCACCCAGATACTCTGGGATCCCAGACGTGTGGCTCAGCAAGTGATGCACGGTAACCCGGCTGCCCGTGTCTTTCCGATAATCAGGCAAGTACTCGAAGATGGTCCCATCGAGTTTCAACTCACCGCGCTCCACGGACTGGAGGACCAAGACCGCGGTGAATGATTTGGTTAGGGAGCCAATACGGAAAACCGTATCCGTTGTGTTCGGCGTGCCCCATTCCCGGTCTGCCAAGCCATAGGCTGCCTCAAAAACGGAATCTCCGTCCCTG